>Ga0265293_10008971_pt1 | contig 14561 bp, 12 predicted proteins | sample Munlanlewell138R_FD_192505 | JGI IMG/M metagenome (GOLD analysis project Ga0265293, IMG submission 192505) | Leachate microbial communities from a municipal landfill in Southern Ontario, Canada - Leachate well 138R | ecosystem: Engineered > Solid waste > Landfill > Unclassified | place: Canada...
CGATATTTTATAATTGAGTTTAGATTAATCTAAAAACAGCAAATTGTTTTATCGGACACTAAATGGTAAAATATTGGTATATCAATCATCATTAAAAAGGAGCTTTTTATGAGCAAAATTATCACTTATTATTTAAAGGATTATCAAAATAAGAAAAGGAGAATTCAAGTTTATTTACCAATAAATTATGATGAAAAAAAACCTTATCATGTCTTATATTTACATGATGGCCAAAATGTATTTGACCCTCAATTTTCTTATAGCGGACTTTCTTGGAATGTTGATAAAACTTTAAATCAGCTTTATAACGAAAACAAAATTGCTTTAATTGTCGTCGCTATTGATAATGATGGCGCTAACCGTTTTAATGAATATTCCCCCTTTACTAGTGTTAATTTAAATGATTACATCTCCTGGTTAAAACCCGCTTATCATGGTGGTTTAGGAGTAAATTATGGGGATTGGCTTGTAAATGATTTAATACCTTTTGTAAACAAAAATTATTGCACTAATAAAAACATCATCGCTGGAAGTTCAATGGGAGGATATATTAGTCTTTATATTGCATATAAATATCCTGATTTGTTTCATGCTGTTGGTGCTTTTTCAACCGCCATTTGGTTTAACAAAAAAGAGTTATTTAACTTTGTTGAAACCAATTTTAACAGTAATACTATTGTTTATTTAGACATTGGTACTAACGAAACAAGTGATATTAACAATAAGGAGTTTAACCAAATTTATTTGAATGATACTTTAGAGTTAGACCAAATTTTCATAAAACTCAAAACTCCCAAGAAACAATTAGTTGTTGATCAAGGTGGCATTCATTCTGAATCTGCTTGGGAAAAAAGATTTCCTGACTTTATTACTTGGCTATTCCAAATGCTTTAACCTTATAAAAAAAGCCCTATTAAATCGAGGGCCTTTTTTCATTTTAAGTAAAAATCTTCTATTGCTTGAAAATATGTTGCTATCTTATCCCAACTAGTGTCAGGCGGAATATCGCAACCCGTTGATATTATGAAGTTATCAAACTGACTGCACTCTTTTAATAAAGCCGTTGTTTGTTGGTAGATAACTTCTTTTGGTTCATTACGAATTATTGTAGGGTTGATGTTACCCATAATTAATTTATCTTTGGGCATCTTTTCAATCATTTCTTTTAAATTAATCGCATTCCCAAAATGAAAAACGTCTGCATCTAAATTGGCAAGATATTTATCATGTGTAATTACATTCCCACAATTGTGATAAATAAAAACAAAGTTATCATCTTTAGTAGCGTCGATAATTTTTTTAACATATTTAAGCGAAAAACGATTAGAAAATTCTGGTGATAGTAGACCTGCAAGCGGCTCTGCTAATAAAATTCCATTAGCTCCTGCTTCTTTAAAAGCAATGAGATAGTTAATAATAAATTCTGTTGTTTTTTCTAATACAAATTCAACTGTTTCTGGATCTAAATAACAATCTGTCATAATTTCAGTCATTCCCATTAAATTTCCAGCTAATGTAAAAGGTCCAATTGAACCAGCAAAAATTGCATGGTTTTTAATTGTTTTTTTAGCCTTTTTTATCGCTTCAATATAAATTTTTGTTCGTTTCGAACCTACGGCTGGAACTTCCATTTTTTTGATTTCTTCTTTTGTTTTTAAAGGATGTGATATAATAGCTGGTTGTTCATCTCTTCTTACTTTAATACCAGCTTTAAAAGCTTCAGCTTCTACTGATAAATCCATCATTCCAACTTGAGCACTTGTTTTCCCCAAAGCAAAGATTTTTTCCATTCCTTTGGCTTGTAGATCACTGGAATATATTAATTCTTCAACAGTAACATCTAATAATGATATCGCAGGAAAAGAAAGAATTGGAACCGTTAAATGTTTATTTTCTTTTTGAAAAGTTAACCACGCTTTTTTACTGATCATATCCGTCATTAGCCGCCTTTAACATTGCTTTATAATTTTCTAAAGGAATATATTCAGGGATGCTATTACCACTACCTAAAATATAACCTCCTTTAGCTTTCGATTTTTCTAACATTTTTCGACAGCGTTCATACACTTTTTCTGGAGTTTCAGTGGCGAGAAAATTAATATCAATACCACCGACAACTGCAATCTTATCACTTAATTCATCATAGGCTTCTTCTATTTTGACGATGTTGTCTTCATAGGAATGTTTACCATCAAATTTCATTACTTCAATAATATCCTTTTTAATATCACGATAGTAGCCGCAGGAATGCAAAATCGCATATTTTCCTCTTTTATGTGCTTCGGCAACTATTTCTCGATACCAAGGAAAGACGAATTCTCTTAAGTCATCTGGAGCTAACATTGTTTGAGTATTAAAGCCCCAATCATCATTACAAAGAATCGCACCTACTTCGTCATATTTTAAACATTCAATAAAATATTGTTTCATTCTTTTGCCAACTTCTTTAAAAATCGCCTCCACTAACTTTCTGTCATCATAAAGCAAATAACAAAGCGTATCGTAACCAACGATACCGATAACATTTTCTAAAATACCATCAAAACTAAAGGGAATAAATTTAGCATCAGGATGTAAGTATTTTCCTGCTTCTTTAATAATTGAAAAATCACAACTTCCAATCTCTGGCCACTGATAACTATTAAAACTAGGCCAATCTTTAATCATATTACCTACGTTTAATGATTTTGTTTGAGCATGAGGATTATCTCCTTCATTTCTAGGGAAAGTTAATCCCCTCACAATAATAGGAGAAAAATCATAGCCCGCGCTATCGAAAGCTAAAATTGTGCTTTTAACTCTGTCAAACTCGGTTTCATTAACGAACTTGTCTTTAAGCAAATAACGTTCTTTATCTTCACTAATGATAAACTCAAACAAAACCGGTCTTGGAGTTGGTTCCCTTTTTAAGGCTTTAATAAAATAGTTAAAATTAGGGGTACGATTTTTATTTCTAAACATATTCTACCTCGTTAATTATCTATTTCTAACGTTGTCGTATTATCTTCTGGATTATAAATGATTTTATAATTCCCCGCTGTGATAGTTTTTTTAGGATTGGACATTGAGCCTGTTGATCCATCAAAATTATATTGTTCTTCTACTCCCCATCTTTGACCCCATTCGTCATCAAACCATTTTTTTGATAAGACAGTTAAAAAGTCTGTTTCTAAATCTTCTAAAATTTCAAAATAACCGACATATAATCCTTCTTCATCTTCTTCCAACAAAACAGCGTTTTCTCCAAAAGCATCCCAAACATTAAACTCGCCATAAACTCGATATTGATTAAATTCAATTATCAAACCAGCTTCTAACTTATGATAACTTGTCTTCTTAGTTTTAACGTCGAATAGGAATAAATAAGTTCCTGGTAAAAAGGTTTCTTCATTAGTTACACCCATTCCGGAAACTTCGCCAGCCAAAGTATACTGTTCTTCGGCACCCCATCTTTTACCCCAATCATCGTCGTAATATTTTTTAGACAAGACAACTGAAAAATCCGAAGTTACTTCTTCACTAAAAGTATATACTCCTTCATAAACACCGTCTCCATCAGCGTCTGTTAAAAAGAATACATCTTCATCATTATCAATTTTCCAACCATTAAATTCACCATATATTCTAGGATTATGATATCGGTATTCTAAATCTTTCTCTAACTTTTCAATAGTAGTAACCTTAGTTTTAGAATTATAAATTACAAAGTAGTGACCTTCCTCAAATGCAAACTCGCTGGAATCTCCCATCCCTGCGACAGTACCATCTAATTTATACTGAACTTCAGCACCCCATCTTTGACCCCATTGGTCATCAAACCATTTCTTGTTTAAAACAAAACCGACATCAGAAGTAATCGCTTCTAAAATTTCAAATTCTGCCTCGTATATTCCATCTCCATCATTATCTTCTAATAAAATTGCTTGCTCACCTGAAATATTCCAACCATTGAATTTACCATAAATACCAAAGACATCTTCAATAATATCTTCATCGATAGTTAAGGTATCAGTAATGAGCTTTTCATTTTCATCCCAAACTACTACTAAGGTTCCATTTGCCCAATGCCAAACTGAACCCAAGCCGCCACCCGTCGGTGAAACTGGTGCTGGATCGATGTAATAATTGCTGACGCCAAAGCATTTATCGGCGTCCCATGAGCCCTCTGTTATTTTGTAATAATGGCCGTCATAAACTTGATCGCGATTTTCTTCCGTTAATTCAACGGTAATCGTATATTTTCCTTCTTCACCCTTTACTTTACTTAAAAGATAATTTTTATCTTTCTCATTGTAGTGGTTAAAACTTCCCGCTAAATAATAGGAAGTTCCTGCGGGTTCATCATTTTCATCGCATGCGGTAAAAATAAATAACCCTAATAATGCTACTAACAATAACTTAATACTTTTTTTCATTTTATTCCTCTCCTTTATAAATTAAGTATTGGTATTTTTTTAAATAATCTTTCCTTGTTTTATTGGTCAATAAAACTTCTTTATCACTAATTTTAATTTCTTCACCTAAATTAATAATGACGCCAATGATTTCATTTTGATAAATTCTTTCGTAGGCAAGACAATTGTTTCCATAATCGAGAATCTTCAGCGTACCCTTTTTAATAACATCTTTTTGTCTTAACTTCCCTAATTCACAAAGCAAGTCAAAAAGACACCTCTTTTTTTCATCATTTAAATAATCAAACCGCATCGCTCTTCTATTATCAGGATCGACATCGCCTTTTAAATAAAGCTCATCACCGTAATAAATCATCGGGGAGCCTGGAAAAGTTAATAATAAAACATTAATAAGTTTTATCTTTTCCAATTCAAACAATTCTGCAATTCTTATTGTGTCATGTGAACCAAGAACATTAACAAAGTAGTTATAATAAATACTAGGATAATTGGCATAATATTTTTTGGTTTTATCCCAAAAACTTTTCACACTTATTTTTCCTTCAAATAGTTCAAGCAAGTAAGTTCTAAAACGGTAATTGGTCATCGTATCCATTTGAGTTCCATCTAACCATCTTTCCGCAGGAGTCCAAACTTCACCTATTAAAATGGCATTAGAATTTTGCTTTATCACTTCTTTTTTAAAATAGCGCCAAAATTTCGGCGACACTTCATCATAGACGTCGAGGCGCCAACCATCAAAATTAAGTATTTTCATCCAATAAATAGAAGCCTTAGTTAAATAATCTATTACTTCATCATTATTAGTATTTAAACGAGGCATAGAACCAACTAAACGATTACCAAAAGTATCATAATTTACTTTTTGTTCATCCACCGGAAATTCATCAAGATAAAACCACTCTCGATAGCGCGACTTATCTTGTTTTAAAATAACATCTTTAAAAAGTTCATTTTCATTGCTTAAATGATTAAAAACCCCATCAAAAATAACTTTCATTCCTATTTGATGACATTCTTCAATTAGACTTTTTAAATCTTCAACACTTCCATAAATATCATCAATTTGATAATAGTCTTTTATATCATATTTATGATATGTTGGAGATAAAAAAAGAGGACTTAAAACTAAAACATTAGCACCTAACTTCTTTATATAAGGTAATTTCTCCTGTAAACCTTGATAATTACCACCATAATAAGTGTTTCTGTCTGGCTTTTCTTTAATATCTTTTAAATCATGAAAATTAGTTCTTATTTTCCCTTGATAAAAACGATCAATTAAAACTTGATAATAAAGCGCTCCTTGATAAAAATCAGGAACTTTAATAATATCTGCTTCATTAATAACTGGATAATGAAAAAACTCCTTTAAATTAAGTTCTTTATTAATGCCTTCTGAATTAAAATAATAACCCTCATCGTCAGCAATTAAAAAACAATATTTAAAATAACCATGGTCATTACTACAATCCGCTTCATAATAATAGTGGCTATCATGAACAAAAATTAATTTCATTTTTTCTTTTTGATAAATACTAGCATCATGATTATAAATGTTTTTATGAATAACATAAATCGTTAATTGCTTTTTTGTAATTAAACGTACTCGAAGTGTTGTCTTATTAAGCGGATACACATATGGTAAATGAGCTTTATGAATCATTGTTTTACACCCCCTTCAACTAAACCACCAATAAAGTATTTTTGTAAAGAGTAAAACAAAATTATCATCGGGATACTGCCGATTATCGCTCCAGAACAATAAATTCCCCAATTAATACCATACTGGCCAACAATCATACTTTGCAATCCAACTGCTAAAGGCATAGTATCGATATTATCAGTCATTACTGTGGAAGCAATTGTATATTCGTTATAAGCAATAACAAAACTTTGTATAGCAACAATCGCTAACATCGGTTTAGCAAGCGGTAAGTTAATTTTAAGCAAAATTTGCAATGTATTGGCTCCATCCATTTTCGCTGCTTCATCAATCCCATAAGGAATCGTATCAAAATATCCTTTAGCAACCATCACCAAACTAATAGAAGCCATCGTTGCATAAATAAATATTAGTCCAATTGGTTTATTTAAAAGTCCAAAAGACGCAAAAATATTAAAAATAGAAACCATCGATAATGTTAAAGGAAAGATTTGAATAATTAGTAAGAAGTTAAAAAACCTTTCTCTCCCATACATCTTTAGCCTCGATAAAACATAAACACTAATTGAAACAAAGATAACCGCAAGTATTAAAGTTCCACCAGCAACTAAAAAGGAAACACCCATCCATCTTAAAAAACGCGTTTCAGTAAAAAGCATATTAAAATTTTGAAAGGTAAACTCTCTAGGAATACTAGAACTAACGCCGATAATATTTTTTCCGAAAGCCATTAAAATAATATAAACAAAAGGAATTAAAGTTATTACCGCAATTAAAAACAACACTACTTGTATTAATATTTTAGTTAAAATAGTTCTTTTTCCCATTCTTATCCCCTCTCTTTTCGTTGCGAAATGCTCATCGTAATTAAGGCGAAAAGACCCATAAAAATAAAAATAATAACCGAATAACTCGCTGCTAATGCATACCTCTTGGTATTAAATGAAGTATTAAAAACATAAGTTACTAAAAGATCAGTCGCTCCTGGAGCACCGATAACTTCTGAGGCCGGACCTCCTTGTGTTAATAAATAAACCCCAAACTGATTAAACTGCATAATGAAGCCCATTATTAACATCGGGGTTAAGGCCCTAAAAATTAATGGTAAAGTAATTTTAGTAAAGATTTGGACGCTACTAGCTCCATCGATATGTGCTGCCTCATAATAATCTTTGTTTAAGGATTTTAAGAAACCAAAAGCGATTACCATATAATAAGGAAAAGAAAAACCAATCATTACCATAATAGTGGAGAAACGAGCCATTCTTGGTTTTGTTAACCAAGGAATGTTTTTAATTCCAATAACACCTAATAATTGATTTATTAAACCATTTTCAGTGGCTAATAAACCTTGCCACATTAAGAGTGTTATTACTGTTGGTATTACCCAAGGCAAAATATAAATAACACGATATATTTTTGCAATCTTTTCGTTTGTTTTATCGATCACAGTCGCTAACAAAGTTCCGAAAACAAAAGAAATGGTCGTCACAAAAAAAGCAAAGCAAATTGTCCAAATAGTCATTTTTAATAAACCATTTAATTCTGTTGTAAAAATAGTTTTATAATTTGACAGACCAATGAAACAATAATTAACTAAGTTCGTGCCACTATAATTTGTCAGTGATAAATGAATGTTATGAAAAATTGGATAAAGATAAAATATCGTTACAATCGCAATAAAGGGAACGAGCAATAAATAACCGATGACAGTTTCCCTAGTATTGTTTATTTCTTGATACTTCTTTACTTTCCTTCTTCTTATTTCTAAAAAAACAATTCCCCCGATTATAATTATCCCTAAAACTATTCCCCCGATAATATAAGGTGCTTTCTTGACAGCAGTTTGACTATCATCGTTCATTTTTTTAACTTCATTTCTTAAATAATTAACCAATTCTGTTAATTTTTGTTTAGCATCTACTTCATTACCGCGATCATCACCAAAGAAAACATTAGCTAAAGTAGTGCTAGTAACATTTTGATTATACCAAAGCGGCCCTTCAGGAATATTTGGGAAGGGTTCCACGTGTTTACCTATTTCACTAATTGCAGTTAATATTTCGTCTGATTGAATATAACTGCTTTCGATCACACTAATATTACAAGGATTTCTTTCACCAGTTTTTAAATCGTGTTTATTACCAGCTTCAATTAACTTTTGTTGGTTTTCATCGCGATATAAGTATTGATAAAACAATTTAGCGTTTTCCAAATTATTGCTATATTTATTAATTACATAACCTTCTACGGTCGATAACGGCTTTGAACGCTCATCTCCGCTATAAGGTAGTGGCGCTAACCCATAATTAACGCCTCTGTTTTTTAAAATTTGTGCTGACCATAAACCATATAAAAACATCGCTGTTTTTTGATCTGCAAAACTAGTAATAATAGGACTATAATCTTTTATTTCCTTATTTCTAATGGCCAAACCAAAATCATCAATTTCTTTCATTTTAGTAACGTAAGCTAACATCCCTTCATTATCAAGCCCAATATCAAAACAATTAAACTCAACGCGAAGGTGCTTTCCATAGTAATAACCACCATAATGACGAATAATCGGATAGTTAAACCACATATCTGTTAAATTAAAATAAGCGCCCCTTCTCACAATTTCATTTTTATCATTAAAAATAGTTTTATCTTTAGCTAATGAAAAAAACTCATCCCAAGTTTCTGGCAGTTCTTCTTCAGTAATTATATCTTTGTTATAAAGTAATCCGCTAGTACTATTATTATAGCCAATCCCATAAACTTCTCCATCAAGAGTAAAAGCCTCAAAAGCAACATCGACAAAACTATTTTTTAGTTCATCCGAAATAGTAATTGGTTCTAATAAATCCGATTTTACCAAACCGCCAATATCAGGGGCCTGTAAATAAACAATATCCGGAGCGGAGCTTAATTTAGCATTATTTACAAGAGCTGTAGGAACAGTAAAAATTTCCAGTTTTTGAATTACTTCAACTGAAATTCCCGTTTCATTTTTAAATTGGTTACCAATTGCTTGCATCGCTTCTTTTTCTTTTTCAATCGCTCCAACCCAAATTCTAATTGAGTCATTTTTAGCACTAATTTTCACTAAAGAAAAACTAAAAAAGAAAAGTAAAACAAGCAAAAGACAACTAATTGTTTTTTTCACTTTGCAAACCTCTTTCTAAAGTTCTTTAAATTTTTTTGCAAACTTTATCGCTTCATCAATATCTTTAACAGGAAGTGTAACAGAATAATTCCCTTTTTTTAAGTCCTGAAAGTTTTCCTCAATTTGCGCAAAACTCTCACAATCAATCGCTAAATGAACACCATTGGCATCTTCTGCTAAAGAGGCGGCATGTTCAATTGGTTTTGGAGCGTTGGGATCTGTTGGTAACCACAAATTAACAACATTTCTTAAACTGGAAATCTCTTTAACCAAATATAATGATCTAGAGTGTGTGTGCATATGACCTAAACCGAAATGATCGATTACTTTTTGAGTATAGGGAGCTGAAAATTCTTGATATTGTTCTCCCGAAATTAAGCAAGCGGTATCTTCGCTCATATTAATAATATTTTCAAGATAAAACATCCCATATTTACTATTTCCTAAATACTTTTTCGCTAGTTGATAAATATCATTAGCAAATTTAATTGTCGCCTCCGCACAATAATCTAGAAACTCTTTTAATTCTTCAGGATGATCATAAAAATCATAAAAGATTTTATCTCCTCTTAGAGCATAAGCTAAATCTAAAGGTGAAAAAAATCCCCGTGAAAAAGGAATTCCTGATGGAGCACTTATCTTTAAGATTTCTTCAGTAATAGCTAAAAAGTTTTGGTACCACATTTGCGTTCCCAGCTCATTAAACTTTTTATAATCTGTTAAGTTTTCTAAACTCGGTTTTGACCAACTCGTATCTTTTTGAAAAACGATATCACCATTAACAAAAGCGCTATAATCACCAATTCCTAAATTAATCGTTATTACGGGTATAAAGTTATCATCAACTTCTTTTCTTAATCGAAATGATTTTTCTAAAAATCGACATAAATCTTCTGCATATTTCTTATTATCGCGAGGAAAAGAATAAATGGTTAAATCCATTTTTTCATAGTAATCAACATCGCTTGGAGGTAACGCTCTAAAAGAAACGTGACCTTTTTTGTGATTTAAAGCATCATGATACATTTTTTGATACCATTTTACTGTTTCATCAATATTTGGCTTATAGTATTCTAATGATTTAAACATTATATTTTTCCTTCAAATAGTCGGCTGCCCATTCTGCTGCACTAGCTGCATCAGGACGATAAGAATCGGCACCAATTTGCACTGCATATTCTTTCGTAACAGGAGCACCACCAATCATAATCGCTACTTCTTTTCTAATATCAACTTCAATTAACGCTTCGATAATTTCTTTTTGGGAAAACATTGTTGTTGTCAAAAGAGCAGAAAGACATAATATATCTGGATTATGTTCTTTAATCCCCTCAATTACTTGATCGCCATCAATATCTACTCCTAAGTCAATCACTTCAATTCCTTTACCTTCAAACATCATTTTAACGAGGTTTTTACCAATATCGTGTAAATCACCTTTAACAGTACAAATCATTGCCTTACCAATTGGTTTTACACCTTTATTAGTTAAAACAGGTTTTAAAATCTCCATTCCAGAATTCATTGCACGCGCGGCAATTAAAACCTCTGGTACAAAAATCTCATTCGCTTTAAACTTTCTTCCAATTACATTCATCCCACCTAGCAAACCATCATTTAAAATTTTGTTGTGATCAATACCTTCATCAAGCGCTTCTTGAACAAGCTTTTTCACTTCATTTGCTCTCCCTTTTTGCAACATTAATGAAATATCAGTTAAAATCATTAATATACCTCCCATTATTAAATCTTCCATTTTAATTATAACAAAGACTGAAAACGCTTTATAACAATTATTTGCTGAAAATAGTAAAAATATGCTATTTTACAACTAAAATCGCAAAAAAACACTATCAGAAGACAGTGTTCGGTTTGAAAACATCAAAAACTATTTGTTTTCTTCAATCATTTTTATATAACTATATGGTGTAATTCCAACTTTATCTTTAAAAACTTTAATAAAATAACTTGAGTCATTATAACCAACTTGAAAAGCAATGTTTTGAACTTCTGTTTCTCCGTTTTGAATAAGTTTAACAGCGTTATCTATTCTTGTTTTAGTTAAAAAATTAGAATAAGTCATATTAAGCTCTTTTCTAAAGAGGTGGCTTAAGTAATCTGGACTTATATAAGAGTTTTCTGCTACTTCTTCTATTTTAATATTATCGCTATAATTAGTTCTAATGTAATTTATCGCTCTAATAATGTTTTCATTTGATTTAGAATAACCTCGTTCTTCATAAATGGTATCGATAATTTCTTCTAATCCTTCTTGTAATAATAAAAAGATTTTATCAAAGTCTTGACTTTCAATTATCTTTTTTGTGTAGGTAATAATAATATTAGCTAATTCTAATGATTCAGTTCCAAGTTCAGAAGCAGATTTAGATAGTTCCGTAATCATCTCTAAACTTTTAGTTTTAATTAAATCTAAATTCCCTCGTGAGCTTGTTAATAAAACTCCTAAAATTTCATTGATTTTTTTTAAAGCCATCTTCTTATCCCCTAATTGAGCATAACCGATGAACTCTCTTTCTAAATCTTTATTTTGTTTAATAGTTTTATTAAATTGACTTTCTAATTCCTTTTTTTCTTGAATTAGTTCGGATATTTGTCTTTGTTGCATCATAATTCTATTTCTTTGTTTATAAAACTCGTTATCTTCCTTACATAGAAGACCAACAATAAAAGATAATAGTTTCGCAGCATGATTCATTTCCTCACAAGACATTTTAGTGGTGTAGTTAATAACTTCTTTAACTTCACTTTCAGTCAAATTAAAACTTTCTTTTAAACTGCTCAACTCGCCTGAAACAAAGTCAGTTGAATCCCATAAAATAACAGGGCCTAAAGCAATACCACCGATAATCTTTTTATCATTTAACAATGGAGCGATACACCTGATCATTTCACCACATTTAAAAGTATAAGGTTCTCCAATTTCTGCCGATTTAAATAAAGCATAACTAGTGTGGCTAAGGCAAGCCTTTATTAAAGGGGTCTTTTTAGCAACAAAACAGATCGATTTTGTTTTATCTAATTTATTCGAAATAACTTCATTACCATTAACATCAACTAAAGAAACATCAATTTTTGTTAATTGCACAAAACTATCAAATAGTTCTTTTACTTGAGCAAAATTTAAGACTTCTTTTAAAAGCGGTTGGGATAACGTTTTTTTCATTATTCTTCCCCCTCAAACAAAATATTTTCAATAAAGCGATTATTAAAAAAGGTATTAGTTGCCAAATTAATTACTTTAATTTTTTTATTAATGTTTTCACCTAACTCAATTTTCTTACTATCAAGAAGACCAATAATAGTACCCTTCCCACAAGCATTATCGATAGTAATAATTTTATCTCGATTTAAATTAGGTATTAATCCCGTTTTAATAGCACTTTCTTTATTTAAATGAAAACCAAAACCACCGCTTAAATACAAATAATCTAATTCTTCTAAAGTTATCTTAGCTTCAAATAACAAAGTTTCAATTGCTGATTTAACAGCGCTTTTTGCTAGTTGAAACTCTCTTATATCTTGTTGAGTTAAATATACTTCCTTAGTTAAATAAACTTTTTCAGTAATCAGCTTTCCGGAAAAATCAAGTTTCTTATTTTCTAATAATATCGCAATAACATCAGTCAGCCCACTTCCGCAAATCCCTAACGCCTCTTTATCATTAATAGTTTTAATTAAAAATTCATTACTAAGATATTTAACTTCTTTAATCGCTCCTGAAACTCCACCCAAGCCCATTTCGATTTTAGCCCCTTCAAAAGCAGGGCCGACAGCAGCCGATGTTGCAAGAATGTTTTTACCTACTTTTAAAACTAATTCACCATTAGTTCCAAAATCAACAAACAAAATATTAAGATCATTCTCATCATAAATAGGAGTCAATAAAAGCCCACTAGTAATATCTCCACCGATATAACCATCAATACTAGGAAAAACAACCACCTCATTAATTTTTAAGCCAAGCTTTTCCCCTTCAACTATAACTTTATTAATGAATTCTGGTTTATAAGGAGCGAAACCTAAACTTTGAGGAGAAACATTTAAAAAAAGATGATTCATAACAGTATTCCCCGCTACAACCATTTTTAGAACATTACTATGAGGATAATATTTCTTTAAATAGTTTAAAAAACTTCTTACTTGTGTTAAAACCGCAGCAGATAAATCAGTTAAACTCTTATTGATAGCGTAATCAATCCTACTAATAACATCGCTCCCGTAATTAGCTTGTTTATTTAAAACAGAATAACTTTCTAGCAGCTCTCCTTTTTCCAAATCTACTACATAAAAACCTAGAGTAGTCGTCCCTAAGTCTAATCCAATACCGATTTTATTAACTGTTAAATTAACTTTTTTAACGGTCGTCGCTATTTCTTCAGTTTGATTTATTTCAATTTGACAAGAAGATTCAATTAAATATTGACATGATAACACCTTTTCACCATTAACTAAGCAAGTGCATTTTTTACATTTTCCTGCTCTATTACAAGCGACAGGAATATATATACCTTGTTCACTTAAAAAATCAAGCGCTAAAATAGGCTCTTTTAAATAATGCTTCTCTCTTTTATTATTTACAATTAAATCAACTTTAATCATCGTTTTCACCTAAAAAAATTAAAGAGAAATAAGTTACTGTATTAGGACCGTTGTTGTATTTTAAACCGTTTTTAGAGGCTGTCGCTGAAACATGAATATCCATCTTTTCTACTGGATAAATAACTAAGTTTGGAAACCTACAATCACTATGGGGATAAGTACATTCTTTACATAATGTACAACCACCAGGACCAAAAACCATCTCATCTTTAGTCTTAATCTTAATTATCTTTCTTAATAATTTTTCAAAATCAGCTTTCGCTTCAACCATTTTTTCATAATCAAAAGAATCTCTCAGTTGGTAAAACTTACTAAAAAAGATAACTTTATCCCTCCGATAAATTCGCTCCAAATTAAAATATTCCTTACACTCACTAGAACAAATCCAAGTAGAATTATAAAGGCCACATTGATTAGTCTTACAATACCTACTTAAAGACTCATCAAAAACAATATCCTTTAAAGTAATCGTTTTATATTCTATTTTTTCTGCTTTTAAAAACTCAATAATCATACCCATTTCAATTTCCTTATTATTATCTTAACATAAAAAACATCATTTAAAATGAATCTTTTATACAATTAAAGCAATAAAAAACACTTATAAAATACTTTTTATAACTTTGATTAAAGATATATTCAACCTATATAATATAAATGTTATTATTGATTTTATTATATGCAAATATAAAAAAGTCTATCATAGTAAACC
>Ga0265293_10008972_pt1 | contig 14560 bp, 12 predicted proteins | sample Munlanlewell138R_FD_192505 | JGI IMG/M metagenome (GOLD analysis project Ga0265293, IMG submission 192505) | Leachate microbial communities from a municipal landfill in Southern Ontario, Canada - Leachate well 138R | ecosystem: Engineered > Solid waste > Landfill > Unclassified | place: Canada...
TGGAAAGCCTCTCCATGCCAAAGAGATTGCCGAGCGGATTATGGAAGCTGGTCTGTGGTCAAGCGATGGTAAAACACCGGAGGCCAGCCCTGCCTACGGCGACTCTGAGAGGAGGTATGCATGAATAGTATGAAGACCAACGATACGGACATGCAGCCACCCCTACTTTCTAGCGTTCGGCTTATTCATGTGTTGTTTGTGTCTATGCTAGTTGTGGTGTTGATCCCATTGGTGGTGATTAGCTATCAAAGCGTTCATTGTGCGCATCAGGCGGTGATGGATCTACAGGAGAAGGCGCTGAATGAGCAGCTGGTCTCGAAGGAACGGTTGATTGACAATTGGCTGGGTGAGCGGCAGAAGGATTTGCGGGGATTGCAGCGAAACGTATGTGTCAATGGTTGCGGGTGTTCAGTGGCTGCCGGTGGTTGCAAACTGTTCAATGTCATCAGCTCCAGAGCCAATACCTATGATGCACTGTTCCTATACGACAAGGAATGGCAATTGATCCAGAAAAGCGAGTCGGCCGGGCATGGTGGCGAAGAGTTGTTGACTGCGGAGGAAAGGAAACGTGTTGAGTTGTCAGATGATATGATCCTGACCTCCGCCCACTCACATGGAGGGGATGGGCTCGTGGTACATGCCGGATGCCGTCTACGAAAAGGTGATGAAACGGCAGGTTATGTCTTCGCGGTGATGAACGCGAGCTATGCTGCCTCCAGTATTCTTTCCGAGCGTGACGCCCATTACCGGGTGCGGATCCTCGATGACGACGGAACCGTTATCTATCCGGCCGGACACACGGTGGAAACCTTGTCTCTTTCTCCTGTTCTGCGGAAGGGAACCAGTGTGATTCAAAACTATGAAAGCAGCGAAGACACTGCGGTTGTAGGAGTGTCGAAGCGGTTGGATAATTTGGGTTGGATGCTGCTGGTCGAGGCTCCACAGGATGAAACGATGAAATGGGTGGCGGTCCTGAAAGATCGCAATACAAAGACATCTGCGGTGGTGCTACTCATCGCCGTCGTGGTCATGTTAATTCTTGCTCGTCTTATAAACAGTCCTTTCAGCAGATTGAGCAAGAACGCCAAGCGGATCTCCGAGGGTAACGTCGATATCCGAATGTCGATGCGCGGCATGGCGGAGGCCAGGGAGCTGGCCAGCTCGTTCAACGCCATGCTGGGCGCTCTCGAATCGCTAAGACGGCAACAGGTGCAACAGGCCGTTTTGGCTGAAATGGGACAGTTGACCTCAAGTGTAGTTCACGAGTTCCGCAACCCGCTCTCCTCTATTGGTATGAACGTGAATGCTCTTAAGCGCAAGGTCGGCGATGACCCGGTTCATTCCGAATTGGCGGAGATCTGTATGGAGCAGGTAGATCGCATGGAGCACCTACTTTCCGAACTGCTGAAATATGGGAAGCCTGCGCAATTGAATCGAACCGTTTGCAGTGTGGACGAACTGATGGCAAAGGTCAGACAAGACGCGAAGGGAATTCTGGGAGATGAGAGAATGGAATTGAATATCTCCGTGGACGATGGAAATGCAAAACTCCATCCGGATATTGACAAAATCCGGCAGGTCTTTGGGAATCTTATCGAAAATGCGGCCCATGCCTGCGGACAACAGGGAACGATTTCAATTCGTGCTTCAAGCGATTCTGAGCATGTGACATTTACGGTTCAGGACAGCGGACACGGTATATCGAAAAATCTGATTGATGAAATATTCAACCCGTTTGTCACAGGCAAGAGCGATGGGACTGGTCTGGGACTCGCCAACGCGAAACGATACGTGGAGATGAACGGAGGTACAATCACGGCGGGAAACGCCGAAGAAGGTGGCGCGGTGTTTGTCGTGCGCCTTCCAAAATATGACGGAGGCACCTCATGAAGAACATTTTGATTATTGATGATGATAAAGCGCTTGGTCGCTCGCTCGAACTTCAACTTGGCATGCATGCGTTGTCCGTGGAGGCATGTGTGACCGGAAATGACGGAATGGCCGCTCTCGAAAATGGGCGATATGATGCCCTGTTTCTCGACCTGAAACTTCCGGATCTGGATGGGCTGTCGATACTTCAGCGTGTGAAAGAACGCTATCCGGATCTTGCTGTCATCATCATCAGTGGAAGACAGGATATGGAAGCTACGATTGATGCGATCAAATTCGGCGCGTTCGACTATATCCGCAAGCCGCTTGATTTGGATGAAGTGTTATTGGTTCTGGAAAAGGTAAAAGCTCAAACCAAGGCCGACCGGAAATCCGTCGACAGGGTCGGAGAAGGTTCTGAGTTTTCTTCAAGGGAGTTGATAGGCAACACACCCGAAATGGTGGAGATTCTCAAGCAGATTGGTCTGCTTTCCCGAAGTCGTGTTCCGGTGCTGATTACCGGGGAAAGCGGAACAGGGAAGGAACTTGTGGCCCGCGCACTCCACCGGTCCAGTTGTCCGGACAAACCATTTGTTGCCATCAACTGTTCGTCGATCGTGCCAACGCTGCTGGAAAGCGAGCTTTTCGGTCATGAAAAAGGAGCGTTCACGGGTGCTGACAAACGGAAGATCGGTAAACTTGAGGCGGCTGATGAGGGTATCATGTTTTTTGATGAGATCGGTGACATGTCGCAGGATCTGCAGGCGAAACTGTTGCGCGTTCTACAAGAGCAGGAATTTGAGCGTGTCGGCGGGCTGGAGAGCATTCGCTTCAAAGCCCGGGCCGTGTTCGCTACCCACTGCAATCTTGCCAATATGATTGAAGAACAACGTTTCAGGAAGGACCTGTATTATCGAATCGCGGTCGCCAGAATCATCCTCCCTCCGCTCCGGGAGCGGAGGGAGGATGTGAAGAACATCGCCCTCTATCTGCTGGATCGAATCGCTCATACCCAGCAATGCCCGGTTCAGGGGATAAGCCCGGATGCCGTGCAAAAGCTGCGTGAGTATTCATGGCCGGGAAATGTCAGGGAACTGGAGAATGTACTCACCCGAGCTGTGGCCCTTTCTCCCAATGGAACTGTGACCGTTGAGCATATTGTTTTTGAAGAGACGACTGAGCAGACACAGCCCCAGACACCGGTGCAGCCCGTCACTTTGGCGGATGCTGAGAAGGAACATATTCAACGAAGTCTCGACAGCCACGACTGGAATGTCAGCGCCACGGCCAGAGCGCTGGAAATCTCCCCAACCACGCTCCGGAAAAAGATCACAGATTACAATCTGGGCCGATAAGCTTCACACATCGTCCCAGTTAACCAGTTTCTGATGCCTCCTTCGCCAGAAACTGGTTAACGCCTTTGTGTTATTCATTTAAGAAACACTGAAATGATATTTCTTAAAGTTCGCAAGATGCTCATGGCAAAACACTTATAAGCATTCGCACTACTTTAGACCACTACTTTGGCACACTTGTTGCTCTAACGAGTATTGAACAAACCTGCAGAGGTGAAAATCAATGAAACTCGTAATAGTAGACAATGACAAGGCACTCTTGAGATCCTGGGAACTCATTTTGACGAATGAGGGCTATGAGGCGCTCTGCTTTGGCAATCCGGCATTGGCGTATCAGCACTTCAGTAGCGGTGCGCATGCGGATGTGCTCATTACCGACTACCGGATGCCCGAGGTTAATGGGGATCTGCTGATTAGAGCCTCTCGCAAAAACAACTTCGACATCGACGTGTATGTGTTGATCAGCGGACACCTCGATGGAATGACCGATAGTGAGCGGAAGAATCTGAGCGCGGACTTCGCGTTGAAAAAACCGGTGGACCTGCAGGAGCTGCTTCAACTGCTGCATACTTTACAAAGGGAAAGAAAACATCATGCGTAGAAAACAAAAACTGATATTGACGTTGCCTGCTTTGCTTGCGCTCCTGGCAGGATGCGCTTTTTCACAGACATTTAACCGCGAATATCGTAACGGGGCAATGCTGAATGGACATGGGCCGGGACACATCGCACCGGAAGCATTTACTCCGGGTGACACGCTGTCGCTCAACGAACTTCTAAAAGTGGCGGAAGCGAACAGTGCGGAACTCAGGTCGGTCTATGCCAGCTGGCAGGCCGCAAAAAACAAAGTTCCTCAAGCTTCGTCATTGCCTGATCCTCGCTTGACCTACGGATACTTTGTAGAAGAGGTTCAAACCAAAACTGGACCACAAGAACAAAAGATCGGTGTGTCTCAAACCTTCCCATGGTTTGGAAAGTTGTCATTGAAAGAACAGATCGCTGTTCAAAGTGCGAAGGCTGAATTTCAGGAGTACCAAAGCGAACGACTCATTCTTGGGAAAGAGATAAAATCGGCTTTCCACGAATACGCCTATCTGCGCGAAGCGGTTGAATTGAATCGCCAGCACCTTGAGCTTCTGAAAGGAATCGAAGGTGTAGCCTCTATCCGCTTCAAATCGGGTAAACTCCCTCAGAATGTCCTGATACAAGTTCAGGTTGAGCAGGGCAAACTCGAGGATCACATTAAGGAACTTGAGAATCTTAGGAAGCCGTTTTCATCTAAAATATACGCTCTGCTCAGTATCTCCTCTGACAAGCTCCTGCCTTGGCCGGATAAACCTGCGGGCACACCGGACGAGATTGACATCAAGGATATCGCCCGCCGCCTTAAGTTGAACAACCCGAACTTGAACCGGCTTGATTTGCTGATCGCCAAGGAAGATTACAACGTCAAACTGGCGAAAAAGGATTACTACCCCGATCTCACTGTCGGCGTTGAACATACCGATATCGACGGTGGTGAAAACCCCACCGCGCTTATGTTCTCCATCAACATTCCGATTTGGCGTGACCGCATCAATGCCTCGGTACAGGAGGCGAGCAACCGGCGACTGAGCGTTGAAGAAAAGAAAAGGGATATGGAGCATAAGCTTCAGGCACAGTTTGACCTGCTTGCCTATTACTACAGTGACGCCCGCAGGAAATTTTCGCTCTACGCAAATTCTTTGATCCCCAAAGCGCTACAGGCGATCGATGTCGCGGTGAAGGGATTTGAAACAGGACAGGTGGGCTATTCCGATCTGCTGGATGCGGAAAGGACATTGCTCGAATTTCAACTGACTAGCGCAAGACAATCGGCAAACGCCCGGATAAGGGCGGCGGAATTGAGTGCGCTCGTTCTTAACAATGAACCCAACTCCAAAGGAGAATAACCATGAAGAAACTAACCGCTGTAACCGCTTTGATAACTGCCCTGATGATTTCCGTCACCGCCTCGGCAATGGATGAACACGGCAAAAAACATGAAGCCAAGAAAGCGCAGGAGACCTGCCCGGTCATGGGTGGCAAGATCAACAAATCGTTATACGCCGATGTGAACGGACACCGTGTTTACGTCTGCTGCAAAGGCTGTATTTCCACCATCAAGAAAGACCCGGATAAATACATCAAAGTACTGAAGGACAAAGGGGAGACTGTAGCGAAGGTGCAGGAAAAGTGTCCGGTGATGGGCGGTAAGATCAACAAGAAACTGTATGCCGACGTGAATGGCAAACGGATCTATGTCTGCTGCCCCGGATGCGTAGGAAAGATCAAAGCCGATCCAGATAAATATATCAAAGCACTGGAAGACCAAAGCGTGGCTCTTGATGCGGCCCCGGCGACGAAGCATCAGAAAAACAACCACGACTCCCACAGCGGTCACAACCATTAAGTAACGAAAGGAGAGCGAGCAATGACTACTCGACATGACAAAACATACCGTTGGATTGGCTCCGTTGGTTTGGTAGCCTTGCTCGCTATCACTCTCTGGAATAATTACGGCAAGTCCCTCTTTGGCCACGATCATTCTGATCCGTCTCACCATGGCAATAGCACTGAACGCCGGTCATTGAACGATAGTGGTTTCACGCCAAGCGGCAAATTGATGAACGGCAAGAGAGTTGTGGATTTTGACGCGGTGCAATATCGCTTTATTCCCGACCCACTGGTCGTTATTGCGGGTGAGCACATTGAGCTGCGAGTAATGAGCAAAGATGTTACACATGGAGTGATGATTCCTGAGGTCGATTTTTCCACCGATATGCCGATGAATAAAAGGAAATCCGCCTTTTTTACCGCTCCTTCTGCTCCCGGTGAGTATCCGATCTTCTGCAGCGTGTTCTGCGGGGCTGAGCATGGGGATATGACTGGAAAGCTGATTGTGCTTCCCAAGCACCAAGAGGGAGAAAGTGGTCATGAACGTCAACATTAAATCTCCCAAGATCCAAATCATCCTTCTTCTTACGATGCTTGCTATAATCGGGCTGTTTACGGGTGATCCCGCTGTCAAATTATTAGTTCTGACCTATGGGATATTGACGGCTGTTTTCACTGAATGGATGCTTTGGGGCAAAGTCAAGCCACAGATGCTTCAAAGCGCGGTGATCACCGGCTCAATCATCGGCATGCTGTCATCCCCCGGCAGCAACCTTATGTTTGTCTGGCTTGCCGCTTTCGCTGCTATCATTTCCAAAAGGCTTATTCAAATATGGGGAAGCCATATTTTTAACCCGGCTGCATGGGGGCTGTTCTTAGCCGGATTGGCTCTATCTAACCAAGTCAATTGGTGGGGGGCATCAATGCCTCCGGTAATCATCTTGGGCGCGGGGATTATCCTTCTGAGGTTAAAGCGGCTCGAAATGACTTTTGCCTATATCATAGGTCGCGTGCTCTCTGCCATGCTGGTCGGCATTCCATTCTCAGGAGCACTTATGTTGCCCAACCTTTTCTTTGCCTTCATCATGCTGATCGAGCCAAAGACTTCACCCTCTAAACGGGGAGAGCAGCTGGTTTTCGGACTCGGTTGTGGAGCTCTCAGTACAATTGCCGCAAATGCTATCTCACAGTATGAAGCTGATCTGGCGGCACTGCTGATAATGAACCTTATGAGGAAACCAATTCGTATGATTTTTAACAGAAAGACTATAAGCACGGAGAGACAGCATGAAAATTAATCAAGAAAATACGAAAAGAATAGGAAAACTGGTTCTTATCATTATTGTGAGTGTGATGGCCGGAATGTTGTTGCATAGGATCGCTTTTCGCGCTCAAGACAGCCATTTTCACTCCGAAGGCGAAGATGTCCCGGGGGCGGAGAAAAAAGCTGAGACGTGGACCTGTTCCATGCACCCGCAAATTAAACTTCCCAAACCGGGAAAATGCCCCATTTGTTTCATGGACCTGATTCCTCTCGAAGATGGAGGAAATGGTGGCGGAGAGCGTGAAGTAGCCGTTAGTAACTATGCGGCCAAACTGATGGATATCGAAACCACGGAAGTCATAAGAAAATTTGTCGAAGCAGAAGTGAGATTGGTGGGAAAGATTGATTACGATGAAACCCGTGTCTCCTATATCTCCGCCTGGGTTCCGGGCCGTTTGGATCGCCTGTTCATCAACTACACTGGAATCCCGGTCAAAAAGGGAGATCACATGGCTGAAATTTACAGCCCGGACCTTCTGACTGCTCAGGAAGAACTCCTTCAGGCGATCAAAGTTGGGGAAACTCTCAAAAACAGCCAGTCCGAGATCATCCGAAACACAGCCCGGACAACAGTGACTGCATCACAAGAAAAACTGAGGTTGCTGGGCCTGACCAAAGAACAGATTGATGAAATGATCCGAACAAAGGTGGTGACTGATCATGTGACTCTCCACGCACCCGCTAATGGGATTGTCATTCACAAGAATGCTCAGGAAGGAATGTATATTCAGACAGGAACTCGAATTTACACGATTGCTGACCTTTCCACCATCTGGGTTCAACTCGATGCCTACGAGAGCGATCTGAACTGGCTCCGTTACGGGGGCAATGTTGATTTCACGACAGAGACCTACCCAGGTAAAACATTCAAAGGAACGATCTCCTTTATTGATCCCCTTATAGATTTAGCCACACGTACGGCCAAAGTTAGAGTTATCGTGGAAAACCCGACGTTGGAACTCAAGCCCGGTATGTTTGTCCGCGCCATCGTACGACCACAGGTTGCGGAAGGCGGTCGCGTTATGAATCCCGCTCTGGCTGGAAAATGGATTAGCCCAATGCATCCAGAAGTGGTTAAAGACGGACCGGGAAGTTGCGACGTCTGCGGCATGCCACTCGTTACTGCTGAATCATTGGGCTATGTCTCCGAAAGTGTCGAAAATGCGCCCATCGTGATCCCCGTTACGGCAGCGCTGAAAACCGGGAAACGCGCGGTGGTCTACGTTGAAGTTCCCAATAAAGAAAAACCGACCTACGAAGGCCGGGAAGTCAAACTCGGTGCACGACTGGGTGATTTCTACGTGGTTGCCAGTGGCCTGAAAGAAGGCGAAAACGTGGTCACTCGTGGGGCCTTCAAACTCGATGCCGAGCTGCAAATCCACGCCAAGCCCAGTATGATGAGTGCGGCGAGCGAAGATGCGTCGGGGAAAGACATGGATCATGGCACCATGAAAATGGAGAACCGACCCCAGGAGGTACCAAAGGCTTTCAGTCAGCAGGTCGAAGCCGTCGTACAAGCCTATTTTGAAATTCAACTGGCGCTGAGTGCCGATAAAACGGATGCAGGAAAAACCAGTTCCGCAGCCCTCAAGGAAAAACTGAAAGGGGTAGACATGGGGTTGCTGACCGGTGATGCCCATATGCTTTGGATGGAACATCTGAAAAACTTAAATGCAGCGACAGGTAAACTGAATAAGGCAGCGACCATCAAACAACAGCGGGAGGCATTCTACTTGCTCTCCCAGCAACTGGCAATGACACTGAAAACCTTTCCGATTCATCATCCGGTTTACCAAGCCTTCTGCCCGATGGCATTCGATAATCAAGGGGCAATTTGGTTGCAGCAAAGCAAGGAAGTGCTCAATCCCTATTTTGGAAAAATGATGCTTCATTGTGGTGAAATTAAAGAGGTGATTGGAGCCCCTGATAATAAACAGGAGGATAATCATGAGTAACGACAATCTCCCTGAACAGACCCACGAACAACGATCCCTCGTTGGTCGCCTCATTCGATTCTGCCTGGAGAACCGACTCGTTGTCGTCCTCTTTACCATGGCCGTCATTTTTGCCGGCGTTCTCGTTGCACCGTTCGACTGGAAAGTGGGCGATTTACAACGCTATCCTGTTTCGGTCGATGCCATTCCAGATATTGGAGAAAATCAACAGATAGTCTTCACTGAATGGATGGGGCGATCCCCTCAGGATGTTGAAGATCAGATCGGCTATCCGCTCACGGTGCAACTTTTGGGTATCCCAGGCGTTAAAACGATCCGCTCCTACTCGATGTTCGGTTTTTCATCGATCTACATCATCTTCAACGAGGATGTCGAGTTCTATTGGTCTCGCACCCGGGTTCTCGAAAAGTTGAACAGCCTCTCCGCTGGCACCCTACCGGAAGGCGTGAAGCCCGCTCTTGGACCAGATGCAACAGCGCTGGGGCAAGTCTACTGGTATACTCTCGAGGGGCTTGATCCTGCCGGAAAGCCAACAGGCGGATGGGATGGAGAAGAACTCCGTACGGTACAGGATTGGTACGCCCGCTATTGGCTTCTCTCCGCCAATGGCGTCGCTGAAGTGGCCTCGATTGGGGGGTATGTTCGTGAATATCAGGTGGATGTTAACCCTGATGCCATGCGCGCTTATAGTGTTAGCATTGATGAAGTCTACGGAGCCGTTCAGGGTGCCAATATTGATGTCGGCGCCAAAAGTATTGAAGTTAATCGCGTTGAATACTTCATCCGCGGAATTGGATTTATCAAATCGATCGAAGATATAGAAAATAGCGTAATCAAGGTCGGTGTGGAAAATGTACCGGTATTGGTTAAGCACGTCGCCAACGTTACCCTCGGCCCGGCCACGCGCCGCGGTGCGCTAGACAAAGGAGGTGCTCCAGCCGTTGGCGGTGTTGTCGTCGCACGCTATGGTGACAATCCACTCCGAGTCATCTCCAACGTCAAAAAGAAAATTGAGCAGACCAAGGACGCGCTTCCTTCAAAAGCCATTATTGATTTCAAAAAGACCTCACCTGAAGCGATCTCCTCCTTTGCATTAAACGAAGGATTCGATGCTTATGAAATGGGCGTATTGAATCAGGAAGGTTGGAAGGAATATCTACGCGGATCTCCAGTCGAAAAATGGCCGGAATGGGTTACTCTGAGTAAGGTGAATGTGGTTCCGTTTTACGATCGAACGGGATTGATCTATGAAACCATTGGGACCTTGAACGAAGCCATCGGACAGGAAATACTGATTACGATAATTGTGGTGCTGATCATGGTTATGCATCTGCGTAGTGGTATCGTGATCAGCTCGATGTTGCCACTTGCTGTATTACTTTGCTTTGTCGGTATGAAACTTTTCAACGTGCAGGCAAATATTGTTGCCCTGTCCGGCATCGTGATTGCCATTGGTACCATTGTCGACATGGGAATAGTGATTTGTGAAAATATCCTCAAACACCTTGATAAAGCGGATCCATCAGAATCCAAATTGGAAGTCGTACACCGTGCCGCCTCGGAAGTGGGTAGTGCAGTACTCACCGCCGTGCTAACAACCATCGTAAGTTTTCTTCCCGTATTCACAATGATCGGCGCGGAAGGAAAGCTCTTCAAACCGCTGGCCTTTACAAAGACCTTTGCGTTGCTCGCCTCCATTATCCTTGCACTCACGGTCTTGCCTCCATTGGCACACGCCTTGTTCTGCCCCAAGGAACGAAAAACCAAGACTCAACCATTCATCAATGGGTTTCTGATTCTTGCGGGAGCGCTGATGGCGTGGAAACTTTCCCTCATCGGTGGCATCATTCTTGCTCTATTTGGAGTCTACCGCCTCTGTGAAAAATTCATTCCAAACCGAGTCAAAGTATGGGCCCCACGGGTGACGATCTATATCGCCATTGCCGCAGTCGGCGTGATGTTAACACTAGACTGGGAACCGCTCGGCCCGGAAAAAGGAACTATTCGCAATCTGATCTTTGTCACACTCATTGTAGGTGGATTGCTTGGATTCTTTAAAATATTCCAACATTTCTATCCAAGGCTACTGGCTTGGTGTCTGAGACATAAAGCGGCATTTTTGACCATTCCATCGGCTCTTTTGATTTTCGGAATGACCAGTTGGCTCGGTTTTGACAAGACCTTCGGGTGGCTCCCTGATGCGATCAGAAAAACTGCACCCATTCAGAAAATTGCACACACCCTACCAGGATTTGGTAAAGAGTTTATGCCCAGCCTAGATGAGGGTTCTTTTCTCTTCATGCCGACCACGATGACTCATGCCTCAATCGGCGAAGCCATCGATATTCTGGAAAAGCAGGACATGGCCATCCAGTCCATTCCAGAAGTTGAGTCCGTAGTTGGTAAACTGGGCCGAGCGGAAACACCCCTTGATCCTGCTCCGATTTCGATGATAGAAACCGTCATCAACTATATTCCCGAATATAAAACTGATATAGATGGTCGACGCACCAACTTCAGATATAAAGATGGCGTGTTTGTTCGCGATGAAAACAACCAACTAATCGAAGATCCTCGCGGTCGACCCTTCCGCCAATGGCGTGACCACATCCATTCTCCTGATGATATCTGGAAGGAAATCACAAAGGCCGCCAAGATTCCCGGCACTACTTCCACCCCAAAGCTTCAGCCAATTGCTGCTCGAATTGTTATGCTCCAGAGTGGAATGCGCGCGCCGATGGGCGTCAAGGTGCTGGGCCCCGATTTAGCCACCATCGAAAAAGTGGGACTCCAAATCGAAAAATATCTAAAAGAAGTACCATCCGTCGAACCAACGGCTGTTATAGCGGACCGTATCGTTGGCAAACCGTATCTTGAAATTGTTCCCGATCGTAAGGCCATTGCCCGTTATGGCATTCCGATTCGTAAATTTCAGGACATTGTTGAAATCGCGGTTGGTGGTCGAAAAGTAACAGGAACCGTTGAGGGACGCGAACGTTTCCCCGTCCGTATTCGCTATGAACGAGAGCTCCGCGATAACATTGAAGCACTCGACAAGATTCTCGTACCCGCTAAAGGAGGTCAACAGATCCCCATCACCGAGCTGGCCGAAATAAAGTATGTACGAGGGCCGCAAAACATCAAAAGCGAAGATACGTTCCTCGTCGGCTATGTCGTCTTCGACAAAAAGCCGGGAATCGCCGAAGTCGATGTAGTGGAACAGGCACAGGCTTACCTGCAATCCAAAATAGATAGTGGTGAATTCAGCCTTCCGCGCGGCGTCAGCTATCGATTTGCAGGAAGCTACGAAAACCAGCTTCGCGCCACAAAAACACTTGCTATGGTGATGCCGATTGCACTGTTTGCTATCTTCATGCTTATTTACTTCGAATTTAAATCAACCATAACCACGCTACTCATCTTCACCGGCGTATTTATTGCTTGGTCGGGTGGTTTTATCCTGATCTGGTTCTATGGCCAACCGTGGTTCCTCGATTTCAGTATCTTTGGAGTCGACATGCGCAACCTCTTCCAAGTGCATACGATCAATATGAGTGTCGCGGTATGGGTCGGATTTCTTGCGCTCTTCGGCATCGCCACCGATGACGGCGTCGTGATGGGAACGTATCTCACTCAACTCTTTCGAGACAAAGCGCATACGTCCAAAGAGGAAATCCGAGCTCTGGTTGTTGAAGCTGGAGCACGAAGAATTCGCCCCTGCCTCATGACCACAGCCACCACCATTCTGGCACTGATCCCCGTTCTGACATCCACCGGACGCGGCTCCGACATTATGGTTCCGATGGCCATCCCCAGTTTTGGAGGCATGCTGATTGAGGTACTCACCATGCTTGTCGTACCTGTGCTTTTCTGCTTGGTCAAGGAAGTGCAGGCCAAAGCAAAACAAACAACACTGGAGTAAAGGATCATGAAAAAAATCGCATTCTTCTCGGTCGTTACTTCTCTGCTCATTGTTATGACAGGATGCCAAACTCCCGGGAAACTTGTTTCCAAGGAGACAAGCCCAACCCTGCCCAATGTGTAAAGAAGTCACCACCACCGGCCCCCTGAAAGGTACAGTTAACCGAAAAATGGTATGTCCGGGATGCAGCAACGAATATGTTGATGAAGAAATCTACGAATCAGGGGGACCATATACAAAAGTTCACAGTTGCAAGTATTGCGGCGTAAATGTCAAAACCTGCAAATTGTGCGAAAGAGAACAGAAACGGGACTAATCAAATTTATGCACCCGTCAAAAGCCACAGATTCCATCTGAGAATGAGATCTGTGGCTTTATTACTTGGATACAAGCATACTGTATCGTATCTCTCATTGAATTGAATTTGATTGGAGCATGATCCGAGGAGCAGCTTGCTACATGGGCATCGATAAGAATTCAAGAGATCAAGAATCCCTGCTGATTGCCGAGTCCGGCACGCGGGCTCGGTTTCTATTCATTAGCGACTTACGCCGAATAGCGCATTGCGCTGGTCTGGTTGTGGCTGCTTTAGCTTGGTAAAGTAATCGAAACTTTCACGATGGAGCCGGAAATACGCTTACGGGACATGGTTGTGATGGGAGCGTTGACCATTTCACTCTTTCCCACCGGATATGGATTCAGAGGTCGTCAGGGGCGCATCAACCGTTTTGAAGGCGCAGCGCTTCTTCTGGTTTATGTGGGCTATACCGCATGGCTGCTTAGCACGGTAGTGGTGGTTAAGACACGAGTTGTAAAACACACCGTCGGGTATTCGGGCGGGAATCGAACCCACGTCCGTTCTCTGTTTCGGGAAAATGTAGAGAATTAAATTTCTCTCGGCGTCCGGCAGCCTGAAGGGTTTTGATGTGCGGTAAGGTGTTGAATAAACAGGGCTTGCGGATGTATTTTGATTTGGAGAATGAATTGGGGTAAGCCTCCGCGTCCTCCAATCTGACAGAACTTCTATAAGTTCGCTAAAGTTTAAAAAGCCCGCTGATGAAGCGGGTTTTTTGATGTTTAGGGCGAAGCGAAACAAGCTCTATAGCATCCAACCGGTCGAATGATCATTCGGGTCGGTTATAGCCGTCTTGGTGTTGTCATAGTTGGCCGGAAAACTGAGCTGTCAGCCCCATCATGTCAAGCAGATAGGCGTAGCCTGCCGGGCGATTACATTATCGTCGTTTTCGTTTTTTGCTCCCTCGTCGTTGTCCTTGTTTTTGTCGAACTTTCTTTTTTTGAATTTGTTTATAATCATAATAACTAAAAGAACCGTCAACAGTGTTTGCTAAAATTTTATCCAGCAGATAATCTCTTTCGTAGACCCAGTCAGGCAAAGGTTCAGAAAATTCAAGGATAAATAACTTCAGCGATTTCCACGATTGCTTCTCCGGCTTATATTTTTCGTCTGAAATTGCGTTTTGAAGAGCTTGCAAAAGCCTGAGACAATTATTTATCGCATTGAGTAACTCGGTTTCAGTTATTTTTCTATTGCGAAAGTTCAGTGCGTCTCTGGCCGCAACAAAAGCGTCCTGCGTGATACATAAAGAAAGCAACAATTATGCCTTGCAATAAACCTATTTCTTTAAGTGCATAAACTGCTATGGCAGCTGCCAGATATCCAAGGAGCTCATCAAATTGTGGGGGTTTTGTATCCATGAAA
>Ga0265293_10008974_pt1 | contig 14559 bp, 13 predicted proteins | sample Munlanlewell138R_FD_192505 | JGI IMG/M metagenome (GOLD analysis project Ga0265293, IMG submission 192505) | Leachate microbial communities from a municipal landfill in Southern Ontario, Canada - Leachate well 138R | ecosystem: Engineered > Solid waste > Landfill > Unclassified | place: Canada...
CTGTCCGGAGGCCTGAAGGTCCTGTTCTAGTTGATAAAATTCTTCGAGTGTCATGGCTTTTACTTTGGAAACAAAAGTAAAAAGCTCTTACTACCCCTGCAATATGTGTTTTATCGGATGCTTACAATTATTAAGTACAACGATTAATTTCTTGTTTTTGTTTAAGCTTGTCAATAGTAAAACGAAAAAATACTGAAATTAAACTTGGAGTAGGTAAATGATATTTGGTATCTCAGTCTATCAATGGAATATTGAAAAATAAAGGCTTTAAAAAGTTTGAATAACTTAATATATTATCGTGTTTGTAAAGAGTTGGCACCAAAGATTAAAACCTTTTCAAAACCATATTTCACACCTTCCTCAATGAGAAAAACACACTTTGATATAAATAAAATTTGATTAAATATGAAAGAAAAAGATAACAATTTCACTTACCCACGCTTTATTTCTAACAAACCGTGTGGTACTGATAAATATGAAGGTAAATCACAAAAGCGATTAACAAATGCCATTGTGAATCATATTATATCAATTGATAGCTCTAAGTCAAATAAAATTTCACGAATAATTGGATTGGAGGGAGGATGGGGTGTCGGTAAATCGAATGTAATTAAACAAATAGATAAACATAAAGACATAAAAAATAATTATTACCTTTTCGAATATGATGCTTGGGGACATCAAGAGGATTTACAACGACGTTCATTTCTTGAAGTACTTACAACCGAGTTGGTTAATGAAAAAATTCTATGCGGAAATACTGAAATAAATATTAAAGGCGGAGAAACAAAAACTGTTTCTTGGAATGAGAAGTTGAAATACTTACTCGCGCGTAAATCAGAAACTTCCACCGAAACGTGTCCAAGACTGAGTAAAGGGGTTATAATGTTTGGTTTACTAACCATACTTACCCCAATAGCATTTTCTATCGCTAATATGCTAAAAGAGAATTGTTTAGCGCTTTCAATTCTACTACTATTCGTTCCTTTATTACTAGGGCTTGTGTGTCTTTTAAGAATAAGAATAAAAGAAGGTAGAGAAAAAGCTATCAATGAAGTATTTTCTATCTATAGCGGAAAACTTAAGAATGAAGTAACGTATGAAACTATAAGCGATGAAGAACCTACTGTTACTGAATTTAAAGAATGGATGCAGGATATTTCAGACCATTTGGGGAAAATAAACCAGAAAATCATAATAGTTTATGACAATATGGATCGATTGCCTCCTGAAAAAGTCAAAGAACTTTGGTCTTCTATCCATACTTTTTTTTCGGAAGGTGGATTTGATAATGTATGGGCTATTATACCTTTTGACGAAGTTCATTTATCATATGCATTTGGAGAACTTGGAAACGAAAAAGATCTAACTAAATATTTCATTAGTAAAACTTTCCCAATTGTTTATCATGTTACTCCTCCAATAATTACAGATTTCAAGTGTTTGTTCAACATCCTTTTTGAAGAGGCCTTTGAGAAAAATGAAATTAATAACCAGGAGACTATAAATCGTATTTTTAGATTAGAAAAACCTACAGCTACAGTTAGAGAGATAATCGACTTTATAAATCAATTAGTTATGTTCAAAAATATTTGGGCTAATAAAATTGATCTTCTACATATAGCTATTTTTGTTTTGCGGAGAGATAAGCTGTCCTCGGATAACACCTTAGCTGGAAAAATATTATCAGGTGATTATTTAGGTCAATATATTCCAAATATAGTTTTAAATGATGAGATTTTACAAAAGAGTATTACTGCATTAAAATATGGTGTCTCTTTAGACTTAGCTGAGCAAATCCCAATGTCAAATTATATAAATAGTTGTTTTAACTCAGATGATACTAATATTAACAAATATGCCTCTTCAAGAAACTTTATACACATTCTAACTGACAAGGTCAGAAATATAGATATAGCACAGCTAAAAAATGTTATACAAAGTATGTCACAATTGGATACTTCTGCCTTTTCAGATAGTGATAAAAAAACAATAACTGATCTTTGGAACTATATCGCACAAAGAAGAATGCGAATTCCTATGGTAAAACAAGAATTTGATACATTATCAGAATTCCTGTTGATAAACTCAGATAGTAGAACTAAGGGTGATTTAGTTAAGTATCTATGCGAGCAAATTCAGCTACTCGAAGCCTTTGATAGCGAAAATTATTACAATGCATTAAAAAATTTAGAGAGTTTTTTAAAATTTAATAACATTGAAATAGAAATAGCCGATAATATAGTTGAACTGGAAAAAGATCCGAAAACATTTGTCGACTTTGTACTTAGTGCAAAAAGTGATTATACATTGTATAAAATGAAAACTAACCCAAAAAAACTTTCTGCTTATTTGTCAGAAAATGTTATAGAACAATATTCCGTGTTAGAGGTAATAGAATATCTGAGGGAAGACAAAAGGTACACATTTAATGAAGTTAAAGATCAAATAGAAAAAGCTATACAAAAACCAGATGTACTGAAGAAAAACAATTTTAAACCACTATTAGATGCTTACAAAGCTCTATCTCCTTATAACCTATTAGATGTACAGTTAAACATACAGCAACGACAAACAATTTGGGAAGCTTTTAAATCAGAGCCTGATACATCCGAGTATCTAGAAATACTTACTATTCAAATAGCAAATGGTGCAAATATTAGCCACAAATGTAATGATAAACAGATTGAATATATCGCCAATAATATAGAATATTATGCTATTTATGGTGACATTCTTATTAACAGTATAAGATGGAATAATCCATTATTGAATCAGGTATTAAAGTTTATGATTAAAAATAAGCTGGGTACTGAGCTTTATCTAGAAGATGTGTTACCAAAGTTTATAGACATAAAAAATAGACTTGAAGTTGAAGAATCAACACTACTTGAACACCTTAATCGTTGGGAGGAACAGAAAAGAGAGATTACAGTAGATAATATTAAGAATATACTAATAAACACACCGCAGTTTTTCCTGTATTCAAAAAAAACAAATAATAAATTAACGAATTACTTAAATACCACAATTATAGAAGCTCTTTCAAGAGTTACTAAAGACACCTTATATAAAGAAGTCCAGCAGCCAAACAGCTTTTGGAGTGTTATTATTAACAGTTTAATAGGGACTGATTTCCTAAGGTCTTTACCTGATAATGTTACAGAAATAGGTAAGCAACTCCTTGACGATGTTGCAGGTGGGCGACTACAAGTCCCTCAGAGCAATAGTACTGTTTATAACATAATAGACAATTTGGATAGAAAATTTACAAAAGAAACAATCACCCAAATTAAGAATGAAATTTGCAACAATAAGAGTGGTTACAACGTTGATCCGAATAAGTTCCAGTTCTTACATGAATGGCTTGAAAGTCAGGGTGATCTCGCTTCTAGGGCAGGTGATGTGTGTCAATATATTTTTACTCCAGTAGTTAATGATGAAAATAGTCTAAAAATAATGATACAAAGAGCAGATTTTTACGTGCCCATAATTAAAGCAGCAAAATCACAAGCAAATTCTTTTAAGCAAAAGATAGAATCCCAGTTATCTAAAAATTCAGATCAAAAATTAGTTGAATTTGCAAAGAAAATAGGTGTTGAAATTAATGAACAAGATAAAGAGTAGTTCAATTATAAACATGATAACTCGCTATGAAGCATGCTTATACTTTTTGAAATGTAAAATTTTGTTATAGGCATGTATTTATCTAATGTCTTTCGATAGATAACCATAAAAATCATGTTTTTTAAAACCACCTATAAGGTGTTTTTTTGACTGACAATAATATATGGGTCAAAGCGTCACGCTAATTATACAGCTCCTTTGCCTATAACTGAGAACGGCATCTCTCATATGCCCTAAACAAGGGATACCTCGGCTTTCAAATTCGGTTGGTAGTCAACCGGAAGCATTTCCGGTTTTGGGTAGATAGTTACGTTCTTTGTATGTTTTCCATGAATTGGGGCAATTTTATTAAAAAACCACTATGGTAAATCTTTATCGATTATTACCAAAGAAATTTCATATAAGTCTTACATTTTGTCTTGATATGACACACGAAATCAAGAAATTCTTAATAGTGGATGGAAGTAGGGTATAAGAGTAAGATTAGTAATATTTTTCTTGTGTCTATAAAAAAAAGAATTATATTTGTAAAACTTAACTTATAAGTGAAGAATAAAAAGTTTGATTTAGAATTATTTGAAGAAACAGAATTAGTTAACTTTTATACAATTCGTTTTGAAGGTAATATAAACACAGAGTTTGAGGACTTTCTTACAAGGCACAAGAAAGGAATATTTAATAAAGATATGCAACGCATATCATACTGGATTGACAAAATAGGAAAACAGGGGGCACTTGAACGAAACTTTAGACCAGAAAGTAAAATGAGTGATGGTGTTGGTGCTATCCCAATTGATGTTTCACAATTAAGACTTTACTGCCTTAGAATTTCAGATCACATATTAATTTTGGGGAATGGTGGCTGCAAAACCACAAAAAAGTATAATGAAGATTCTCATTTATCCAATTGTGTATATGTTTTATCTCAATTAGACAGGTTTATAAAAGCTAGGCAACGTAGAAATGATATTATTATTGAAGGAAAAATCATTAAAGGCTACTTGACATTTTTTATATAAAAATAAAAAGCATGAAAAAAAATGCATTATTAGAAGAATTACGTAAAACTGTTTCTAAAGAAATTAAAAGGGAAATAGATTTGTCTTTTGATATTGTTAATCGCATCCATGATATTCTTGAGAGGAAAAATTTTGATCAAAAAGATTTGGCTAAATTATTAGGTAAAAGTGAAGCCGAAATTAGTAAATGGATGCGTGGAACTCATAATTTTACACTAAAAACGCTAACGAAAATAGAAGCTGCTTTAGATGAACCAATTCTTGAGGTTGCGGGGAAACCCTCAAGAACAGAGTATGTGTTTGTTTCTATACCTCAAGAAAAAGTTTTCTCTAAAAATCATAAAAGAGAAATGTCAAACACAGCACATTTTTCTTTTTCTTATTCCCATATATCAAAGTGTACAGAAAATCCACTCTACATTTAAAAAATGAATACATCAAAAAGAAAAATAGAAATTCGCTTGCTAAAGGTACAGGAAATTAGCTTTTATGTGGACTCATCTTTATATGCAGAAAAAGAATCAATTAAAGCAAATAATTTAAATATTTCTTTTGGACTAAGACTTAGGCCAAATATTCAACATAATATTTTGGAACTATATTTGGTAGTAGTATATAAGGTTAATGAGAATGAGGAGCGAAAAATTCTTGAAATAGAGTCATTGAATACGTTTAGAATTAAAAATATTAAAGATTTATTGAAAATAAATGAGGATTCAATTGAGGATATATCTGGTATTATTCCAACACTTGTTGGCGTAGCAGTAGGAACAATAAGAGGAATGCTTGTTAACAAAACTACAGGAACTCCATTGGATAAATATCCTTTACCAATGGTTAATCCGGAAACACTTTGTGAGAATATTCTGCGAAAACAGAGAACCAAAAGAGAACACAACAAAAAACAAATAGAAGAGAAATTGTAGCTAAACACCTCAATGTTTTGATTGTTTAGTGAATTGAAAACTGAAATTATTTCTGCTCCCCGAGATATTGATAATTCAAACTGGTGCGACATTATGTCGCGAATGGGTTTGTTGTTTATATTTTTATAAACTGAATGTTTTTATTGTATCGCAGCCGTGTTCGCGTGTGCGCTTTCATAAAGAATAGGGGAGCAGATTTTTTATAAATGCATTATAACACAGCAGACGAAATAAGAAAACGGTTTGAAGCTCTTAATAGTAAGGGTGCTCTTATTGATTTGATTAACTATACCAGAGAATCATTTTATCCAAAGCGATATAACAAAATCCCATTGAGGGCGTTAACCTATTATGCTGATCACCGAAAGTGCAGTAAACGTTACAGGGAGTTTACCATCAAAAAGAAAAACGGGGGCGATAGGGTTATTAACACCCCTGTGAAAGAACTCAAAGAGATTCAACGTGCGTTAAACGCAATACTGTCGTGCCTTTACACACCTCATCATGCAGTGTACGGATTTGTTTCTAACCGCTCTATAGTGCATGCGGCACAAGAACATGTGGGTATGAAATACGTGTTTTGCTCTGACCTAAAAGATTTTTTCCCATCCATTACACTTTACAGGATAAAAGCATGTTTGATGATGTCGCCTTTTTCATTAAATAAGGAGAGGGAACCATTGGCTTATCTTATTGCGAACTTGTGTTGCGATGTAAAAGAAGGTAGGCCTGTCCTCCCACAAGGAGCACCAACTTCTCCTATTTTATCGAATATTGTTTGTGCTAATTTAGATCGAAGATTAACCGGTTTGGCAAAAAGGTTCAGACTGAAATATACACGGTATGCAGATGACCTGAGTTTTTCGGGGATGGAGAACGTATTCCAAAAAGAAGGAGAGTTTAGAAAAGAACTTACAAAAATAGTAGAAGGACAAGGATTCGTTATAAACGAGGAGAAAACGAGATTACAGAAAAGATCGTACCGGCAAGTGGTGTGTGGACTGGTGGTAAACCGTAAAGTGAATGTAAAAAAACGGTATGTGAAAGAGATACGTAGATACCTTCACTTTTGGGAAATACTGGGAAAGGAAAAAACGAAGGATATTTTTGTTAAAGATTTCTGTAAGGATAAACCACATAGGGATGAGAATATTCCATCGTTGGAAAATTATTTGAACGGGAAACTGCTTTTCTTAAAAATGGTAAAAGGAGATAAAAATGAGCAGTACCTGAAATTAAGAGAACGGTTTCTATCTCTTTCTATGCCAGAATTATCAACTCAAATGAAGGTTTTATCCGATATTGAGTTTCAGTTGAATAATCTTTTAAGAGAGGAGTCAACGAATGAAAATGAGGCAAAAAAAATCAGCAGGAAATTCAGGGAGATTTGGCAGAGTCTAGAAAAGGATAAAATGTATTCCACTCCACAATTGAAACAGGTAAGACGGATTGAGGAGAAACTGTTAAAATTACGGATGCAGACAGATGAACCGGTAGTTTATAGAAAAGAAGGGAAAAAGCACCATCCCACACAATTAGTTGATTTGTTGTTTGAATATTTTTCACGAAAAGATGGTGCCTTGAAATTTTCGGTACATAAGTGGGATAAGGGGCGTCATAGTAGCTCTTTTGAAGGATATGATGATTTTATTAATGTTCTGCAAAACGAATGGAATGAAATAAAAGATACTTTCTTTTTATTAAATAAAAGTCTGGCTACACTTTTTCTGCATTTCCTAAATGTGAAAAACCATCAAGGCAAAGTACTTTCCTATGAAGGTAAAAAATATGGCTGGGGGAGCGAGCGTGTACCTTTCGGATGGAGAAGCAAGGAGTTGCAAGAGTGGTGTAGAATACATCCAAATAAAGAACCATCTGACTATGAATTGATGGAATCGTTTGAAACATCTTATGGAGATAAATGTAAAACATTTGCTAATGTTATAAATATATTTAGAAGGGAATTTCAATTTAGAAGCGATACTCAAAATTTTAATCAACTCTTCTTGAAAGAGACGGAAGTTTTGCGAGATAAAGATTTTACGGTCAATAGACGATACATTGAAGAAGCCAAGGTGTATACCAACGTACAGGCTTTTAGAAATGCTGTATCATATGTTTTTAATGGCATTATCAACTACAGAAAATTGAGTGATAAAGTTAATGTTTCTAGTGTTAAAAAGAATGGCAGAGAAACAGAATTGGAAAGAGATTACTTAGAGGTTGTTATTTTGCATGTAGATTCAATTACTGATAACAATTCGAGTGAGCAATGGAGAGCAAAGCTATCCGGTGACTTTTATACTATTCATAAAAATTTATGGAATGTATGTGACTGGATTGTGGAAGCAAAATGTACAGACGGCAACTTTAGGTTTAATTATTTAACTTCGTATAGTGGGGTTAAAGATTATGAAAAGATTGAGGACCCAGGTGGCTTTAAACATATTTTTCGATTCTATTTACCATCAAAAAATGAATAAAAAACCTATCATAGTTTATGACAATGTCTTTGAGCAAAGAGCTGCTTTGCTTCAAAATATTGATTTTTATTGCTTTAAAAAAGATTTTCCGTTCCTGATTTTTGCAGAAAATGTAGAGATAGTCGAATTTCGTAAGAAAATATTAGAGTACTCTTATGAACAACAAGAGGATATATCCCTGGTTGCTGTGCATGATACTTTTTTGAAAATGTAGAGACAGAGCTTCACGACTATTGCAAAAAGATGAATATTCCATTGGTTAGTTTCTCCGGGTCTTGTAGCAAATCGACTTATTCTAATAAAAAAGGAATAGAGATACTTGAGATTCCTTCCAACTGGTTTTATTCTGACAATTTATTGTGTTTTTTAAATACATATAAAAAAGATAGTAAGATTAACTTGCTCTTATTAGCGTACGGAAAAAACTACAAGTGGGTTGTTTTTAAAAAAGGTGTTAAGGATTTTCTTACATGGATTGAGGATGGCTTGAATGCTGAGTATCATGACGTGATAAGTGATGAGTTGCTAAGCTTGGTTCCTCTTTCTTTTAGACAAGAACTGGAGGATGGTATAGACGCTAAATATAAAAAATCTATTAAGAAAGTGATTAATCAATACTATGAATTGGTTAAGTTGTTTATGGAGGTTCCGTATTTATGCGATAATGGTATTCAAATTCCTGATTTTAAAACACATCACAGTGTAGCTAATAGTTGGTGTCTTTATAACTGGAGTAAATATATAGGAATTCCTGTGGAAAGGATTTTTGTACGTGAAAAAATAGAGGGTGATCCTTATTTTCAAGAATTATTATCTAAAAAAAAGGAAGTTACAGCCACAAAATTGTTGCCTGAAATAGAAGGGAAGGGAACAATCATGTTGATTGACGATGAGGCAGAGAACGGATGGCATTTGTTTTTTGAAATGCTATTAAATAAGAACGAAAAGATAAAACTGATTTCACCGAAAGTGGCGTACAATAAAATAAAGACGGTCGATCAGCTAGTGAGTGAATTGAACATATATATTAAAACGAAAGATCCTGATGTAGTGATTTTAGACTTGAGGCTATTGCAACAAGATAGCATTACTGATCCTAATTTTTCCAGCATAGAAGTATTGCGAATGATTAAGGCAGTTAATAAAGGGATACAGGTAATTGTGATGACTGCTTCAAACAAGGTTTGGAACATGAGAAAATTCATGAATGAAGGTGCGTATGGATATGTTGTTAAAGAGTCTCCTTTATATGACCAAGAGGATAGCTACGCAAAAGCTTCGATTCCAAGGCTCGCAGGATTAATTTCAGAAGCGCTTGATAGGGCAGATTTATTGAAACCGCTTGCTTCAAAAGTAAAGGAGTGTATTTGTTTAGTGAAGTTTCTACAAAATCACTATACCGATAAAAACTCTATTCAATTTTTTAATGAGGTAGGGCGGCTACTAGATATTTCGTGGCTGCTACTAGAGTCTTACCCTGTTAATGAACAATCGCTAGCATTAGCTTATTTTACTTACTTCCAGATTGCTGAAAAGTATGGGGATTTAGGACTAATTACAAAACACACGAAAGATGACTTGTTGATTAAACAAACGGATGGAAAGCATATACGAGTGAGTCTCGATAATTCTCCACTACGCTTCTACAAAGAGAGCATTGCTCAAGTTGCACATTTTAAGGTTGAAAACAGTAAGGAAGAATACAAGCGATCAACTCTTGGAAGTGTATCGTATCTTCTCGCTTGCAGATTGCAGTTTGGTAACGGCGATTTATATGACTGGGGACAATACGTTAAACTTCGAAATGTTTTTGTTCATACCGGAAACTATAGTGATATAACAAAACATATCATGCACAACTTTCTGGATTTCATACAAAAGGTGCTGCAAAACGAACATGATGTTTTCATTTAAATTAGGAACAGATTTATCTTAATAAATGTAGTCTTCCAAAATAAACTTGTTAAATTAGAAAATATTATAACTTTGTAAGTCACATTTAGATTCAATTATTAACTATGGCCGAGTTGAAAAATAAGTCGGAGATTAATATTGGGGCCGCACAGTTATTATTTGACAAGCATTATTTTCCATCAGTACCGCATCCAGCTTATTACAGTTGTCTTCAGCTTATGAAGCATATTATTTGTAAAAAAATCTACAAAGATTACGATATCCAAGAAGCTGAAATTGCTATCCACGGAATAGGTTCACACATGTATTATATTAATACAATTGCTGAAGAAATTGAATCTAAACAAAATAAACGCCAAGCAAGTGAATTTACAAGAAAAATTAAAGAGTTAAAAGCTCTTCGAGAAAAGGCAGATTATGCTAACACTTCAATAAACTTTGAACAAGCACGTGGAACTATTCAAAGGGCACAAGAAACGATAGAAACTTTACAAAATATTTTCAGATGATGCAGGAAGCCAAACTATATATTAAAAATTTTTTAGAGTCAATACACAAAAATGTCCCTGGCATTTCGTTTAAATGCGAATTCAGACATTATAATAATACTTTTGTTATCGAAGTTTTGCCTATTGAGCAATATTATAATCATGAATACGAAATTCGTGAATATGATTTCTCTAATATCTTTGAAACTCTTTATCCTGAATATTCCATTTTATTTATATCATCAGATTCAATAATAAAGATAAAAGATCCAATCTTTTGTATAGAAGATGTGTTGCCGTCTCCATATATTAATGAAGTACAGGACAGATTCACTAAATCTATTGAGACAGCCTTTCAGCCTGATTATCAACCTAATACTAACTATGCTTTAGCTGCTTAACGATGGAAAAACAAAAACAATCATCTTTTAAGTTTCTTCGATATCTCGTAGAAAGAGCGGAAATCAAACTGCCGAATAGATATATTGAAGAAGATGAATTTGAGATTAGAATAATTCCATCAGGTATTTGTTCAGGTAATCGTTTTGATCTATTGCTAGAAGTAATTGTCTCTAATACAGATAATAGCTTTTCTGCAGAGATTGACATAATTGGTTATTTTCAATTTAAACCAGGATGCACTGTTATTGATAATTTCTTAGTGTTAAATGCGCCAGCAATATTGTTTCCGTATGTTAGAGCATTTATTTCTACTTTAACAGCTATATCTGGAGGTGCAACTATAATTCCACCAACGTTGAACCTCACTTCACTTGCAGAAGAGCTAAAGAAAAACATAAAAATCGAAGACTCAAAGTGAGATCAACAGAGATGTTCTAATCTGACTAGATAATATTTTTATCGAAGTTAAGTGTTTATGTTTTAAAAATATTTTTTGAAAAATATATACCTTGCCCTTTTCTACTAAATCACGCAGCTATCTGATATACAACCATGGGAAGGTTGTTACCAATAGATGAATGCTCTCTTTCTTCATTGTAATACTAAATAAAATCAAAACAAATCCGATATTGGGGTAATTTGAGGTGAGGGATGAACACGATAGCTATTACATAACAGAAAATAAATAAACAAGAATACTGATTGCTAATACTGGGTATTCTGGCCATAGTGTACCACTATTCCGGAGCATAGTGTACCAGTTACAATTTTCTCACACTGATGGAAAAACAAGGTTGCAACTCATGGCATTATTAAAAAACACAGGAAAATACCAAATTTAAAACTTTAAAGCAGTGGAAATGTTTACATTAGATGAACTAACCGATAAATATATTGGTGAGAAAGGGAGTGTTGAGAAGAGGCAATTTGAATTTGAGTTGGAGCTTGATATTTTTGGATTAATAATAAGACAAGCCAGATTAGAGCAACACTTGACCCTGGAAGAACTTGGTAAATTGGTAGGGGTGCAAAAAGCGCAGATTTCTAAAATTGCGGCGCGCCATCTCTGATCAAGCGCGCCACTTTTCCCTCGGCAATTACCAAGTGTCACATTAACAAACAGTTGCATTTTTGCAAAAACTGAATGGCACGCTAGATCTGATCTGGTACTGCGTAGCATATAATTATACCCGTTAGGGTGTTGTTTTAAATATTTTCGGATATTTATACCCTATAAGGTATAGACATGAATTCTTTAATAGATTTCGTTCGTAATTTGAAGTAAAGAAAGTTATATGATTTACATAGAACCAACAAAAAGGGGTATTGGGGTCAAGATCTGGGGAACTTTCGGTGATTTGAACACCCTATATGAAGTTATCGGCAAGTTTTGGGGTAATGAACAGAGCTTTGATCAAGAAGGATTTGAATCCAGGGACAAAGTAATAAGCATTTTCTCCTATGACATAAGGAAAGCACAGGAGGGATTGCGGCTAAAGAAAAAGGCCGGTAATTCTTTTTTTGAGGAAGGCCCCTATTTTGGAACGCAAATATCTTGGGTAGAGTTTCTGTTTTCATTGACAGCTTTGAAATATAATATGAGATTCAAGGAAACGAACAAACTTGATATCTCGGTGATTTTACAACTTGAATATTGGTTGGAAAAAGCAATGTATGCTTACGATGAAATAGGAGCAAAAGAATTGGTTGGTTTTATTGATGGAGGTATTTACGGTGCGAATAAATATCTTTATTTCTACATGCGATCTATACATCTCGACTTTTTGCTGCTAGACGGTGGAAAACGTTCTTTTAGAAGGCTGCCGAGTTTATTAAAAAGAGGTACTTTTTATACAGATGCATACGAAGAGTACGAAGTTTTTCTGAAAAAGGAAGCTGAACGATTGAACTGTGATATCCATAATATGGAAATTGATGATAATGATATTGATTATGATGTGAAATGGTAGGTGGCCTATTGAGGAGAGATAACAGCAAGAGCTACAGCAAGAGTTAGGGCAAGAGTTAGGGCAAGAGTTACAGCAAGAGTCTGCAAGCCCTACAGTGTACACAGAAGCACTAAAACAAAAACAAATCTCAGGTCAATTAAACAAAATATTATCAAAACTAGTTGATGATGAGTTAATTGAACGAACAATCCCAAATAATATAAATCAACCAGACCAAAAGTTTAGGATAACAAAAAGAGGCTTAGTCTTTTTAGACTTATTGAAGAATGAGTTTTAGTGGCTGTTTGCAAGTGCCACATTTCATTGATTATACAATTTTGGAATTCAATTCCAAAATTGTGTTTTTGTTAGTACAGGCTCAGGAAGAGCTTCGATTATTGGCCGGGCAGTTTAGAGCGGTGGCTGTAGTGGGGCCTCGGCAATCCGGGAAAACGACGCTGGTTCGCATGACTTTTCCTGACAAGGAATACGTGAGTTTGGAGAACCCGGATACAAGAAATTTTGCTTTGGAGGATCCGCGAGGTTTTTTGGCAGGTTTCTCTGATGGGGCCATTCTGGATGAGAATGCTATTTGTGGACGGTTTATACTAACCGGGTCAAACAATTTTCTTTTGCAAGAGAATATATCACAAAGCCTGGCAGGAAGGGTGGGGTACTTGTTTTTATTGCCTTTATCTTTAGGTGAGTTACCAAATTCCGACTTGCCGGTTAACGATTTGTTGTATAAAGGTTTCTACCCGGCTCTCCATAATGACGAAACGGAGGCAGAGACAAGTAGGTATTTCGCCAATTATATTAGAACATACGTAGAGCGTGATGTCAGGTTGATACGCAATATCACAAACCTGACGAGTTTTGAGTGCTTTTTACGTTTGTGTGCTGGGCGCATTGGTCAGTTGCTGAACATGAGTAATCTGGCCGTTGAAACAGGTGTGGATAACAAAACAATTGCTGCTTGGCTGTCTGTTTTAGAAGCAAGTTTTATTGTTTTCAGATTGCAGCCTTACCACAAAAACTTCAATAAACGCATTGTAAAGATCCCCAAATTGTATTTCTACGATACAGGACTGGCCTCGGCCTTGCTAGGCATTGAGAATGCAAATCAACTGAAGTTGCATCCCTTAAGAGGTGCACTATTTGAAAATATGATTGTGGTTGACTTTTTGAAAAACAGATACAATCAAGGCAAGTTGAGCAATCTCTATTTTTGGCGTGACAGCCTTGGAAGAGAGGTTGACTTACTGCTTGAGAACCAGGATGGCTTGGTGCCAATAGAAATTAAATCCGGACAAACCATCACCAACGATTACTTTGGCTCGCTTACTGAGTGGTTAAAAATTTCGGGTGAGGAGAGAGGATGGATAATCTATGCGGGAGATAGTAAGCAAGTGCGCAGTAGTGGTATTACGGTTGTTCCTTATAGAGAGGCGGCGGGTCAGATCTGATCTGAGAGTGCGCTCCTTTAAAAACACTTATTTAACAACAGTAAATACATCTGTAATATGCAGTTTGTGGATATAAACTATGTATATACTATTGTTATATTAAATTAATATTCCAATCTTTGCAATGATTTCATTATAAAATAAGATATGGATTGGAATAGTTTAAGTAATACAGAAGTTATTCAGGAAATCGGCAGAAGAATTAAAAACTACCGACTAAGAAAGAAACTTACGCAGCAACAACTTGCTGAGAAAGCGGGTATAAGTGTTTTTACTGTTGCTCAA
>Ga0265293_10008975_pt1 | contig 14554 bp, 10 predicted proteins | sample Munlanlewell138R_FD_192505 | JGI IMG/M metagenome (GOLD analysis project Ga0265293, IMG submission 192505) | Leachate microbial communities from a municipal landfill in Southern Ontario, Canada - Leachate well 138R | ecosystem: Engineered > Solid waste > Landfill > Unclassified | place: Canada...
AACGGGAGCGTAGTGAGCGGGAGCGCAAGAGCTAAGTGTGGCTGCGGTGCCTGCAAGGGTGGCGAAAAAAATACTACCTTTTGGGAAAGAGGAGCCGCAGGCGGATCTCCAAAAGGTGGAGATTTTTCTCAAGCCACTTGCTTGCCCTTGCAGGCATGTTTTGTGAACCAAGCGAGCGATTGACGAACACCATATAACCTGTTCCGGTTGGACTTTGTGGGACGGGGGTGGAGAAGGGGCGGTGAAAAACCGGCATCGGAGGGAAAACGGGGAGACCGGTACATGATCGGGTTACGGTTTGGAGCAGGTATTACGGTGCGGATTTGGACTGGTGCATGAAAGGGCTTACGGTGCAATACCGGCAACCGGGGGATGCTGCAAGGAACAGAAGCCGATAGATGGATTTCACTACCGGTAAGGCAAAAACAGCGGGTTGTTTTTGGTGTGCGGTAATTGAGGTTTGTTGTCGAAGATGAACTTTGAGAACAGATTTGGTTGGGCAAGCTGTTTTTGCCGGGGGGATTGGAATAAATTTATTCCCGTTCTTTCTTTATTTGCGCAACAGGCTGTTGCGTAAATAATAAAAAAGGAAGATTACCATGGTAATCTGGATTGATTAATATGTAATCTCGTTGCGATAACTGTTATAATAACATTGGAAAACGGATCAAGATACAGCCGAGGAATTTTGATGTTTGGAAATTGAAGATTGTTGTCTTCAATGAATGTAGAGAACAGTTTTTGTTGGTTAAGCTGTTTTTACCGGGGGGGATCATATTAAATGGTGAACTATTAACAATTGAGATCTAAACGAAATTCCATTTATCGGCTTCCGGGAATGCAACTTTAAGACCCGGCAGCTTGTATTTGGTAATAGGATTCAAGGAATCGTAAAGTGGCTGGGAAACAGCATCGGCCTGAATAGTGTCGAGAAGTGTACCCAGTAATGCCCTGGCAGAAGGCGGGTACTTCAAAGCCAGTCGGACCAGTGTAGATTTTTCAGTATCGGAAAGATTCTTGAGAATAAACGAGAGGCGTTTGCTGGATTTGCTGATCGTGGTATCGGGAATCTTATGAATGTAGCGGATCGCATCCAGGATCTGCAGCAATGGAATATTCTCCTTGGTGATGATGTTGTTTTGCTTGATGAAGGAGATGGTATATTGGCCTCGTTTGAAAGCGGGCCGGACCACATTCTTACCAATCTGGATGACATTGCTGAGCTGCGTGGTTAATCCCAGGCTGTTGTATATGCTGTAACCGGTGAGGTAGCCAACAGTTTTCCCATTCTCTTCCAGCAGATCCTTGACCACCTGTGACCGGTCGGGCTGCAAAGCCCCGAAAGGCGTGGTTTCCGGTTTGTAATACTTGCCCTTAGAAAGCTTGGCAATCTTACCGGCAGCCACCATCCGGTTCAATGCTTTGATGATGGCTTCCTTCTGATTCACCTCTGCAGGAAAATCGGTATAGGTGAATACGTACCCTTTCGGGAGCCTGTCAATCGTATATGATATGTAATCAGTTATTTTCATACAATATTATCCGGGGCAAAGATAATAGATTTGTCCAGTTTTTATGCATAATTACTGGACATGACTCAAGATAGAACATCTTGTATTATTACTCCATCTGTAAGGTTCTTAATTTCTTAAGATACTTAGGAAGTCTACCAAGTATATCCCAATAAGTAATATCATGAATAATCTTGAGTGTATATTCTTCTCCATCTCTTGAAAGAACGATGCCTTCATTTTCGATTTTATGGGTGTTTTTTAATTGCCTGAAAATCTATGTTCTTTTATTCTTCAATAGAGATGATTTCACATTTATTGTTCTCTGATTCGTCGGTGATAATGTTACCAACTTTCCAGAAGTATTCAAATGATATCGGCAAGGGTCTATATCCCAGCAAATTGATATTCAACAAACGATAAACAACTATTCTACTCATATTGAAAATGAGAGGTTTACAAATCGAAAAAAAACAAGAGCCGTACAGGCTTAGATTTGTGAATTAAGGGAAGATTCTTGTCGCCAACTCAGGTGGTTTATCCCCATGGAAAATGAAAACCTTGAAAGATGAACTTATACTATTCTGTAGTTGCCAATCAAAAAATTGAATGAAACAGTTTTGCTTACTGTCGTGTGTGGAATCAACAGGTATTGCCAGGGCTTTCCTCCATTTTGGGAAGTAAATTCAGTGGCATTCTTGCAGTAGGTCAATGCTGCGGCTGTCTTCTGCAACACATCGTCATTATTCAATTCATTTGAAGCCTTGGTTTCGACCATATAAATCGCGTCGTTTGTTTCTACAACGAAATCGGGTTCGTACTTTTTTGAGTTGTTGTCCCAATACATTCTGAACTGATTGGGAGCCGGCCTTAACCATTTCAACACATTGGCATCGGTCTCCAGAACAAAAGTGAGATCGAGTTCGGTTTTGCTGTCGAACTTATATTCGAAATGACACGCTTTTTCAAATCCCCTGAAAACAAGCTTTGGAACCAATGCAGGGGGAACAACCTCCCGATAGTCTTTGTAACCAAAATTGATTAACGCAGAAAAATTCCAAGGTTCGATCTTTTGAAATGGAAGAACGCTCTTAGCCTTATAATCCGATTGATGCAGGATGAAATTTTCAGGCGACTTCATCTGCTGATAGATCTTCTCAGCAATTGTCGCTTTGAACTGGAATATTGTTTGAGGAAGTTCATCCTTCTTCTCGATATTCTCCGCTACCGCTTTATATGCCTGGGTAGCCAGGTGGTGCAACAATTCCGCATTGTCGTCATAGTCAATCTCCGGATAATCGATGAGTTCGGAAATAATCATTTTTACAGGATGACCATAGGAACCACTGGATTTAGCTTTCAATGTTTCCACAACCATGTCTTTAAGCCCGAGTCGGATGATCTCCTGATCCAACGCCTGGTAATTCAGGTAGGTGGTGTCCAGGTCAAAAAACCTGAATTCCGCTGTCACATCACCCTGTACCAGGTCCATCCGAGGTATTTCGATGATATTCTTTTTATACTCATTGACCAATGTATCATATACTTCAATAGCCTCTTTCAGGATATCCCCTGCAAATAGATTCAATTGCCCCTTGGTGAGGTTTTCTTCCACCTGACGTATTACCTTTCTCTTCACTTCAGGTTTATTCAAATCATTCACATTCCGCACTTCAGGCAGTGCGTTGAAGTTGGGCAGCACATGAATGATGGCCATTTTGGCATCCAGGTTGTTCTGCGCTTTCTGTTTTACCTCCTTGTCGGATATCGTGTTTACTTTCTCCTGTTCCTTTTCAAAGGCGACCGCCACTACAGGTTTGGATGTAACTGGCACAGACTTATTGCTCAAGTCCTCTTCCGAAATCTCCATATAACTCAGTTTATTCAACAGGGAGTTGGAATCTTGGGCAGCTTCGATTACAGCCTGAAAATTTTCGTGAGCAACCACAGTCAACTTATCAATCTTATCGACACCCGTCCTTTTACCGTCGTACGGCAATCGCAGGCCCCGTCCTATGGTCTGTTCAATAAGAATGGATGCATTTGCCGCTCTCAACGGAACAATCGTGTACAAGTTGGTCACATCCCACCCTTCCTTGAGCATATTCACGTGAATCACAATTTCAATCTCGTTGTCGGGACTCTCGAGCGAGACAAACTGCGATTCAATATCCTCGTCATTCCGGGTGGAAGAATCAATCTGAAGAACCTTACCCATGTATTCACCCTTATAAAAATCGGGAGAATTAATCAAATTGTATATTTCCGAGGCGTGGGTAATATCCTTGCAAACGACAAGAATGAATGGCTTGACCATTTTCACATCGTTGTTCAATGCGAAAATCTCCAGTTCAGTTTTGGTATCCTGATGGATGCTAATCGCATCTTCCAGTTTGATGATCTCAATCTCCCTGTCGGTCAAACTACCTTTAACAAAATTCTTTCTTGTTGCGATCGCCGGATTTTTCACATATTTCCCATCAGCCAGTGCCTGTGCCAACGAATACTCATACACAATATTCCGGAACATATTCCCTGCATCGTCGAAAGGAGTGGCAGTAAGTTCTATACCCAGTACCGGTTTGAGTTCATTGATCGCATTCTTTGAAGCATCGGCATGATACCTGTGTGCCTCATCCATCAGGATCACCAAATCATCTAAACCTGATAGGTAATCCCAGTAGGATTGACCCAGATATTCAGAAAGACGCTTTATTCTTGGAGCAAGCGATACACCACCTCTCCTTGTCCCTCTATTTTCCGAATTAAACTTCGCAATATTAAAGATATTGATTCTGATCTCTTCTTTCTCGTACAGTCGACCTTGTTCATTGTAATTTTCTCCGGTAATAATGACCGGGCGATTGTGAACAAATTCTGAAATACCGGTAAACAGGTATTTATGATATGCTGGATTGCCAAAGTCCTGTATCAACTTTTCATAAATGGTAAGATTGGGAGCCAGTACAAAGAAGTTACGGATGCCTTTTTCGATATACAGGTAGGAGACAATAGCACCCATTAATCGAGTCTTGCCCACACCTGTGGCGATAGAAAAGGCAATTGAAGGAAAGTCGCGCTCGAAGTCGGTGCAAGAAGGATATAGGTTTTTCACTTTCTCCAATTCTGTCGAAAGATCAACCTCTTTCTCGAGGGAAAGGATTTCGGTAAGTTTGGCTACAATGTCAAGAGACTCCTGCAAAGGTTCGCGCAGAGAAAGGCGCTGTTTGATGTATCTTACTGTACTGTTCATTCCGTTGAATTTATGCTTGTGTTCAATAATGGTTTGTCGACCGGTTAATAGATATGGTTAGTCAAAAAGTCCGGGATAATCCTTCTGCTTTTTAGTGGATTTCTTTTTTTCATCCGATAATTCCTGAACGGAAATTTTCTCAATTGAAGTTTCGGATTCTTCATCTGAAATATCTGATTCCATTAGTGGGCTGTTGATTATGTTAAAGCTATAATCATCTTTTCCAAACTCACATCTGCCTAACAGCATCTGAGGAATTTTTTTGATCGTAATGGCAGGATACTTATTCTTGCACTCTTTCTGGTACGATTTGCAACAGATCAACAAGGTTTCATCGGGTTGCATCTCGTCCTTGATCTGATCCAGAGATTCCACAGTTAAGAATTGCGTGGTTGTATAGATGAAATCACTTTCCGAACTTTGTCCCTGCATCCAATAGATTGACTCGTGAGGATTATACCTGAATCCTTCCTGCTTGGCCATGGCTGCAGCCAACATATCGGCATTGTACTCCTTGCTGATGATCCAATTGTCAAACTTATCTTTCTTCAACAAACTGGGTGCAAGTGTGTAGTATTTAAATCCTCCACCACCTTCCCAATTTACCGATTTGCTGATACCACCTTGTTCTCCATCGACAACAGCTTTTAGCCTTGGGTAACAATGTGTGATTGCGTGATCTCCTAATTCAATGCCAATGTATTTTCTCCCCATTTTATGGGCAACAGCAGATGTTGTTCCTGAGCCAAGGAAAGAATCTAGGACTAGATCTCCTTCATTAGTAAACATCTTAATAAATCTGAATATTAACTTTTCTGGTTTTTTACTTGCTGGAAAAGAATTACCACCTTCATTTTGCGTATTTTGGAAATCAATATCTTTCCAAAAATCACACAATAAAATTCCTATGTCCTCAGTATTGTCCTCAATAGTGTTGAAGGAATTAGATAGAAAAGAGAAACGTCTTCCATTTAGTGCGTAATTAACGACTCCCTCATTTTCATACTTATATAAAATATCTCTTTGTGATATTGAAGCCCGCTTATGCTCATCAGGCATAACAGGTTGAGTTTGAAATATTTGATCTTTGTGTTTAGAATAAAATTTATAAAATGCATCTGTTAACTTAACATCTTTAAGCTTAGTCCCTTCGGGTACAATATTTTTATTAACCAAAACATCAATAAGATTATAAATTGTATCTGTTTCTTTTTCTAAAAATTTAGAAAAGTGGGTGTCCCACTCGTCCTTTTTTACATAAAGAGGATTAATCTGCAATTGACCATAATTTTTATATACCAAAATTAAATCTTTAGTTTTTATTATGGTTTTGTCTTTGTGGGTTGTTTTTAGACCACTTGGAGTAGAGGATTTAATTGCAATTGTAGTTATAAAATTACCCCTCCCAAATATTTCATCCATGATTATTTTTAGATAGTGACACTCATTATCATCTAAATGAACTATGATAACACCATCATTTGACAACAAGTTTTTTAAAATTCTAAGCCTGTTATACATCAAATCTAACCACATAGAATGTTCAACCCCATCATCATAATGCTCGAAAGCTGCTCCTGTGTTAAAAGGTGGATCGATGTAGATGCATTTCACTTTGCCCGCATAGTCCTGTTCCAGTGCTTTTAAAGCCAAAAGATTGTCCCCATGAATCAGCATATTCTCCGAATCGGGGTCACCATAGGAGTATTCGGAATTCTCCACCAGGATGCGTGGTTCAAGTTTGGGTTCATCACCCTTTCCAATCCAGGTGAGCTCGAGTTTTTGAAGTGGTTTCTTTGCCATTATATTCCTTAAATAAACTTATTTCTTTTCCTAATTTACTCCTTATGCTTATACCGTATATTACTGATATACTAATACTTAAATTATTCTTTATTCCTTGAAAATGCAATTTTTATTCCTAATTCTTATCCTTGTCTTCCTTTTTAACCCATTTAGGAACTTTGCGACTTCCAATATTTTCTATGGAATCATCTCTCATATACTGTAAAATATTATCAATCTTCTTTTTACGTTGTTTTTCGCTCAAATAATCAGGCAGTATATTTAGCAACAACCCATCAATCTCTTTTCTTGTTGCAGAACCATGGATATCAATATGCTTAAGGATGAAAGACTTAAGTATTTCAGTGTCCAATCCTTTGTTACGAGTATACTGAGCTTTCTTGTCTGTAATCTTAGCTATCTGTACTGAGATGAAATAATTAGGTTTTCGTCCTTCAATAAATCCCTTCTTTATTAATCTTTTAGCAGCTTCATCATTGATTGGAATTAATTTCTGTACTTTATCCAATAGCACAGCATCTGTAAGATTAATATCATCTTTCCTCTCAATCAATAGTTTAGAATAGTTTTCATTGATCGTGTGCCCGTAAATTTCTAAAACAACTTCCTCTTTTGTTGTTTTTGAATAATCAGGTAATGGAAAAAAACGTTGTTTCTGGCTCTTATACATCTTGTGAATACCATACCCCATACTATCAATCATATTGAGTGTAACCATTGCTTCGGCCAACCAACGGTTTCTGTATTTTTTTGGTGTTTTATTCCCGGTTGTGTAATCATCGGCACTTCCTTCGAAAAAATTACCAGCATTAGAAAATATAAGCTTTCCTGTTTCTTCAGTTAAAACTATACGGGAATTGTAGCTATAGTCCTGGTGAGCAATACAATTATTTAATGCTTCAAGGATTACTTCAGGATCGTACTTCAAAACTTCAATCGCAATTAACTGATTATCGGGGAAGAACTTATATTTGACATTGCGAATCTGTTTCAGCACTTCGTTCACGGATATGAATAATGGGATTTCAAAATGTTCGTACGCTATCTCTTCCGTATCAAGTTTCCACGTAATCTGTGCGACTTTAGGTGAAATATAATGAGACGATTCTGGTTTTCCAAGAAGAATTATTGCAGTATTAGTTATTTGACCATTGATAGTAATTTTAGCTTTATCCAGGAACATCTTGTCAGGCCAAACATCAATTTCGTTATAAAATGGTTTACCAACCATTTTCTCTTTAAATTTTTCTCTGGCAAGTGAAACGGCATCTCTATCCAGATCTTCAATTGTGGCTTTCTCTATTACATTCGCAGACCAATCTTCCTGTGAATTGTAAATGGTTCTAATAAAATCAGTGTATCTACGCAAGTCAGTAAGATTCGTTCCAATACGAATGTACGGTATTTTCATAAATTGGGTAGGTTCACTAACAGCTGCAGGAATTTTGAAGACTTCCAGATAGAGTTCTCCATAATCACAAGGCAAAAACTCAAATCTTATTGAAGGCATAAGCAATCTTCTAGTCCAAAGCTCTAGTTCTTCATTTCCTTCTTTTCTCTTTTGAAATCTATATTTGGTACCTTCTACGATGTGAGTTTTATCATTAATTCCGAAAATCAGATAACCAAAAGGTTGATTGTGAATACAGGCTGCATTGGAAATAGCTGAGATATATCTGCCAAATCTTTCATTTGTAACAACGTCACCAGATTTGAATTCAACCCATTCATTCTCTTTGGGTAGTGATCGGAGTTCGTCAATAAGTCTTATTAAATCCTTATTATCCATGATTTAAATGATTGTCCATCTTATAGTAAACAGTTCTTCTTGTTTAATTTTCTGATTCAACATCTTTTCGATATCAGTCAATAGGTTTTCCTTTCTTTCATCAATTTCATCCTGAGAAGTAAACAATGATTGCCTCTTCTCATTGCGTTCCTTTTCAAGTTTCTTTATTTCACGTTGTGCTGCTACTTTTGATTCGAGACTGAGCATTTTCTTCGCTTCTGCTCTCCGGAGCTTTATTTCAGCATCAAGATCCTTGATTTCCTTCTCGAGGCTAATCTTCATGTCATCGGCCCACTGATCGAGCTTGTCCATCTCAATGTCAAAAAAATCTCTGTTTCGCAATGCATTGGTGGTAACAATTTCCTGCCTATATCTGGCGATGTTCTTTGACAGACGTGATTCAGTTTCAGGATCTAAATATAGCAAATTTTTCTCTTCTGCCTGCAATGAAAAGAGTCTTTGGGCTATTTCGGGCTCAATCTCAGCACCCTCATCCGTAATACAGGACAACAACAAGTAATCTTCATTTTCAAACGAGTTGATGCTCAATTGTTCCACCCGCAACCATCCGGAATTGCCTATCAAACCGTTCAATGAGGATATGAGTGTAGGGGTATCTGTATAATTGAATTCAACCAACCGCACCGGTGTGGAAAGCGACTTGCATTCCTGCAAGATGTGTTGAGCCAACTTGTGCCCTACCCTGTAGATGTTCGTATCATCCGGGACAATGATATCGCTTTTCTTCTTCCCCTCCTCGGTACGAAGCATCTTGTAGGTTCCAGGATGAATGCTCACATCGTGAAAGGGATTCCCGTGCAGATTGAATGAGAATGCATTGTCGTTGAAATATGCATCGTCTTTCAGCACATACTTGGTTAGCTTCCATAACTTCTGTTCGAAAGTATTCAGGTAAGATTTTGTTTTTTCGTAATTGACCCTCAACTTCTCTCGAACCTCTTCATCAAAATTCTCCAACAACGTAGAACGAACACGCTGTAATTTCTCGGAGATGGTAGGTTTCAACTCTTCCTGCAGATCATCGAAAGCACTTTGAATCTCTTCGGTCGTTCTACATTCCTGGTAAATCTGAGCAATTCTCTTTTCAAAATCGACACCGTTACCAATAGCACCCAACACTTCATCGCTGGCACCAAAGACACCATCGAACAACCTGAACTTCTGCTCCAACAGTTCATATACACGCACATCAGCCTGGTTCCGGATATTGACAAAATTGACAACAACCACGTCAAACTTCTGTCCATACCTGTGGCAGCGTCCGATTCTTTGCTCTATCCTTTGTGGGTTCCATGGCATATCGTAATTCAGCACCAACGAACAGAATTGCAGGTTAACCCCTTCAGATGCGGCTTCGGTTGCAATCATAATGGTAGCTTCATCTTTAAAATAATCGACGATCGCGGATCGCTTATCAGCGGTGGGTGATCCGGAAATCTTGTCGGTACCTTTATGCTTTTCAAGCCACTGGTTATAGATTCGTGTTGACTGTGGATCATTATTTGTGCCATTGAACAGAACAACCTGATCTTTGTATTTTTTCTCTGTCAGGAGATTATACAAATATTCCTGGGTTCTTTTCGATTCGGTAAAGATCAATGCTTTCTGGTTGGCCCCCAACAGTTGCAACTGTTCAAAAGCTTTATCCAGCGCAATGAAAAGGTGATCTGCTTTCGAGTTTTTCTTAATTACCCTGGCTAGTTCTCGGAATTCCTTCAGGACTTCTATCTCTTCTTTTATTCCTTGGATATCAGCATCGGAATATTGCTGTTCTTCTTCCACGATGCTCTCATCTTCATCATCGACCCACTCATCCCTTGTTTCATTCAACGCCTCATATTCATCAGAGAATAAATCGGCAATATCAGTTTCATGTTTCTCAACGATGGATTCGAGCCTTTTGACCAATGTGTTGAAAGTACCATAAATAGCATAGGTAGACGAGGCTAGCAGTTTGCGCAGAATTAGCGTCATTAACTGCCTCTGGCTCCTGGGCAAGGCATATAGCTTTGGCTTTTGCAGGTATTGAGAAACGGCATCGTACAATTCCTGTTCCTGATTCCGGGGAATATATTCTTCGCAGATTGCTCTCCGCTCTGTGTAACTGATGTACTCCAGCACCTGCCGGCGGAGTGTTCTTTTACAGACAGGCTGTAGTCTTTTTTTCAACTCATAATAATCCTCTTCTTCAAGCTGACGGCTATACTGACTTTTGAAGCTTTTAATATCACCAAACACGAAATCATCGATGATGCTGACCAAACCATACAATTCAAGTACCGAATTCTGAAGAGGAGTAGCAGTAAGCAGAACCTTTTTTCTGGGTAGAAGCGCTTGTCTGATGGAATTGCCGATCACATTGGAAGTTTTGTAGACATTTCTCAACCGGTGCGCTTCATCAATGATCACCAAATTCCAACTGGTCGCTTCAACATAACTCGCTTTTGTCTTGGCGAACTGAAATGAACAAATAACAATTTTGTCCTTCTGATTAAATGGATTGAAGTTTTTCTCCTTGATCTCATTGTTAAATGATTTCGTTTCGAGAATAACAGAGGGTAGAAAGAACTTATCTGCCAATTCCTGGCTCCATTGTTTCCTGAGGTTGGAAGGACAAATAATTAACAAGCATCTTTTCCGTTCGGCCCATTGTTGGGAAAGAATAATTCCGGCCTCAATGGTTTTACCGAGTCCCACTTCATCAGCCAGGATCGCTCCATTCGAAAGCGGAGACTTGAAGGCAAACAGGGCAGCCTCAACCTGATGTGGATTAAGATCGACCTGCGCATCCTGAAGCGAAGCAGTGAATTTTCCTATGTCGTTGGAAGGAAGCTGCCTTGTAAGTTCGTACGAGAAATATTTAGCGTGATATGAAGTCAAATTCATATTCCCTTGAAAATTGCATCGATAGTTCGACTCAAATGTACAATTTTTTTGTTAAAAAACATTTTTGAAAAACATCTAAATCTAGTTTGAACCAGAATTGTAATGTCTATTAAGCTGCAACGCCCAATACTCAAGCTGAAACGATTTTATACTCGGGTATAGAGTCTGAATTGTTTTCATTCAATTCGAGAGAGTATCCTTTGAAATTATTTCCGGCATTCGAGACTATTATTCTTCTAAAATCGTATGCAGTAATCTTGACCAAAATGTCCATCCCTTTTACAATGTATGTATGGTACTTATGTTTTTCATCCTCTTCTGGATCAACATATCCATCTACCAACATACGTTTGTTTTGATCGATTTTTATGAGATGGGATGAGTTATTAAAATACGCTAACAGAATATTCCAGCTTTCTTGGATATCTTTTCCCAACTCTAATCGAAGTAATTCAGATTTGATTTTTTCCAGGGCATTCATAATTATAAAATTTAAGTGAATTACAAATTTAATGAAAGAATGGCGGGGTAAAACCCTGCACTTTATTTAAAAGGTATAGCCTACTGCAAATTCCAATTGAGCGGCATGCCCTGACTCTAGTGTATCAGATGTATCCGTTTCCGTGATTGAAAAATATGTATAATTGAAATGCTGGTACTTATAAGCTACCTGAGCAAAGAACGATCCACCGTTGTTAAGAGGAAAATCAACACCGAAAGATGGTTTAACCATCAACCCGGGATGATCGTAAGAAGAAGTTAAGCTGAGTGTATATCCGGCATTCAAAGAGAGGTATGGTGATATTCCAGTTTTAGTAAAATTGATTTTCCCGTGACCATACAAAGGAAGAATCATTACAGTTTCCCTGGAATCATAAGAATCACCCTTGTTGTAACTTTTGTAATATAGCATATCGGAAGAACCTAGACCTGTTCCAGCACCTAAGACAAGTAGATCTGTCACTTTGAATCCTGCAATAAAATCAATCCCAATGGTGTTAGTTTTGTTGTCGTCAATACCAAGATCATAATATACCTGAACAGTTGGTTTGAAATCGGATTGTGCTGCACAAAGAAACGAAATGAAGAATGTGAGTGATAATAGAATTGTTTTCATAGATGTAAAAATTTGAGTGTGTTATATAAAGATAATTGATCAAAGGTAAACCACATGTTTGACAACTTGTGTCAAAGCAGATAAATATCAATAAAAATCAAAGAATAACAAGTTGAATTAGAGGTATGGTTGTTGGCATGGTTGCTAGTTTACTAATATGTTTGGAATCAGGGTGTGACATATTATTCATCACACTGGCATTCTACCAACTGGAATTCATGGATAAGGGTTAATAGAGAGGGGTTGAAGTCAATCATTTGGTGGAGTGTGGGGCTGAAGGGTGTAGTTTGTTGAGATGCTGGTTCGTTTTTGGCTTGAGGTTGGGGAGTCGGAGCGGGTGTTTCTGCGAGTTGAGGATTCTTGTTGTACCGGTTGGGTTGTTCGGCGGCTGTTGTTGATGTTGAAGTTGGTGTTTTTGGATTTATAAATGCGGATTTAGGAAGTTGGTCGAGTATGTAGTCGGCAATGTCGTAACCGTCGTGGGATTGTTGTGGGGTTGCGTGGGTTTCAACCAGGCTGGAGATGTCGATTTGACAGAAGATCTGGTTGCGGATCTCTTCTTTCTTATTGTTCCATTTCTCGAAACAACCGGTATCGGGAAAGAGAAGGATGTTGCGATCCCGGAGAACTGTTGATTTTTTTACTGTGATGCCGTTGAGGCTACCAGCTGCTAGCCAGATATAGTTGCCGAACAACATACTCGCGATCACGGCGGTCTTCTCTGCCTCAACAATTGCAACCGGTTTGCAGGGGTACAGTCGCAGCAGATGTTCTCCGAAATAACACTGATAGAGCCTGAAGTCGGCAAAAGCGGGATCGGATTTCTTCAGCTTGTTGTGTACCCAATTGATTGCGCCGGATTTGTGTTTGATTCGTCTGCCGGTCTCAGGGTTATATTGCATGATCTTACCGGTGCGAACCTTACCATTGAGATCGATCTGCCAGAAGATTACCTCTTTGTTCTTCGTGGCACCCAGGGAATATTGTCTGATTGCTTTGTTGATCTGCTCTTCGTTGAAATGTTGCCGAAGAAAGCGGACGAAATGGGAATTACTGGAAACTGATTTCTCCACAAGTTCTTTAGGGATAAGATCGAACTCAACCGGAGTTGTATGGGGATGGTTTGGGGGGAAGAGAACTGGACGGTGTTTGGGTTTGGGAAATAAAGGTTGGGAAATAACGGGTTGAGGAGATCTGAATTGTGGCGTTCCGGACAGAGTGGATTCTGAATGAAGGGATCCGGGGTTAGTGGTTCCAGGTTGAGAGGTTCCAGGTTGAGGGGTTTCGGGTTGAGGAGAACAGGACTGAAGGGGAAAAGATTGGGCACCGGCAGGATTGGGCTGAGATTGTTGAGGAAAACCATGTAGAGGGTTTGCACGGGATGGAACTGACATTTGTGGGGTGTGGTTATTGGGAATTTGGGTCTTTGATTGGGTGTTTTTGTATTCCGGGTGCTCATCAAAATATTGTCGGGGGGTGTAGTGGTAGCCGCACTTGATCTCGCGGTTACATTTGCCAACGGTGGGGTGAATGGGTTGGCCGGTGTTGCCGTAGAGGTAGAGCGTGAAGGCGTATTTCGTCTTGCAGGCCGGGCAGGTGTGCCGGGTCGACTTCCCCTTGTAGGGTTGTAAGTAGGGTCTTTTGTAGATCGACATAAAAAAGATTGTTTTTGAAGCTACACTTTATTCACTTCGTTCACTTCATTCACAGAGTCAGGCATGTTCGTTTACATAGTTTGAGCAATTCGTTCACAGAATCGTACAAGTTTGCTTACAGAGTTGGAGAAATTCATTCATAGAATTGGACGAGTTCGTTTTCAGAGTTGGTGATATTTGCCCATTGAGTTGGGAAAAAAGGTGAAGCAAGTGAAGCAAATGAACGACGAAAAAAAAAGTATTTCATCCCGGTATAATTATCCCCGGGAAGATCTCAGTTCGATTATGAATGAGATGAACCAAGTGTAGGAATATTTGGAAACTTTTTTCATTGGGATATGCACACGGATTAAGTATATTTACCCAGTTCACAAACTAAAAAGGAGTGTTGCTGACATAAACCACAATACCAAAATTCTTTCTCTCGATCATTATCTCCGCATTGCGGAGCCTTTCTGAGAAGTTCCGCTTTGATACAGGGTGGTAGCTGCCATCGAAACAGAAGGATTTATACTG
>Ga0265293_10008976_pt1 | contig 14554 bp, 12 predicted proteins | sample Munlanlewell138R_FD_192505 | JGI IMG/M metagenome (GOLD analysis project Ga0265293, IMG submission 192505) | Leachate microbial communities from a municipal landfill in Southern Ontario, Canada - Leachate well 138R | ecosystem: Engineered > Solid waste > Landfill > Unclassified | place: Canada...
CTGCCCGCGCACCGCCACCATGCCCGTGCCGCCGGTGCCGCCGCCGGCCACCTGGTCGCCGCCACATGCCGCGAGGAGTACCGCCAGCAGCGGTAGTCCGATCAAGATCTCCGTTCTCATCTGGACCGCTCCTCGGGCACGTCGCCTTCGAAATAGTAGATGCCGAGTCCGGCCTGTTTGCGGCCGGTGCCCTTCACGTCCGGGTTGATGTCACGGTCGTGCTGCGACAGCCAGCGGTCCATTTCCTCAATAAGGGCCTGGGCCTTTGCGCGGGAAAGCGCCTGGAACTGCGGGATGACTTCCGTGGGCAGATTGTCGTAGCTCACCTTACGCTGAAAGCGTGCGGCGTCGTGATTGCACTGGAGGTTGTGGTCGATGGTGGAAACCAGGAAGGCCACATCGGTGCCGAGGATGTGCAGCTTGTCTTCATCACCGGTCTGCGGCACGAAGGCGCGCACGCACAGGCGCACGCATTCGCCGTCGATGCGTTCGGCCACGCCGACGCGTTGCAGTTCGTCGAGGATGGCGCGCGGCGGGACGTCGCCGCTGTAGGCGCGTACCAGGTCGCTGAAGCTGCCGGATCCGCCTTCGAAGGCCAATTCGCGCGGGCCGGCCTCGCTGCTGAAGCGGCCGTCGCGCACCCAGCCCGCCACCACACGCGCGGCGCGGTTGTAGCGCCGTTCGGCCAGCACATCCTCGGGCGAACCAAGGCCCTGCAGGCGGGCAACGTCCTTGCGGGTGAGACCGGTCAGGACCGCGATGCGCGAGACGCTCTGCTTGCGGCCGGGGATGGCGAAGTCCTGCGCCGCCACATCCACGAACACCGCCCTGGCGAGGTCTGCGAAGGAGCCGAACGAAACACCATGACGCAGCAGGATGCGCACCAGCGGACGCAGGATGCGCAGGACGGCGGAGGTGAGCGCCTGGTTGGGATTCGGGGTGGAGGACATGGCGCCGGGTTACGCCACCCTTCGTGCTGCCCTGGACCGACGCAGTGACGGCATGCGCGGTCCACGCGGCCTGCGTGAAAAAGCCCTCTCCCGCCGCGCGCCGCTGCCGGGAGAGGGATTACCAACCGCCGTGGCGGCGAAGGGCATCAGTCGCCGTCTTCAAGCTCAATGTGATCGATGACCAGCGCACCATCGGTGAAGTGGCCCTCGACTTCCACCAGCTTGCCATCGAAGGACGCAAGCACCTCGCGGGAGATACGTTCGCTCACCTTTACGGTACGGCCACTGATCGTCACCGCATTGCCTTGGACGCTCAGCACGCCCTCGATTTCCATTTCGTCGCCGTCGTCGCCGTGGGATTCGTCATCGTCCTCGAGCTCGATTTCAGTGGCCGTGAAGGTCCCGCTGCCCAAGTCGACCTTGTCAGCGGTGGTCTTCACTTCCACATACAGGCCGGGCCACTGCGTCCGGCTCGTGGGCATGTCGTCCAGTTGGGTGTTGCTGTCGGTGCCGATGGCCGCGCCAGCCACATTGATTGCATCTGCGGCCGCGGAGATGATCACGCCCTTCAGTTCGAATTCGTCGTCATACAGGGTCCAGTCCGGCGCCTTCACCTCGATGCGCGTCGCGATGATACCGGTGCCCGAGGGATAGCCATGCACCTCGACCACGTAGCCGCTATCGATAGCGTGTGCATCGATCGGCGTGTCTTGATCATCCCGTTCGAACCGGGTGGTTTGGCCGAATTCGACGTTCAACCCCATCACGTTCATGGTCCCTGCCGCCGCATCCACCGCGAACACCACACCCTCGACCTCGTCATCCATGGTGATGGCCGTCGCCAGGTTGACGCCATGGTCATCGGTGGCCGAATGCAAGGTAACAACCTGTCCTTCGGCCAGATCCGCGACCTTGCCCTCAGCGTCTTCCACTTCGATGCGGACGTCGTCGGCGAGCGTGTAGGCCACGTCATTCACGGTAATGCGCGCATTGCCTCCGGAAGCCGCACCGGCGAGCGCGCCTGCCGCCGCCGGCTGGCTCAGCTCGGTGATCACACCGGTGACCCGCGCGCCCGACGCAGCGGCACCGCTGCCGCCACCGCCGCCACACCCCGCAAGCCCCACCACGGCCACGACTACGGCCGCGCTCAACTGTGTTTTCCTGTTCATCGTCCTTGCCTCAGGTTGGTCATCCATAACCGGACGCGCCTTCCCGGCGCATCCACGTCAGCTGTCGAAGCGAGAATCTCGGGTCGGTTCTGATTGGGAATTTTGTCCCACTTTGCCGGATGCGCAAGGCAATCCCGCAAAAAAACCTTGGAGCGAGGCGGAGCGGCGGGCGCCGGATGGACCGACGCCGCAGGGAGGATTCAGATGAAGCGTTCGTAAAGCACGAGGCCCCAGACGGCGACCACGTTGAGCAGGGTCATGAACACCGCCGCGGAGCCGATGTCCTTGGCGCGGCCGGAGAGGACGTGGAACTCGGTGCCGATGCGATCCACCACGGTCTCGACCGCGGAGTTGAGTAGTTCAACGATGAGCACCAGCAGCAGGCTGCCCACCAGCAGGGCCTTCTCGACGCCGGTCGCACCGAGCCACAGCGCCAGCGGCAGCATGGCCAGGCAGGCCAGCAGTTCGAGGCGGAAGGCTTCCTCGTAGCGCAACGCGGCCCGCAGGCCCTTGAAGGAGTAGAGCATGGCGTTGAACACGTGCATGAGCCCGCGGTGCCCGGGCTTGTTGATAGGGGTGGTGTGTTCCATCAAGGTCTCCAGCGGAGGTTCAGTTCGCGTGCGGCCTTCACGTCATCAAGGCGGCGCACGGGCAGGGTGTGCGGTGCGGTCTTCACAGTGTGCGGATCGGCGCTCGCCTCCGCAAGAATCGCCTGCATGGCATCGGCGAAGGCATCGAGGGTTTCCTTGCTCTCGGTTTCCGTGGGCTCAATGAGGAAACACTCAGGCACCAGCAGCGGAAAATAGGTGGTCGGCGCGTGATGGCCGTAGTCGAGCAGGCGCTTGGCCACGTCCATGGCGGTCACCCCGTGCTCCTTCGCCAAACGCCTCAATGTGACGATGAATTCGTGGGTGGCGCGACGCGCGGGAAACGCCGGTTCGAAGCCGGCCTTCGTGAGGCGCGCAAGCAGATAATTGGCGTTGAGCGTGGCGAACTCGGCCACGCGCTGCATGCCCTCACGTCCGAGCAGACGCGCATACACGTAGGCGCGCAGCAGGATGCCCGTGTTGCCCATGTGCGCCGACAGCCGGCCGATGCTCTGGCGGCGGTCCGTTTCCGTGAGCCAGCGATAACTGCCGTTCTCCTCCGCCACCACCGGCACGGGCAGGAAGGGCAGCAGGCGTTCGCTCACGGCCACCGGGCCCGCGCCGGGGCCGCCGCCGCCGTGGGGCGTGGAGAAGGTCTTGTGCAGATTGAGATGCACCACGTCGAAGCCCATGTCGCCCGGGCGCACCTTGCCCAGGATGGCGTTCAAGTTGGCGCCATCGTAATAGAGCAGGCCGCCGGCGGCGTGGACGATGTTCGCGATCTCCGCGATGCGCCGCTCGAACACGCCCAGGGTGGACGGATTGGTGAGCATGATGCCCGCGGTGTGGGGGCCGACGGCGGCGCGCAGCGCGGACAGGTCCACGTCGCCGTTGGCATCGGTGGGGATCTCGCGCACGGCGTAACCGCACATGGCGGCGGTGGCGGGGTTGGTGCCGTGGGCCGCATCGGGCACCAGGATCTCGGAGCGCCCGCTGTCGCCGCGGGAGTCGTGATAGGCGCGGATCATGGCCACGCCCGCGAATTCGCCCTGCGCCCCGGCCATGGGCGTGAGCGACACGCCCTGCATGCCGGTGATCGCCTTGAGCATCTCCTGCAATTCATACAAACAGGCCATCACGCCCTGGCTGAAGCGCTCCGGCGCACGCGGATGACGGCCCAGGAAGCCCGGCAGCATGGCGAGGCTGTTCGCGCCACGCGGGTTGTACTTCATGGTGCAGGAGCCGAGCGGGTAGAACTGGGTATCGATGGAGAAATTCTTCTGCGACAGCCGCGTGTAGTGACGCACGGCCTGCAGTTCCGAGACCTCGGGCAGGGCAGCGCGCGCCTTGCGGCGAAAACGCGCGGGAATGTCGTCCACTGCACCAGGTATCGCCTGTTGCGCGCCGTTGACGCGGCCGGGCCGGGATTGTTCGAAAATCAACATCGCTTCACCACTTCGCCATGCAATGGCCCTTTCGAATCACATCCGCCTGGAGCGCCGCGGAACACGAATTCCGCCGCGCTCCTGCGGGAATTCCTTCCTGCGCGTCCTTTGCGCCTTCGCGTTGGGCTGTTGTCAGCCCCAAATCAAAAGGCGCTCTGCTCTACCTGCAAATACACGTGGGACACCGATTCGCCGAGGCGCTCGTCGATGCCTGGAAAGTCCTTCTCGAAGGACACCATGCGCGCCTTCACGCGAGGGGCGATCTCGAAATCCGGCAGTCCTTCTTCATAACCTTCACTCACCGCAGTCCACAGCGCCTCGAAGTAGTTGCGCAGCAGGGCGACGTCGGTTTTCTTGCCCACCGGACCATGGCCAGGAACGACCACCGCGGGGTCGAGCGCCTCCAGGCCGTCGAGGAACTGCATCCACTGCTGCACGTCGGCGTCGAAGGTCGCGGGCGGTCGGCCCGTGTACATCACATCGCCGGTGAGCAGTACGCGTTCGTTGGGCAACCAGAACACGATATCGCCGGGGGAGTGGCTGTGGCCCGCGAACAGCACCTCCACGCGCACGCCGCCGAACTCCCGCGCCAACGGCTCGCGCAGTCCCTGGTTGGGTGCGACCACGGTGGAATCACCGGTGGCGCCATCGGTCATGCGCTTGAAGCGCTCCACCCATTCCTGACCCTCGGACTGGATGCGCGTCTGCGCCACCTGGGAGGAGATGATCTCGATGCCGTCACCAGCGAAGGCACCGTTGCCGAGCCAGTGATCGCCGTGGGCGTGGGAGTTGATCACCCAGCGTACGGGCTGGTCGGTGACGCCCGCGATGGTGTTGCGCAGCGCCTGACCGATGGTCTCGGAGGAACCGGTGTCGAACACCAGCACGCCCTCCTTGGTAACCACGAAGATCGAATTGGAATTCCAGCCCTTGTTCTCGGCACCGGGAAAATCCTTAGCCGGCGTGACCACGGCATACACGTTCTCGGCCACCTGCTCCGCCTGCATGGGATAGTCCGACACGCTCGCGGCGGCGAAGGCCTGCGAAAGCGGCATGGCCAGGATCACGCTCAGCATCACATTGCGCAGCACCATTTCATCGTCCCTTTTCGTTGGTGGTCGACAATTCATGGTAGCCCGGATGACGCGCAGCGGAATCCGGGCTACGAGATAACGCGTTGCAATGCCTGGGCAAACGCGTCCTGATCCGCTACATCCCGCCGCTCGGTGGCGCATACCAAAATGGCATTGCCAAGCTGCGGATAATCCGCCGCGAGGTCGAGCCCGCCGAGGATGTCCCGCGCTTCGAGGGCGGCGAGCACTTCGCGTACAGGGCGCGGCAGACGCAGCACCGCTTCATGAAACACGTCGCCCCCGAAAACGCACTCCACGCCCGGCAACGCCGTGAGTTTATCCACCAGGCGACGCGTGTTGGCGTGCGACGCGCTCGCTGCATTCTCGAGCCCTGCCGGCCCCATGAGCGCCATGTGCACCGTGGCCGCCGCCGCCAGCAGGCCCTGGTTGGTGCAGATGTTCGAGGTGGCCTTGCCGCGGCGAATATGCTGTTCGCGCGCTTGCAGCGTGAGCGCGAAACCGGGCTGGCCTTCAGCATCCACGGTACCACCGACGATGCGGCCCGGCATCTGGCGCACGAGCTCCTGGCGGCAGGTCATGAAACCGAAGTAGGGTCCCCCGGAGGACAGCGGCACGCCCAGGGGTTGGCCTTCACCCACTGCGATATCGGCACCCTTGCCGCCCCACTCGCCCGGTGGCGCGAGCACGGCGAGCGCCAGCGGATTCACAAGGGCGACGGCGAGCATGCCGTTGGCGTGGGCCCAATCGGTGAGCGCATGCACTTCTTCCAGCACGCCGAAGAAATTGGGCTGGGGGATCACCAGTGCGGCGAAGTCCTGTCCTGCGCACGCCGAGAGTGATGCCGGATCCACACTGCCGCGTTGACCATCGAAGGGCACCTCCACCAGCTCGATGCCCTGGTTGTGCACGAGGCTGTGCACCACGCGGCGGTAATCCGGATGCACGGTGGCCGGCATGAGCACGCGCCGGCTTTCCGATTTCCTGTTGGCGCGCACCGCCATGAGCACCGCCTCGGCCAGGGCCGAGGCGCCGTCATAGAGCGAGGCGTTGGCCACGTCCATGCCGGTGAGCGCGCACATCATGCTCTGGAATTCGTAGATGAGCTGCAGCGTGCCCTGGCTCGCCTCGGCCTGATAGGGCGTGTAGGCCGAGTAGAATTCTCCGCGCGTGACGATCTCCCACACCGCCGCCGGCACGTGATGGTCGTAGGCGCCCGCGCCGATGAAACACAAAGGCGCGCCATCACGCGCCGCCCGTTCGTGCATCAGACGGCTCACCGCCATCTCGTTCATGCCTGCCGGCAGCGCCGCCAGATCCCCCACGCGCAGCGCGCCCGGAATCTCGTCGAACAAGGTCTCGATGCTCTCGACCCCGATGGCCGCGAGCATGGCGCGAATGTCGTCTTCAGTGTGCGGGATGAACGGCATCTAGTGCACCTCGCCAGGACTCAGGAAGTCCGCAAATGAACGCAAAAAGCGCAAATGATGTCTGCCTGTCCGTGCACGTTCATGCGTTCACCGCGGGCTTGTCGCATCAACGTCCGCAGATGAACTGAATGAACACCAATTTGAAATTTGCGTTCATTTGTGTTCATTCGCGGACTTTACTCAATGCCCCTCTTCGGCCACGACGCGTTCGTAGCCCGCCGCATCGAGCAGCTTGTCGAGTTCGGCGGTGTCGGCGGGCTTGAGGCGGAACAGCCAGCCTTCGCCGTAGGGGTCTTTGTTGACGATGTCAGGAGCACCGGTGACGGCGTCGTTCACGGCGATCACTTCGCCGGCGATGGGCGCGTATACGTCGGAGGCGGCCTTTACCGACTCGACCACGGCACACTCCTTGCCCGCCGTTAGCGTGCGGCCCGCGTCCGGCAGTTCCACGTAGACCATGTCGCCGAGCAGTTCCTGGGCGTGTTCGGTGATGCCCACCGTGACACTGCCGTCGGTTTCGAGGCGTACCCACTCGTGGCTCTGGGCGTACTTGAGATTGGCCGGAACGTTGCTCATGAGGTTCTCCCGTTGTTGTTCTTGCGGTGTTGATTACAGCGCGATTATGGCTCTGCCGTCGCGCACGAAGGGTGGCTTGACGATACGTGCCGCGAGCAGCCTGCCACGCACCTCCACCTGGCAGGCCCCGCCTGCACCCGCAGGGACGCGAGCCAAGGCGATGGCACATCCGAGCGTGGGCGAGAAACTGCCGCTGGTGATCTCGCCCTCGCCGCCCTCTGTCATTACGCGTTGGTGGGCACGCAGCACACCCTTGTCTTCCAGCACCAGGCCCACCAGTTCCCGCAACCCACCCGCGGCACGCAACGCATCCAGAGCCGTGCGACCCACGAAGTCGCGATCGGCGGGCTCGAAGGCCACGGTCCAGGCGAGTCCGGCTTCCAGGGGCGAGGTGTCCTCGTCCATGTCCTGGCCGTAGAGCGCCATGCCCGCCTCAAGCCGCAGCGTGTCGCGCGCGCCGAGGCCGCAGGGGGCGATGCCCGTGGCCTGCAGGCGATGCCACAGGTCTTCCACGTCGTCCGCGGACAGCATGATCTCGTAGCCGTCCTCGCCGGTGTAGCCGGTGCGCGCGATGAACATGTCCTGGCCCACGTCGACGGCGGCGAACCGGACCAGCGTCCTGGCCTCCTCGGCGCGCTCGCCGAGCACGGCGTGCACCTTGGCGCGGGCATTGGGACCCTGCACGGCGAGCATCGCCAGGTCGTCACGCTCCTCGATCGCCACACCGAAAGAAGCGCCGTGACGTCGGAACCAGGCCAGGTCGCGGGCGCGCGTGCCTGCGTTCACCACGATGCGATACCAGGTGTCGCCCATGTAATAGACGATGAGGTCATCGATCACCCCGCCACTGTCATTGAGCATGCAGGTATAGAGCGCCTTGCCCTGCTCCCGCAGCCGTGCCACGTCGTTGGCGAGCAGGTAGCGCAGGAAATCACGCACGCGCGCGCCCTGCAGGTCCACGATCCCCATGTGCGAGACATCGAACATGCCCGCGTCCCGACGCACCGCGTGGTGTTCCCCGATCTGGGAACCGTAATGGATGGGCATCTCCCAACCGGCAAAATCCACCATCCTGGCGCCGAGCGCCACGTGCACGTCGTAGAGCGGTGTGTGATTAGGCACGTGCTTCTCCTGTTGTTCTTGAAAAGCTTAAACACGGGGGACACGGGGAGTCATCTGTAGGAGCGGCCTCAGGCCGCGATGGGTTTGAGCCACCGACGGCGATAACAGCAAGCGCAATCGCGGGCTGAGCCCGCTCCTACAGGTGGTCATGACAGCCCTCAAGAAATCCCCGTGTCCCCCGTGTTAACGCTTTTGCCTTCTTCCGCATGGTAGGAACTGCGCACCATGGGGCCGGCCTTGATCCAGGCAAAGCCCAGGGCGCGGGCCTCGGCTTCGTAGCGGGCGAAGGCGTCGGGGTGGACGTATTCGCGGACCGGCAGATGATAGCGCGACGGACGCAGGTACTGGCCGAGGGCCAGGCGGCTGACACCGACGCCGCGCAGGTCGTGCAGCACGGCGATCACGTCATCGAACGTCTCCCCCAGACCGAGCATGAGGGCGGACTTGGCCTCCACGCCGGGCCGGGCCGCCGCCAGTTCCAGCAGGCGCAGCGAACGCGCGTATTTGGCGCCCTTGCGCACGCTGGGGTACAGCGACGGCACGGTCTCCACATTGTGGCCGAACACCAGCGCTGCACCGTCCACCGCGGCGACGATGCGTGCGACCGCGGCCTCCTGCACACCACGGAAATCGGGCGTAAGGATCTCCAGGCCCAATCCGGATTGGCGTGCGCGCAACTCGCGCAAGGTGTCGGCGAAGGCGCCTGCACCGCCGTCCGGCAGGTCGTCGCGGTTCACCGAGGTGAGCACCACATAGTCCAGGCCCAAGGCGGCAACGGCCTCTGCCACCCGGCGCGGTTCATCCGCGTCGGGTACCCCGGGGCGGCCGGTCTTCACCGCGCAGAATCCGCAGGCGCGGGTGCAGGTGTCGCCCAGCAGCATGAAGGTGGCCGTACCCTTGCTCCAGCATTCACCGCGGTTGGGACAACGCGCCTCCTCGCACACCGTATGCAAGCGCCCACTGCGCACCGCAGCCGCGGTGCCGGCGTAGGCGCCAGCGGCCAGGGATTGGCGTATCCACGGTGGCATGCGGCCCGCATTCGGCTCAGTCGAGTGGTCGAAGACGGGAACGGGAATGGGACGTTGGGCCATGTGATTCCTGCGGGGATGGAGGGGCAACGAGAAGTCTGGCCTTGTGCCGCCCCGCTGTCCTGCACCCGATGCCGGGTGCCCGCCTATGCTAACCGAGGCGATGCGGAATGATAACCGGGAACAGAACGCTGGATGCGCTAATACTGCGGCAGGTGAACACCATCGCGTGGTTTAGCCGTTCAGCAGACATCACCGCGAGTTCCCGCCGTGGTGGGCGAAAACCATCGCGGCCGGTGGCCGCTCCTGCGGCGGGATAATCGCCGGGCGCGGGCTCAGCCCGCGACTTCCTCACGAGGCGAGTGGCAGTGCCTCGGTCGCCTCCGTGCGCGGGAACATCACCAGGTGATCCGCTTCCAGGCGCAGGCGGACCTGGTCGCCCACGGCATGGGTGTTGTGGCTGTGGGTGAGGCATAGCACGCGAGCGCCGCTGGGCAGGCCGAGGGTGTAGAGATACTCCGCGCCGCGGAAGGCACGGTCGAGTACCTCGACGCGCAAGCCATACTCGGCAAATTCCACGTCATCGGGGCGGATGAGCACTTCCACTTCGCAACCCGGGCGGCATGCGATGGGCAGTTCACCGGTGATGAAGCCCAGTTCCGTCTCGACCCGCCGACCTTCGCGCACCCTGCCCGGCAGCAGCACGCCCTGGCCGATGAAATCGGCCACGAAGCGGTCAGCGGGCTGGTGGTAAAGGTCGTAGGCACTGTCCCACTGGACGATACGCCCGGCATGCATGACGCCGATCTGGTCGGCCCAGGCGAAGGCTTCCAGTTGGTCATGGGTGACCATGAGCGCCGTGGTGCCCTCCTGCTGAAGGATGGCGCGCACCTCGCGCGCCAGACCCTCGCGCAGTTCCACGTCCAGGCCGGAGAAGGGTTCATCGAGCAACAGCAAGCGCGGCCGCGGCGCCAGCGCGCGCCCCACGGCGACCCGCTGCTGCTGGCCGCCGGAGAGCTGATGCGGATACATGGCCCCGGCCCCCGGCAGGCCGATGAGTTCCAGCAGGCGCTCGATGCGCGCCTTGCGCTCGCCACGGGACCAGCCGCGCAGGCCGAAGCCCATGTTGTCGGCCACGGAAAGGTGCGGAAACAGGGCGAAGTCCTGGAACACCATGCCCACGCCGCGACGCTCGGGCGCCAGGGTGTAGCCCGGCTCGCTGACGGTCTCGCCGCCCAGTCGGATGCGTCCCCCACGCACCGGCTCGAAGCCCGCCACGGCACGCAGCAAAGTGGTCTTGCCGCAGCCGCTCGGGCCGAGCAGACAGCCCAGGCTGCCCGGTTCGAGGCAGAAACCGGTCTCCTGCACAACAAGCTTTGCCCCGTAACCCAGGGTGACGGTGTCCACTTCAAGTCGCATGTCTCTCTCCCGTACGCGCGATGGCCCGCGACAGCAGCACCACGGGCACGATGCCCGCCAGCACGATGGCGAGCGCCGCGCCCGAGGCGTCGGCCAGGCGCTCATCCGTGGCCAATTCATAGGTGCGTACCGCGAGGGTGTTGAAGTTGAAAGGGCGCAGAATGAGCGTGGCGGGCAGTTCCTTCAGTACATCCACGAACACGAGCAGCAGTGCGGTGAGCAGGGTACCGCCCAAGAGGGGGGCGTGGATCTCCTGCAACACCTGCCACGGGCGGCGACCGAGGGAACGTGCGGCATCGTCCATGGACGGGCGGATACGGCCAAGGCCGGCCTCCACGGTCTGTAGCGACACCGCCAGGAAGCGCACCGCGTAGGCAAACAGCAGGGCGAACAGGGTGCCCGACAGCAGCAGGCCGGTGGACAGGCCCAGCTGGGCGCGTGCCCAACCATCCACCGTGTTGTCGAGCCACGCGAAGGGCAACATGACGCCGATGGCGATCACCGTGCCGGGCACTGCATAACCCAGCCCGGCCACGTTCACCGCCGCATGCATGAGCGGCGACGGTCGCAGGCGTCGGCCATAGGCCATGATGAGGGCGAGCAGCAGCACCATGAGCGCCGCCCCGACGGCGAGCAGCAGGCTGTTGCGCATGAGTTCGAGGAAGCGCGCGTCGACCAGGGCCGGGCCGGTGCGCCAGGCCCACACCGCCAGTTGGCTGGCGGGGATCAGAAAACCGAAGGCCAGGGGTGCCAGGCAGGCCCCGGCCGCGAGCCCGCCGCGGGTACCGCGCAGCCGAAACGGTACCTGCCGGCGGCGCGCGCCACCGTGGTGATAGCGTGACTGTCGCCGCGACCAGCGCTCCAGCAGGATCAGCAGGAACACGAAGCCGAGCAACACCGCGGCCAGTTGCGCGGCCGCGGTGGCGTCGCCCAAACCGAACCAGGTGCGGAAAATGCCCGTGGTGAAGGTGTCCACGCCGAAGTATTGTACCGTGCCGTAGTCGGCCAAAGTCTCCATGAGCGCCAGCGACAGGCCGGTGATCACCGCCGGACGCGCCAGCGGCAGGGCCACGGTGAAAAACCCGCGCCACGGCCCTGCGCCCAGGGTGCGGCCAGCCTCCAGCGCAGCGGCGGATTGTTCCAGGAAGGCAGCGCGTGCAAGCAGGTACACGTAGGGGTAGAGCACCAGGGAGAGCATGGCCACGGCCCCCGGCAGGGAGCGCACTTCGGGAAACCAGTAATCGCCCCAGGACCAACCGAAGGCATCGCGCAGCAGGGTTTGCACCGGGCCGGCCACATCCAGCAGGCCGGTATAGGTGTAAGCGATGATGTAGGCGGGCATGGCCATGGGCAGCAGCAGTGCCCATTGGAATATCCGGCGGCCAGGAAACTCGCACATGGCCACCAGCCAGGCCGTGGTCACCCCCATGGAGAGGGTCCCCGCAGTCACGCCGCCCATGAGCAGCAGGGAATTGATCACATAATCGGCGAGCACGGTCTCGGCGAGGTGCGTCCATACCTCACCGGCGGGTTCGGCCAGGTTCACCACCACCACCAATACCGGCAGCGCCAACACCAGTGCAAGCGCGCCCACACCGAGGCCCCAGGGACTGGGGCGCCCGGCGAGGCGCATGAAGGTGGCAGTGGTCACAGGCGGGATTACTTCCAACCGGCACGGTCCATGAGCTTCACCGCCGCACCGTTCAGCTCGCCCAGTTTTGCCATGGGCAGGTCGTCTGCCTTGAAACGGCCGAAACCTTCCAGGGTTGCATTCCACGGTACGCCCGGCTTCACCGGATATTCGAAATTGCTCTCGGCATACCAGCGCTGGGCCTCGTCGCTGACCAGGAACTCCATGAGGCGAACGGCATCGGTCTTGTGCCTCGCCGCCGCGGTCAGACCTACGCCGCTCACATTCACGTGCACACCGCGTCCCTGCTGGTCGGGCCAGAACACCGTCAGCTTTTCAGCCGCTGCGCGGTCCGCGGGGTCCGCACTGGTGAGCATGCCACCCACGTAATAGGTGTTGGCGATGGCCAGGTCGCACTGGCCTGCAGCCGCCGCCTTGATCTGATCGCGGTCACCACCCGCAGGCTTGCGGGCAAGATTCTTGACCAGACCCTCGGCCCAGGTGAACGCATCCTCTTCTCCGTCATGGGCGATCAATGCCGCCAGCATGGACTGGTTGTAGATGTTGCCGGATGAGCGCACGCATACGCGCTTTTTCCAGCGCGGATCGGCCAGGTCGGCATAGCTGGACAGTGCCTTCGGGTCCACCCTGTCCTTCACGTACCAGATGGGACGTGCACGCAGGGACAAGCCGAACCAGTGGTTCTGCGGGTCACGGTAAGCGCCCGGGATGGCCGCGACCAGGGTCGCCGAATCCACCGGCTGCAGCACACCCGCCGCCTTGGCGCGGTGCAGCCGGCCCGCATCGGCGGTAATGAGCAGGTCCGCGGGGCTGTTGGCACCCTCGCTCACCAAGCGTTGGATGAGTGCATCGTCCTTGCCAGTGACCAGGTTGACCCGCACGCCGGTCTGCTCCGAGAAACGCTCCAGCAGCGGGCGGATCAGGTCTTCCTTGCGCGACGAGTAAATGTTCACTTCGCCTGCAGACGAAGCGTATGCAGCAGTCGTGGCGGCACTGGCCAGCGACAGCAGGAAGGACAGGAAAACGGCAATACGCATAATCTCGGTGCTCCCCCACGGAACCCATTGAATTCAGATGTTAACGCGAACGATTCTCGTTTGAAAGAAGAAAGATTTCAACCTGACAAGTACTAGGGGAAATACAGGCGCCCACCCGCAGGCGGATTCTTTGAGTAAATCGTGCGACCGCCACACGGGCACACACGCCGCAAGGCACGCCTGCGGGAAACCTGTAGGCGCCCTTGGGCAATTCTGGATCCTGCACGGCACCCAAGGCCGCGAGCCCACTCCCCCGGCGAACCGCAGGAGTGAGCGGCCTCAGGCCATGAGGGCTTTTGGCAGTGGAGCGGACTAGGCCCGCTCCTCCAACGGGAGGGGGGAAGCGCTCGCGCGCGATGATGACGACTCCGCCACGAAGCGCCGCAGCACCGGCCCCACGGTCAGGCCCTGCACCAGCACCGAGAAGACCACCACCACATAGGTGATGGCGAGGATGACCTCGCGCTCGGGGGAGACCGGAAGGGAGAGGGCCAATGCCACGGACACACCGCCACGCAACCCGCCCCAGGTGAGCACGGGCACCGCGCCCGGGGTGAAGGCACGGGCGCGGCCCATGAGGCCGAGGGGCAGGCCCACGCTCACCAGGCGCGCGAACAGCACGATGGGGATCACCAGCACGGCGGCCAGCAGGTATTCGCCACGGAAAGACAGCACCAGCAGTTCCAGGCCGATGAGCACGAACAGCACGGCGTTGAGGATCTCGTCGAGCAGTTCCCAGAAGGTGTCCAGGTGCTCGCGCGTGGTCTCGGACATGGCGTAGCGGCCGTGATTGCCGATGATGAGTCCCGCCACCACCACCGTAATCGGACCGGAGAAATGCAGCGCGGTGGCCAGGGCATAACCGCCCATGACCAGCGCCAGGGTGAGCAGCACCTCCACCGGATAGCTGTCCACCTGGCGGAGCATCCAGTACACCAGCCCGCCGATGGCCGCGCCGAACACGATGCCGCCCACGGCTTCTTCCACGAACAACAGGGCGATGTCGCCGGCAACCATGTCGCCGGTGGTGGCAACACCCACCAGCACCA
>Ga0265293_10008977_pt1 | contig 14553 bp, 8 predicted proteins | sample Munlanlewell138R_FD_192505 | JGI IMG/M metagenome (GOLD analysis project Ga0265293, IMG submission 192505) | Leachate microbial communities from a municipal landfill in Southern Ontario, Canada - Leachate well 138R | ecosystem: Engineered > Solid waste > Landfill > Unclassified | place: Canada...
CTGTGGCATCGTATTCATTTTTGGCAATCAGCTGAGGTGTACCCGAATTGATCTGCTGCGTATGTGTCAGCAACCGTTCCATGGAATCATAAGTGTATATATCCTTGACGGTTACGTCTTTGATGGCGTTGGGATCCCGGAAATGCCGGGTAGTGGTTTCTTCCGGCAAACCTCTGAAATTCAGTTTGCTGTCAATATCCGTGTAACCACCGAGATGATTTCTCTTGTAAGTGCGTACCGGACGGGACTTCTGGTCATAGAACGTAACGGATTTTTCCCACAGGTTGGTACCAAGAATGCGGATATGTGTTTCGGTTGCCATGCCTTTCAATTTGCCGTTTGTGTCTTTTCTCAGTTGGTTGCTGTTGTAATAGCCGGATTCAGGCTCGCCGAATCCATAAACATTCAAAGATACATATTTATCGTAATAATTGACCGTTAGCACATCTGAAAAAGTCGTTGGGAAAGCGGTTTTGGTGTAGTAAACCTGCAAGCCGTTTTGGGTAAACTGTACTGTTGATTTGCGTGTTTCATTGTTGCTGTTGAAGCCGTTTACGGTAGTTTGCAGCGCATCCCGGTTTGCGGAACTGCCATAAATCCCGGTATAAACCACCCTTCCGAACTGGTCGTATTTGGTAAAAAGCCATTTGCCTTCTGAACTCAGATTTGCATCCTGCGTGGCGACCAATCTGTCCTGTTTGTCGTAAACCATAAATTCCGTTCCTTTTCCTGGGAGTTTCTTTTCCACCAAACGGTTTCTTTCATCGTATTTGTATTGGTAGCATAAATCGTTCAGCACGGTAGAGGTAATATTTGATTTTACTGCTGCCAAAGGCGGAATCACATAAGTCAAGTTCCCGTAAATGTCGTAAACGTAATAAGTATCTACAAATTCCGTAAAGGGTTCGGGACTTGGGGGCTTGCCCGTGGTCTGATTCACTTCCACTGCACTTCTTTTCAAAACCACGCGCCCCTGTTTGTCTTTGAATTCTGTGATGCGATTTCCGTTTTCGTCTTTGGTGACGGTTTTGTAAAGCTGCTCCTTGGGATAATACCCGGCGTTCACCAATCCGCCGTTATTCTGATTTACTTTAAACATTCTGACTTCATCGTTCTGGTTGGTCAGATACTGAAACTCTATCTCATGCCCGGCATCCTTCGCCCAGCTGTCGCCTGGTGCAGCATGTTTCAGAATGCGGTTGAGCGGGGAGTTTTCTATGGTTTTTTCAGAATACCAGACTGATGTATTGTATTCTCCGGAATAATAATTGCCATTTACATTTGGGTTGTATTGTCCATTGTTTCCGCTGATAGGCACGGGCAGGAAATCCAATACTTGTCTCCCAAAGCCATCGTATTCTATGGGAACCACGAGGTCTGAGCCATTCGGGGAACCTTGCACAGAAATACTTTGTTTGGGTCTGCCCAAGCCATCGAAGTATTGTATGGAGCGAATGGCATCCGTGCCGGAACTTATGGAATTCACCGGTTCGGTTGGTTCCTGGACATAAATGTAATTTTCGGAAGCGGAAGGTGTTATTTGCCCGTTCATCAGCCCGGCAAACAATAGCATTGACGCGGCTGTTATACCTTTGATATGTTTGGTAAATTGTCTCATGTCTTTGGATTTTAGGGTTATTGAGGTTGATAATGATATTCCACTTCTTTCAAAATCTTACCATCTTGGTCTTTGACTTGTTGCAATCTTCCGGCACCATCGTATTCATAATTGGCTACTTGTCCGTTGGGATGGATAATTTGAGTTACCCCGACCAATGGTTTGTAAATATACCCCGTGACCATGGCACCTTCTATATTTCTCAATCCTTCAAATGAATCTGCATTGATAGATCCATCAATACTTGCATTCTGTAGTGAGAAAATATTGAATTCAGAAGCTATTTCTGTGTAATTCTTACCTTCAACCTTTGCAATCGGATATTGCCCTTCATAACCCCAAATGATAGAGACCGGAGTGCCGTTGGCTAAAGTGTATTGTGTCAGATTGCCTTTGGTGTCATAAGAATCATAAGTGATTTTCAGGTCATCAGAGGGTATAGTATTATCTAATTCAGTTGCCTGCTTTTTCATGAAAATAAATTTTGGAAGAATAAGATTGGATCCATCAAACTTTTTATAAACAGTTTCTGTTACCGACACCGGTAAATTATTTTCATTTGTTTTAACGACCAAAGGATTTATCAGCCTGTTGGCTGCAATCAGGTCTGTTGCATAGGGTCGGTTAGGTAAGTCCTGAGGATATTGATAATCAATATTTATTTGACTTCCGTCTGAGTTAACCGTTGAGTTTCTAATCGGGTATGGATGCTCAGGCTCATTAGTCTGATACTCTTTAGACGTATAAGTAATGAATTCCTTATTATCCAAATACTCCGTTGTTATAACTTCCGGAGTTTGAATCCAATAATTCCAAATTGGGAAAATAGCTTTATTAAAAGTAAGGTATGCAGTAAATATAAGGTCTGTAATCGATTTCAATTGCAAATCCATTCCGTATCCAACGATTGAAACTCCTTCAATATGTGCTGAAGAGTTTTTATTGAAATAGGTATTAAAATTGTAATCGTATGCAATTTCTTTTACCAATTTGTTCTCATCAAAGAACTTTTCATTTAATAGCAATCCTCTTTTAATACCCTCAATAGGCCACTTGTAATTAATAACAGCATAAGGATCATGATTAGCCCATTGATCATCAAGGTCATTGTGAAATTTATATTCTTTTTTAAAGCTTTTGAGCGAATCAATATATACTTCTTGAACATAATCATATCCAATCGATTTTCCTCTAACTGTGCTTAGTTGCCACCCCGGATTGTTGGTAATTATAATATCTTTTTTTGTGCCTCCTGTATTCCCATAAGCAGACTCATTTGTATTTATTGCAATAAAGTATTCTTCCCCTAAATTCCTTCCACTTGATTGCGAATAATTTGAATTGGGGTCTAAATAGGTGAATTTTCGATGTATTTTCCCATTATTCCCGTCATTCAACTTAATTTCCTTTACTCTCAAAGTTCCTGCTTTTTGTAGCAATGAATCATTGATTATATTTCTTTCATACCACCTTAAAGAAGCTACACAATTAACGGTGTTTCCGTCCAAATCAATTCCGGGAGTAATTTCCAATTCATAATTACCAATATCAAAGCTGTCGTATTTATGGAATTTGCCGTATTGCATATTGGAGAAAATCGGATCTTGAATACCATTTTTATAAATATTTAAATTGCAATTTCCAATATTGGCAGTACCGGGTTCTGAATCCGGATCGTAATTTGGATCATCAGGATGAAAATTAATAGTCATTTCGTATGCAGATTTTTCTATCTCAAAACTTTCATTTCCTGTTTGTGTAGTGCTTATATCTGCTCCTTTTGGTAAGAATTCATCTATTTTAATGGGTCTATGTTCTCCTTGAATAAAGTCATCTGCTTCATAAACAATTTCAGTATAACCATTTGTGGGATATGTAATCTTCTTTAAATTCCCTGTGACACCAAAATCAAAGTTAGGCCACTTATTTGCTCCCAAAAATAGTTTAAATGGGTTTTGTGAAAAATTTTCTATTCTATATAAGGTGGTTGGAATGGAGGTTTCTGTATTTGGTTCACCATTATATATTCCCCAATAATCTTGCGAATTTGAAAGTCTGTGTGGTAGTAAGTGTTCTTCGTAATATTCCAGTTTATATTCCCCTCCATCCATTTCATCTTTTACTTTTGTCAGTTTCAGCCTTTTGTCTAATCCTTCCTTCAGCCTCCCTGATACTAAAGAACTCAAATTTTGTGGCTCAGGTGATAAGAAATAGGAATGTTCTAAAGAGACCTTTTTTATTTGATTCCCATTTAAATCTTCGACAATAATTTGTGTCAAATAAAAATCACCGGGTAAATCAAGCCTTTCAGAACCCGATTGTGTCTCATCATTGTATTTAAAAAGTATTTTTCCTTTTGGGAATTTTATTTCAGTTAATATTGTTTCCAAATTTGATGTTGAGTTCAGGCATTGTATAGGAATTGGATCAGGTAGTTTAATCGGTGTGTTTCCATAGGTTTTTCGATCCAATAGATTTTGTTTAACCAAAGAGGTGGCATATAAAGTATTTGCATACTTATTATAAAAGAATTTTATTTCTTGGTTTTTTACCGTTGTTATCTTACTTATTTTATAATTAGGATCCGGGTCTAAGGAAAATGGCGTTATAGAAGTTTCACAGGTATTATAACTCTTAGTTCCGGGATCTATTCCAAAATCGTAAATGGTTCCATTTTCATCAATTATTTCTAATTTCCCGTTGGTTGGCATCGGTGTTATTTTTAATTGATTATATGGTAAAGGGATTCCTGTTCTCTTTTCAGAATCAATTATAAACCTACCACTGTTAGTTGGTAATTGATAGGAGTATATGTCCGGTAAAACATCAATTGGTTTCTCTAAATTGAACATTGGTCCCAAAGCAAGAATCTCACAAGCTGTATAAGTATCTGGATTTATAAGATAATCACCATCAGGGGAAAAGTCTAAATCAATAACAGGTCTGTTATATATATCTGAATCCGGTGTACCCATGATTTGTCTAGACAAGGAAACTCCCCCTGCATTTAGTGCCCATCCTAATCCCACGCGACTAGAGATTTCACCGACTTTTACCCCCATTGTACTATATGCTAATTCTATTGGAAATTCAATACCATCGACACTTATAGTATAGATGGGGATAGAGAAAGCAGCAACGCCGGTATAGTTACCCGGTGGAATATCAACAAATTTTGATAAAGCAGCCGCATCCGGTGTTTTAGGAAACATATCGATACTATATTTCATATTGGCAACCTCTAAATCTTCATCACTTTCTTGACCTAACACAGGACTACTAATTATCCCCATTAGAAATATTACTCTAATTGTCGGTATCAAAAATGTTTTTATTATTATTGAGAATTTCATAATATATTTCTTTTAACAATTATTTACTTCCATTTTTCAACACTTTCACCTCCTCGACTTTTCCGTCGATGATAATTTTAATCACGTACACGCCAGGTGCATAACCTTGTAAATCTATCGGGGTACTTCGGTAGGGTAGTTTTTTGCTTTGCAGTTTTCTGCCCTGCATATCAAAGATTTCTGCCTGAGCTGCTTTGAAATCCTGCGTGATGATGATATTGGTAAACTGATAAGTCGGATTGGGATAAACTTCTACCATACTTCTTTGTTCCGCTGATTTGTCTGCATTGCCGAGTTTCACAATCCAGTAGTCTGTACCGCCGGTACTGGAACGGTCTTTGTCGCCCGATTTTTCCGAATCAGAATTTCCGGCTAAGATTATTCCGCCATCACGCGTCCGCGCCAATCCTTTCAATCGGTCGGAACCGGTTCCACCCACGCTTTTTTGCCATAATACTTCGCCCTTAGAATCGATTTTCAGGGCAACATAATCATCCACGCCTCTGGCTTCTTTTCCATTACCCATATTCTCCGGAGAAGCATAACCGCCTAAAAGTAAGCCCCCCTCGGTAGAAGTAAGACTTACTAACAAATCCCACTTACCAATATCATATGTCTGATCCCAAAGCGGAATACCGTTTTCATCAATTTCCAAAACCCAGAAATCCGTGCCATTGCCATTGGTCGCTCTTTTGCCGCCCTGACTGTATGCTTCGGAGGAGCTTGAACTACCTGCTAATAGAAAACCTTTTTCAGTTTTGAGCATCTGTGAAAGGGTTTCACCGCCTTTACCGCCATATACCTGTTGCCAAAGTGCTTCGCCTTTATCATTTACCTTAATTACCCAAAAATCTGTTTGTCCGGGATTTTCGGTTGTTTTGTTTCCTGAAACCGGAGAATTGGAGTTTCCGCCCAGCAAATAACCTTCTTCGACAGGGACAATGGCTCGAAGTTCATCCCGGAACTGTCCGCCATAAACCTTTTCCCATTCCATTTTTCCTTTTGCGTCCAATTTAATGACCCAATAATCCATGCTTCCAAAACTGTTTTCAGATTTGATGTATCTGTCGGTATGTTCGTTTTCCTTTTGGTCTAACTGGGCGGGACTGTCAGAGCTACCGCCAATGATATAACCGCCGTCGGGTGTTTGCTGTATGCTTTGGAGTTGATCATTGCCTATACCGCCTATGGTGAGCTGCCATTCTTCTTTGCCTTCCGGACTCAGCTTCAAAATCCAGAAATCCATATTGCCATAACCCGCTTCTTTTTTGTCACCTGATTTAGGAGAATCGCTGCTACCACCAAGAATGAAACCTCCGTCTTTAGTAATGGCGGCACTGTAGAGAAAATCATTGCCAGTACCCCCAAAGGATTTTTGCCATTCCATCCGGCCGGATTCATCCATCTTCCAAAGAAAATAATCCAAATTGCCCTGAGCATTTTCCGTTTTATTGCCTGATTTCCCTGAAAAAGAACTGCCAATCAGCAAGAAACCATAATCCGGCGTTGCCTTGATGTCGTATAAATACTCGCTATGTTCTCCACCGAGGATTTGTTGCCATTCGATGGTCTGAGCATGAGATTTGGAGTAGGGGATAAACGAAGTAAGACAAGCTATAATGCAGAAAATAAAGTAATTAGTTTTCATGATTAAAGTGTTTTATAATTTAGAGTTACCAAATATATAAAACATAAAGATAAAATACAACAAAGTGTTAAATGATTTATATCATGTTTGGAGAGCAGGTAATCAAATTATAAATTTCTTTTTGAAATTTAATCGACATATAAGAAGCTGAACCCAAATGGTCAGGATGGGAGTAGTCAGACGATATGTAAAACGAAGTCTATCAAACTAAAGATATTAATTTTAACTCCACCCACACTTCTGATACACGACATATTATTCTGTTCCATTTTATGCGTTTTAAAGAACTAAAAATACTGAAGATGAACCAACGCCCGTCTCCTAATAATTTATTTTGACTACTCTGTATTCTGACTATCAGCAATATACATTTTTATTTTTTATTACCAACACGTTTGATACAGTAGCACCATCTGGTTAGAATTTTATTCTCTTAATGCGAATCAAGGATTCCTTTTTGTCAAACGGTTAACTATTTTCATTTTAATTAAAATTAACATATTACTTTTCTTAATCAGGAATTTATTTTATTTAAATTTCATCATATGAGTTCTGAAATCATATATTTCCGATGGTGAGTATATTCTCTTCGGTACTTTGCATTCCGGCTTTATTTTCAACGACAACCTTAAAATGGTGATAGACAGAGTTCCCATCGTTGTCCTTAATAACTAACTGACTGCATTCCAAATCGGTATCTTCTAATGCAACTTCAATCTCAGGGTCATTGGTTTGAATGGTTTTTATTTTCACCCAGTTACCCTGATGGTTCGTTTTGTACAGATAATATTTTCCATTATAAACCTGTTTGATTCATTTCAAAACCACATTTTCCAAAGTTTCGGGATCTAAAATCCCGGATGTAAATTCTAAAACGGGTGCATCGGACATTTTAACTTCCGAAATGAGAGAAGCTGTTATCTTGGAAGCCTGTGAAGGAGCGTTGGCAATGGTATTTTAAATCTTCTTCGTATATTTTGCAGATGTAAAGGTGAATTTTTACTAACTCTATATTTTTAGTCTGAGAAATCATATCTTTAGATTATGTGGTTATAATCCCAGCAAGATACTTATCATCAGGCTATTTAACTGATTTTTACAACATTATTTTTATTGATTTTTAGAGATTTAGACATTTAGACATCTTTTTTATATTAAAAACCAATGTTTAAATTCTACAATTCCCCTTCATTCGCAAAAGAATAATATCTATTTTCATTCGGATGAATTATCAGATGATCTAAAAGTTCAACATCTATCAAGTTCAAAGCAGATTTGACTTTTCTTGTGATTTGCTTGTCTGCGGAACTCGGCGTCATATTTCCGGAAGGATGGTTATGAGCTAAGATTACACCGCTTGCCAATGTATCTAAAGCGTATTTTGTAATAATCTTGATATCAACAACAGAACCTATAATTCCGCCCTGACTGATTTTAGCATAACCTATCGTATTATTTGCACGATTCATCAGTACGATAAATACACTTTCAAAGACTTCGATGTCATCACCATAAAACTGACGGATAAATTTAAAAGCTTCAGAAGTTTGCGTGATTTTGACATTTGGAAAATCGGTTTGAAGTTTTTTCAATTCAAATAATTTGGTTTTGGATTTAAACTCTTTCATAGTCCGAAATTTTAAATTAATAAAGCATTTGATGTTTTTCGTGCTATGTGAATTAGAAAAATCAAGGGCCGTTAAAAAGCAAAGCGGGAAATGAAATTGCGGAAGGCTTCCCCCGGAATACCCAATTTCATTTTTTTACAAGGCATCTGATTTTTGACACCTTTGCAGAAGAAAAACGGAATGGCTTTTTTGATTCTTTGAGATGGAAAGAATGAATATTAGGAGCAATAAGTAATTTTGAAAATGTCCTGAAAAAACAAAAAGGCACAGTTTAAAAAAACTATGCCTTTTTTACATTTAGTCCCCGATTTAGTCCCCGATTTTGTTAATTCGTTGACTTTCAGAGTTCTTTGCGGAGAGAGAGGGATTCGAACCCCCGGAGGTGTGACCCTCAACGGTTTTCAAGACCGCCGCATTCGACCGCTCTGCCATCTCTCCCTAAAAGGTTTCCCTTTTGTGGCTGCAAATATAAATCTTTTTATGAGTTAATGACAAAAGGAAATCATCTTTCTGTTATTTTTTTGCAGTCGCTTTTTAGAGGGAATGCAAATTGAAATTTGATTCTATTCCCGAAATTTGCAGTGATATGCCGCATACGGTTTTATTCAGAACTTTCTATCTTTGCAACAAATCCTGTTCCTTTGAGATTTAATTTCACCATTTTACTGTTATTGATGCTGATTCTGACCGGGTTCTTTTTGAATCTCAATATGGGAAACGCGGAAGTCGGATTAAAGGACTTTTGGAACAATGAAACTGCCCGTCAGTTGATATTGGATTATCGATTGCCCAAAACCATTGCCGCTGTTTTGACGGGAATTTCATTACCGGTCAGTGGTTTGCTTTTGCAGGAATTGTTCAGGAATCCTCTGGCTGACCCTTCGGTGCTGGGAATTACTTCAGCTTCAGGATTGGGTGCTGCGTTGGTAATTTTCCTTGCCGCATCGTTAGGATTTACGGCTTGGATCAATTCTTCTTGGTTGATGGTGTTGGCTTCATTTGCCGGAGCCATGTTGGCCTTGCTCATCATTATCTTTTATTCCGCAAAATTAAATTCGACCACTGCGCTGATTATCATCGGAATTATGATTGCGGGTCTGGCGGCCGCCATCATTGGCGTGCTCCAATTCCTTGCACCCTCAGAGAAAATCAAGGTATATCTGCTTTGGACTTTTGGTGCCATTTCCGGCTTGTCTTGGTCGCAGGTCGGCGTATTCGCACTCAGTTCGTTGATTGGTATGGGCATATCTGTGTTTACGCTCAAAGGAATTTCGGGTTTGAGATTGGGAGAAAATTACGCATTTACAATGGGGGTAAATGTAAAAAGAACACGTTGGCTGATTCTGATTGCTTCGGCATTATTGACTGCGGCGACAACTGCTTTCGTCGGACCGGTGGCTTTTATCGGTTTGGCCATTCCACATATTTGTCGGATTGCCTTCAAGCAGACAGGGATTGTCAGACTGTATATTTTGGTCATTTTAATGGGAATCTTTTCCATGCTGCTATTTGCTTGGATTTCACAGCTATTTCCGAACGGCAGTCTGCCGATTAATATTCTTACTTCGCTGATTGGCGCGCCGATCGTGATGAGTATTTTGTTGAACCGCAATCAATATCAATGGAATGACTGATTCAATCCTCAAATTAGAAAACCTTTCCATAGGTTATCAGCAGCCGGTTTGCACGGGAATCAACGCAGCAGTTCAACAAGGTGAATTGGTTGGCTTGGCCGGAAAAAACGGTTCCGGAAAAAGTACTTTGCTCAAAACGATTTTAGGTTTGCAACCCACATTAAATGGAAAAATATTCATCAATGGCAAAGACAGCAGAACTTTGAATCCTCAACAAAACGCAAAGGAAATAGCAGTTGTTTTTTCAAGGTTGAGTCGCACCCCGGCGATTTCTGTTTTTGATTTGGTGGCTTTAGGGAGGTTGCCTTATTCCAACGGATTTTCAAAGTTGAAGCCGGATGAAAAAATGAAGATTGATGAAATTCTGGAATTGGTCGGAATCTCAGCATTGAAAAATCGATTTGCTACACAACTGAGCGACGGGCAATTGCAAATGGTGATGATTGCCAGGGCTTTGGTGCAGGAGACCGGATTGATTTTGATGGATGAACCGAGTTCGCATTTAGACATTGAAAATCAATTTAAAATCTTTGAATTGATATATAAATTATCGAAAGAAACAGGGAAAACCTTTGTTATCGCTTCTCATCAAGTGGAATTATTGCTTCAGAATGCATCCCGACTTTGGTGGATGGACAACGGGAATTTCTTTGCGGGATTTCCCGAAGAAGTTGCTTTGCGTCAAGAAATATTTGAAAAACTTTCCCAAAACCAAATTAAATTTGATTATTTGGAAGGTCATTTCAAATTTTTTCATCCAAAAAACAAATCCTTGTATTTGGCCAATGACGGCAGTGCTTTGGCTTATTGGACAATTCATGCCTTGGAAAGAAACGGTTTTGAAATTTCCAAAAAATCAGCTGATCATCTTCAGATTCAAAACGGTCGGTTGGTAATGGACAACCGGATTTTTAACACGATTGAAGAGTTAATCCATTTTCTTAATAGGGTATAAATGTTTGATGTAATTAACAGATTTTCAATTGTATTTTAATTTGGTTTTAAAGATTAATTCATACGACAAATTAGTCTAAGGAGATATTTGAGGTTTCATCATCCGGTTTTTTCTGCAATTTTCTACATTTGCCTGTAAATCAAATTTCATGAAAAAATTGTTATTCTTGTTCGGATTGACTTGCAGCATGGCATTTTCTCAAAATTCCAATGATTCTGTAATGCTGAAAAAGATTTCCGATGAAATCATGTTGAATGGCGAAGCGTATGAGAATCTGAAGGATTTAACCAAAAACATCGGTCACCGCTTGAGTGGTTCTGAAAATTATGAACGGGCAGTGGTTTGGGCTGAAAATCAGTTGGTACAAGCTGGGGCGGACAAAGTTTGGTTGCAGGAAGTGATGGTTCCGGTCTGGGAGCGCGGTGAGGAGTCGCTGAAAATGAAAACTTCAAATGGAGAATGGAAAGATTTGAGGTTTCTATCATTGGGAAATTCCGAGGGAACCGCTGGGAAAGATGTTGAAGGAGAATTGCTCAGGGTGAGTTCCATAGACGAGTTCAAAGCTTTGCCTGCAAATGCGGTCAAAGATAAAGTTGTGTTTTTTGATTATCATTTTCCACAGACTTTTGTGAATACTTTTCAGGGTTATGGTGAAGCATTTGTTTACCGAGCCCACACCGCTTCTTTGGTAGCAGAAAAGGGCGGAAAATTTGTGATTATCCGTTCGATTTCAACAGGATTGGACGATGTGCCGCATACGGGAACCATGCGCTATGATGAGAGGTTTCCGAAAATTCCGGCGGTTGCCATTGGAAATACTACGGCGGATGAATTGTCCCAATTGATGCAAAATGAAAAGCTAACCTTGAAATTGAATTCCAATTGTGGCATGAGAGGTGAGAAGCTGACACACAGCGTAATTGGAGAAATCACCGGAAGAAAAGACGACAAAATTATTTTAGTTGGCGGTCATTTGGATTCTTGGGATGTCGGAGAAGGGGCGCATGATGACGGTGCCGGCATTACGCAATCCATTGAAATCATTAGGACTTTCAAGCAATTGGGGATTCAGAACAATCATACAATTCGTGTGGTTTGTTTTGCCAACGAAGAAAATGGTGCACGCGGCGGGGAAGTATATGCGAAGCATGCCAAAGCAAATGGAGAAATTCATCTGCTGGCCATAGAAAGTGATGCCGGGGGCTTTTCTCCAAGAGGTTTTACATTGAAAATGGACCAGAGGAAAATCAATCAAGTCAAAAGTTGGACTTCGCTTTTTCAGCCTTTTGGTGTTTATGAATTTTATGAAGGCCGGGGTGGGGGCGTGGATATCGATCCCTTGAACCGGGAAATGAATACGCCTGTTGCCGGAATGATTCCGGATTCTCAAAGGTATTTTGATTTGCATCACAGCGCAAATGATACATTTGAGAAAATCAATAAAAGGGAACTCAACTTAGGTGCAATCATCATGGCACAATTCATGTATTTGGTGGATCAATATTGGTAAATCATGATTAAAAATTTAATTTCCATGCTGGTTTTTTGCTTGTTCCTCAATGTTTCAGCACAATATAAATTAGAGAAAATAAATTTGCGGGAATTTCAGTCACTTGTTCATAAAAAGGATGATGTGCTGTATGTGGTAAATTTCTGGGCAACTTGGTGCAAACCTTGTATTGAGGAGTTGCCGGGGTTTATGGATGTAAATGCTTATTACAGAGATCATCCGAAATTTAAGATGATTCTGATTTCTTTCGATAATAAGAGGCTTTTAGATACCAAAGTTAAACGGTTTGTGGAAAAAAATAATATCGAAGCCGATGTTTATCTGTTGGATGATGACCGGAATATTTTGGAATTACTGCCGGAAATTGATGAAAATTGGAATGGTGCAATTCCATCTACCGTTTTTTATAAAAATGAAAAGAAACTGAAATTTCACCAATTGTCGATGACTCCTTTTGAATTACAGGATTTGATTGAAGCTTTTTTGGAATAAATTGATTTTTCCTTAGAAATTCAAAATAATTTTCTGAATAAAAAAGCCCCGGTTTCCCGAGGCTCCTCTTTTTACACAATTAAGATTATTAATTACCGCATCTTGCAAGACACGATTTTAATTCAATCATTTCTTCACAATCTTGAAGGTTTCTACTTGTCCGCCTTCTAAAACAGCTCTGACAACATACACACCTTGCGGAAGGGAATTTACGTTTACTTCGCCATGAAGGGCTTCGGTACTTCTTATACTCAGCATTTTTTGATTGGCCAAGTTGTAAACCTCAATGGATTCTATCCCGCGATTGGTCGAGATATACAAGATATCTCTTACCGGATTCGGCTGATAAGCAAATGTAAATATCTCGGGCTGGGCTTGTCCGGGTCTTTCAGCAAGCAGCTGATAGGGACAAGTTGCCAAGTCGTTGTTCAGCATGACAGCCGTTTGTCCGATGACTGTGCCTGCACCTGTGGAAAGGTCGAAAGATACAATTTCTCCGTTGGTGTTGCGCATGGCAATCAGGCTGTTTCCGGCTATATACATGCCTCCGTAAGGAGAATTAGGCTGGTTGGCAAAGCCGAATCGCGTTATAACGCCGGTATTCGGGTTGATTTTGTAGAGCCTTCCGGTGCGGTATGCGCCATAGAGCATGCCATCGTTTGGATTGTACGCTATGTCATAAGAAGCTATGGTTCCGCTCAGATTGATGGCTGTAACTGCACCATCGCCGGCTAAAGCAATTTTATATATCACATTGGTTGAGCCGTATTCATAGATATAATAATTTCCGTCTAAGTCAAAGGTGCCGGAAACATAATCTCCTGCCGGAAGTCCGTTTACGGCTCCCATTTCGGTAACTTCTCCGGTGGTCGGATGGATTCTCAACAAACGGTCGGTGTAAGTTACCATGGCATAGAGATAATTATCCACCGGATTCATACCCAATGCATTGTATCTGAAGCTTGAAGGACTTCCTACCATGGTTTTGTTGAAATTCGTATCCAAAGTATAAAGGGCGGTTTTGGAGTTTCCTGCGGACATATATACATTTGAATTCTCTGCACAAGCCGTTGGACATTCCACATAGCGGTAGCCATAAGCCTGTCCTTTGAACACGGTTCTTCCGTACACGCGCTGGCTTACGGAAATCGTGTTGTTTTCATTCAATGTTACTTGGTTGAAGGCAACGGTTTCCAAGGTAGCCGGGTCGAACAATTCAAGGTCTTCCAAAGGCATGGACATGCTTCTTCTGCCCTGAATTTGCACACTGCCGTCGGCTTCTATGGTAATACGAACTGTTGGATTCGTTTTGCTTCCATGCAATGTCCAGATTCCCGGAATGCCGTTGTGTTGCCAAGTGGCACCGTCAGCGGCAAAACGAATGTTCTGCGTCAAGGTCTGGCTTGCACCGGATTGGAACTGAATCTCCTGTGCGTTCGGATGCAGATTGGTTCCGTTTACAGTGATGTTGAATGAGTTGTCCAAATGATAGACATCGATAATCAGTTTCGCATCGCCCACTGTGCTACCGGTTTCCATGTACGGCTTGCTCGGTGCCTGTCCATTGGCCCAATCCCAGTTGAATATTGTGCCGGGAACGTCTTCGATACAATCCAACGAAGGAGCTTCTATGTGACAGTCGCAGTTTTCGTCAACCTTTCCTTCATTGTTTTCTGAATCGAAGCATATATCCCCGATATTGGCTTCCAATTCCG
>Ga0265293_10008978_pt1 | contig 14553 bp, 11 predicted proteins | sample Munlanlewell138R_FD_192505 | JGI IMG/M metagenome (GOLD analysis project Ga0265293, IMG submission 192505) | Leachate microbial communities from a municipal landfill in Southern Ontario, Canada - Leachate well 138R | ecosystem: Engineered > Solid waste > Landfill > Unclassified | place: Canada...
CTCCGCAGCAGCTTGCTTCGAAGGCGATGCACCTGTTATTTTTGCGAGCTGCCTGATAAAGCTCGCTTCCTTGCTCAGCAAGCAGGGCTTTATTGGCGGTTACGACATCTTTGCCCGCCGCCAGCATTTTAAGCTGAATATCTTTTGCAGGGCCGGTTCCGCCTATTAATTCGACGCCGATATTGATAGCTTTATCTTCCAAAAGCCTATTCAAATCGCTGGTTAAGATTCCATTCGGCAGGTTTACATTCCGCTTGGATTTGGTATCCATATCCACCACAGCCGCCAATTCCAGACGCAAGCCGGTTTTGGCCTCGATTAAAGCCGAGTCTTCTAAGATTATTTTGGCTACGCCGGTTCCTACTGTCCCGAAACCAACCAATCCGATTTTTACAGTTTTCTGCTGCATTTTTATCTTCTCGCTGTCCACTACATTATGTATTAAACAGCGTAGTTTATGTTTTTAGACCTTAATAGTCAACTGGTTAGCAAAGGCTGAGCTTTAAGTATTATTTCAAGTTCACTTTGATTTACAAAAGCATCTGGGCCTTTGGAATTGTGTTTGGTGAGCATTTTGACAGCAGCAGTGAATTTTTTATCCAAAGCCGCAACAAAACAGTGAGATTGCTTCGCAAATTTATCGTGGTTCAAAACGGCAGAGGTTTCAGGAATGACAAGCTGATAAGCATGAAGCGTCAGCCTTTCCATCAAGGGACGTTCTTCCTGAAATTTCCGGAGATTATAATTTCCTTTGGTCTCGGATAGCAGCAAAGGGTTTTTTGACGCGTAAAGCGGGTCAATCGCAAGCGGAATGCCCATCGAGCAAAGATGAACGCGAATCTGATGTTTTCTGCCGGTAAGCGGCTGAACAGCTAAAAGTTTAAGATTACCGAAATTAGCGGCAAGACGCCATTTTGTTACGGAAGGTTTGCCGTTTTTCCGGTCGATACGCATACCGTTAGGTTTTGTATGGTCCTCACCGAGCGGCAAATCAATAGTTCCCGATGTATCTGATATTGCCCCGCGTATCAAAGCCAGATATGTTTTTTGAGCCAGCCGCTGCTCGAAAATGTCACTGTAAAATCTCTGTGCATCTATATTTTTAGCCAGAAGCATAACTCCGCTGGTATCTTTATCGAGTCTATGAACGAGCCGCAGTTGACTAACGGCCTCCTTATCCATCTGACGAGCAAGCAAATCTGTTAATTGGGCGGCATCCGTGCGGTCTTTGGTTACAGATACCCCTGAGGGCTTATTCACCACTAAGATATCATCGTTTTGGTAAAGTATTTGGATTATTGTTCTTTTACTCATATAAGGCGGCTATTATAAGCATAGACGATTTGATTTTCCAGTTATCCTTGACAGGGGTTCTTTAAAACGGTTAAAGTAAGCGTTTTTAGATGAAGTGTACTTTGGTATTAGTTTAAGGTTTAGCTGGAAAGGCTGTATGAAAAAAGAAAAAAACGGTTTATGTAAGAATTGCAACGGGCTTTGCTGCAGGTACTTTGCTCTGCCTATTGATACACCCAAGACCCGCAAGGATTTCGATGATATTCGCTGGTTTCTTTGTCATGAAAAAATAAGTGTTTTTGTCGAAGAAGGCGATTGGTATATTAATATCGATAATAAATGCAGGTATCTGGACGATAGCAGCCATCATTGCGCTATTTATGAAAAAAGGCCGAGAATATGCCGCGGTTATAAAACTCATAGCTGCGATTTAACCGACGGAGGTTACGACTATGAGCTGCATTTTAAAAACGATAAACAGTTGGAAGAGTACATAAAAGAAAAATTCAGCAAAAAAAAGCTTAAAAAACGAAAGAAGAAAAAATGAAGATACCGCCCGTAAAAGGCACGAGAGATTTTTATCCGGCCGATATGCGGATTCGCAACTTTATAATCGACGGCTGGAAAAAGGTTTCACTTCGCAACGGGTTCGAGGAATACGACGGGCCTATATTCGAGTACCTCCAGATGTATCAGCTCAAAAGCGGTGATGAAATTGCCGAGCAGCTTTTTAATCTGGTTGACCGCGGCGGGAGGGAATTAGCCATTCGACCTGAAATAACTCCGACGCTGGCAAGGATGGTCAATCAGCAGATAAATTCACTGCCCAGACCTATAAAGTGGTTCTCGGTGCCGAGACTTTGCCGGGCTGAACGACCTCAAAAAGGAAGACTGCGCGAATTTTTCCAGTGGAATATAGATGTCATCGGCGTTGAAGATGAAATCGCCGATGCCGAAGTGATTTTTTGCGCATTGGATTATCTTCAGGCTGTCGGTCTTACTTCAAACGATATAGTGGTGAAAATTTCCAGCCGGGCAATGTTAGCTGAAGTGCTGGCTGTGATTGGAATAGAAAAAGAACAGCTAAATGCCGTTTATTCTGTTCTCGATAAACGCAGCAAAATTCCGGAAGATGCGTTTATCGAAATGCTGATGACTTGCATTACTGATTCTAACAAAAGAGCCGACGTAATAAAGCTTATGTCCGTTAAATCTTTTGAAGAAATAGCTTCGATAATAAAATCTAACGAAAAGATTGACGCCGCGCTGGGACAATTAAGAAAATTGTTTGAGATATTAGATACGATGGGAGTATCTGATTTTTGTCAGTTCGATATAGGAATCGTTCGCGGTCTTGCTTATTACACAGGAATTGTTTTTGAAATCTTCGATAAAAAAGCCGAGCTTAGAGCCATCGGCGGCGGAGGCAGATACGACGATTTATTAAAAACTTTCGGCGGGCCTGCCATACCTGCTACAGGATTTGGAATAGGTGATTGTGTGCTTGGGATTATTCTCGAAGAAAAAGGATTACTCGGCCAAGCTTCGAAAAACAGCCGGACCCAGTATTTTGCCGCATGTGTTGACCAGAAATACTTTGCCAAAGCTGTCGAATTAACCAGTAAGCTTCGAAGAAAAGGAATCTCAGTTGCGCTGAATTACAAAGTAGGTAATCTCGGCAAACAGCTCAAGCAGGTCTCGGCGCAGAATGCCGAAAAATGTTTAATAATCGGAAGCGAAATAGAATCCGGTCAAGTCGCTGTTAAAAATATGACCGACGGAACTCAGCAGCTAATCTCAATCGATGATTTACTCATCTAAATCCCGACAAGATGCGGCAGATAGACCATTACGAACTTGTGTTTGAAAATTGGCTGATTGACAACGGTGTTAAATATACCGTGATGAACCAAGCCAAACGCGCCGAATTTAATAATGTTAAAATTAAAAGCTTCGATTTTCTTGTATATCCCCCCAATCAGCCTGTCATCATAGCCGAAATCAAAGGCCGCACATTCAAAGGCAGCAGCTTCGAAAACTTAAGAGGTTTTGAATGCTGGGTATCGACAGAAGATATTGACGGCCTGACCCAGTGGCAAAAGGTTCTGGGGCAAGACCACAGAGCGGTGATTGTTTTTGCTTATAAAATCGAGAATGTTGATGTCGATTTTGACGGCAGGGACACATACGATTACAAAACCGTAAAATATGTGTTTTTTGCGGTCCATCTCGATGATTATAAAAAATTTATGAAGACCCGCAGTCCCAAATGGCAAACCGTAAATCTGCCCGCAGATAAGTTCCGTCGCTGTGCGGTTCAGCTTCAAAACCTTCTTTTATAAAAATACTCGCTGTTTTTGGCGTGTTTTTGTATATTATCCGAATGCGGATAATAGCCGGTTCCAAAAGAGCTACAAAGTTATTTAGCCCCACGGGCGATGTTTCTCGGCCTATCATTGACAGGGTTAAGCAGTCGCTTTTTGATGTTCTTTATAATTACGGGATGCCCGAAGGTAAGATAGTCGCCGATTTGTTCTGCGGGGTCGGTTCGCTCGGCCTTGAGGCCTTGAGCAGAGGAGCAAAATTTGCATTGTTCATTGAAAAAGACCCGCAAATAGCATCCGTTCTGAAAAGAAATATAGAAAAATGCGGTTTTGTCGATAAATCTAAAATTATAAAAACAAACGCATTTTTTGCCGGAGTTAAACCCTTTGGAACTATACAAAATTATGACCTTGTTTTTGTTGACCCGCCGTATGTGTACAGCCGTGATGTTTCGGAGCAATCGGCACTTGGCGGTCTTTTACTTATTTTAAGCAAGCAGTTACCTTGCGGGGCAATTGTTGTTGTAAGGACGGAAGAAAATATCGTACTTTTGGAAGAGTATGGAAAGATTAAAGTCCTCGAACGGCGATGTTGGGGTTCGATGGCTGTAACAATATTACGGGCAGAGCAAAATGAGTAATCGCAAAGCAGCTATAGAAATAGTGAAACAGCTTAGAAAGGCCGGATTCGAAGCCTTGCTGGCAGGCGGCTGTGTGCGCGACATGCTGCTTGGCAGAAATGCGAAAGATTATGACGTAGCTACTAATGCTATGCCGCAGCAGGTAATTAATCTGTTCAGGCGGACAATAAAAATCGGCAGCAAATTCGGCGTGGTCATTGTTATGACCGGCCGTGAGCAGGTCGAAGTTGCTACGTTTAGAAGTGATATTAACTACGAAGATGGCCGTCACCCAAGCGGTGTAAAGTTTGTTACCGCGAAAAAAGATGCCGAACGGCGGGACTTTACTATTAATGGAATGTTCTACGACCCGATTGCGGATAAGGTTATTGACTATGTCCAAGGTAAAGCCGACCTGAAAAAAAAGCTTATCCGTACCATCGGTTCGCCGCAGCGAAGATTTGCGGAAGATTATCTGCGTATGCTCAGAGCTATTCGTTTTTCTGCTCAGCTGAGTTTTAGTATCGAGCCTGCGACGTGGCGGGCGATTTGCCGCCAAGCTCATAATATAACTAAAATCAGCGGCGAGCGTATTGCAATGGAACTGGAGGGTATTTTAACCTGCCCGAACCGTTCAAATGGCGCGAAAATGCTGATTGAAAGCGGCCTTGCCCAAGCTGTATTCCCCGATTTTTCAGATAATTGCACCAACTCGGTAGAAGTTTTAGAAAATCTCAATAAAAACATCGGTTTTTGTTTGGCTTTAGCGGCCTTTTTTTCGGATTGGCCCAGTGACTATGCGATGAAGAAATGTGATATTTTGAAACTAAGCTGTGCTCAATCCCACCACCTCAAATCATTGTTGAATAACAGGGGCGTTCTTCTAAGTACCGAAATGCCTTTATCTCAACTGCGAAAACTCGCAGCCGAACCGTTTTTTGACGACCTGTGCGAGCTGGAAAAAGCTATCCAAAAGGTTCGAGTCGGTGGCAGAAAGGCAATTGCCCCTATCATCAAAATCAAACAGCGGATAAAAGCCTTAGGAAATATTGAGCTAACCCCCAAACCTTTGCTCAATGGACACGAGCTTATTAGTTTTGGCGCGGTTGAAGGGCCTGCTCTGGGGCATCTGGCGGGTGAAATGTACACAGCTCAGCTCAATGGACATTTGAAAACCGCCAAACAAGCCCGCAATTGGGTAATGAAATGGCTTAAAGAACATCGCAAAGCCGAAAAATAGAACAATTTTAGCTATGTAAACCTAAATCCGGCTTTACCCATCTTACCTATTTGGGCTGTTCTAACGCATGTTTTTTGTTGACAGAATAGGTAATTTAATGTAGCATAAGGCTTTTAGTGCCGATTTAGTATAAGTGCTTGTAGACTACGGTTTTAGAAAAGTTATGTTTATTTCAAGCGCTACCGTCGGCGAAGCTTTAAAAGCTATTGATGGGGATGGTTTTATCGGACGGTACGTGTTTTTAAAAGCAATGCTTTAGGAGATATTTGACATGTCTAAAAGTGCAGCAATCGCAGGATTACTGTTTGTAGGTCTGTTTTTAACCGCGATAGCTTCTGCGGATTCAGTTTCCGATAACTGGAATGACTTTTTGCACTACACAAAAATTGGCCGGCTGGACATGGCCAAAGGTTATGGACGCGATTTAGTTGACAGCAATCCTGACCCGGCAGTTATTCTTGAGTTGTCACGGAATAACCCTAATGCCGTAATACTTCTGCAGCGAGCCGCTGATAACGAACATGACAAAGAACTTGCTTCGTTAGCATCTCAGGTGCTTGGTTTTATCGAGCAGGGGAAATTCGGCAGACGAACCGACTCTTCGATAATTGCTGAAGAAATACGCAGACTCAGCACGACAACGCGGGGCAGACTTGCCGCTGTTGAAAGACTTAGAAACTCCGGTGAATATGCTATCCCGTTTATGCTTGATGCTCTGGCTGACCCGTCCAGAAGAGAAGAAGCACCGAATATTATTTGGACTTTGCCGCAAATCGGACGCGATGCGATTCGCCCTCTGGCCGCTGCGCTGCAAACAGATAACACAGCCGTCAAAGCTGAAATTATAAAAGCTCTTGGCGGTATCGGATATCCTCAGTCTCTTGCCTATTTGAAATTTGTTGTCGAGCAGGACAATTCCGCGGATTTACGCGAGCTTGCAGCTCAAAGTATCCATAAAATCGACCCTGCCGCAAGCGTATTGCCAGCGGCGGAATTATTCTATCAGCTTGCCGAAAGCTATTATTATCGAATCGATTCACTGTCTCCCGCCGAAGATGCCGATTTCGCCAATATCTGGTTCTGGGACGCACAGGGCAGGAATCTAACAAAAATGCAGGTCAGCCGTGAATATTTTTACGAGCTGATGGCTATGAGGGCCTGTGAATGGGCTTTGCGGGCAGACCCTGATTTTGGCAAAGCCATAGGCTTGTGGATAGCGGCATTTTTCAAAGCCGAGTCTGTCGGACTGTCGATGCCGGAATACTTCGGTCAAGGACATGCCGATGCGATGACCTATGCAAAAACTGCCGGGCCGGAATATCTGCATCAGGCTTTAGCTCGTGCTATAAAAGATAACAATGCCCATATTGCTCTTAATGTAGTAGAAGCTCTTGCGGTAAACGCCGGCGAAAAATCTTTGATGTTCAGAGTCGCCACGGAACAGCCGCTTCTTGCTGCTTTAACATTTGACGACAAAGCTGTTCGCTACAGTGCCGCTATAGCAATTGCCGCCGCGGGGCCTCAGGAAATTTTTGCGGAAAATAGAATCGTAATAAAGAATCTCAGTCAGGCGTTGGCTGAAGACGGTTCTAAAAAAACGGATAATTTTACCGCCGAGCAGGCCGAGTCGTATGCCTTAAGAGCGGCTAATGTTCTGCTTAAGCTTGCCATTGAACGTAATCCGGTTATTGATATCGGACAAGCGGAAAATGCTCTTATTAATGCCGCTAACGATAAACGTGAACAAATCCGATTGCTGGCAATTCAGATTTTAGCACATCTCAGAACAGCGGAAGCTCAGCAATCTATCGCATCGATAGCTTTGACGGCATCGAATCCGATGAATATCCGCTTAGCAGCCTTTGACGCGTTGGTTACATCTGCCAAAATAAACGGCAGTTTGCTCAATGACCCGACAATTGATTCGATTTATTCGCTGGTCGGTTCCAAGCAGACCGACCCTCAAATTCGCGGTGCCGCAGCAAGTGTATTCGGTGCCCTGAATCTTCCCAGCCAAAAAGTCAAAGACCTTATCCTTGACCAAGCGAGAAGCTGAAAATACAATGGCTCGTGTGTTGCTGTCCGGCACTGAACGCACGAGCCTTATTTTTTGCTTAAATAACAGGATTGGTCACGGATGAAACAAAATATTATCGAAGCAATTAAAATCCACAAAGAGCTTCTTGTGAAGTTCGAAAAAACCGGCCTTGAGGTTGTTGCTAAAGCATCCGAAATGATAATTGCCTGCTTCAAAGGCGGCGGCAAAATATATCTGTGCGGAAATGGAGGTTCGGCTGCGGATTGTCAGCATATTTCCGGTGAGCTGGTCGGCAAATTCAGACGCCAAAGAAAAGGTCTGCCGGCTATCGCTCTATCGACTGATACTTCAATCTTAACATCTGTCGGAAATGACTGCGGCTTCGAAGATATTTTCACAAGGCAGGTCGAAGCTCACGTTACCGCAAAAGATATTCTGTGGGCATTATCAACGAGCGGCTCATCACCTAACATTTTGGCGGCGGTTCAATTGGCTCAAAGTAAAGGAGCCAAAATACTTGCTTTTACCGGCCGTACCGATACTCCGCTGGAACGAATGTCAGATTTATGTCTTAGCATAGATGCTCCAACCTCAGCAGCAGCCCAGGAAATTCACCAGTTGGCGTATCATATAATTTGCGATATCGTTGAAGAGCAGATGTGTTAGATTGAATTAGTCATCTGATGTTTGAACTATGTTCGGTTCATCCGGCTCTTTTGTTTCGATATACTTATCTTGGGGAATTATTTTTTCATCTTCTGGGGTTTCAGCTTTCGGCTGAGAATGTTTTTTAATGAGGTTGTCAATAATCTTTACGATTGTTTTGTCCGGATTGATTGGTTTTGATGCAGTAAAAGATTCGATAACGCCGGCATAAAGATTTATATACGAAATATTAGGTTTTAAATCTTCGCTGTTCAGTCCTATTTTCTGAATGATTCTGTGTTCGGTCAAAGGACTATAAGAAGCAGCAAGCAGGATAAAGCTCCACAAAAGAAATCCAAGTAAAAATCCTAAGATAGGCGCACCGACGGAATCCAGTAATTTTCCCATATTGACTCTAAATTGACTAAGCACAAGTATATACAAAATGCTGTGCAGCAGTACAAAAAATCCTATTGCCAAGCAAAGCAGAGTCAGTACGTCCCCGAACGCACCGCCGGCATTTTTGGGAAGCAAATCTGCGATAATAGGGCTTAGAATTATGGATAAATAAACCGATATCACGGCATTGAAAAAAATGCCCCATATTTCATAAAGGCCTTTTTTCATTACCGCAATCATAAAAACTATCGAGAACAAAATACCCAGCCAAAATATCATATTCGTCAGCCTATTACCCTGTTAAGCTCATCTATGCTGGTGATACCGCTCACAACAAGTCTTACGCCTTCCTTCTGAAGATTGCTTTTTCCTCTTTTATCACCTTCATTTCTAAGCTGTGAAATTGCTATATTATTATGCAAAATATTATTTTTCACATGGTCATCTATAACCATCACGTCATAAATGCCTATTCTGCCGGAATAACCTGTCAAGCGACAAGCTTTGCACCCAACAGCTTCGTTGATGCCGCTCACATCCATTTTCATTTTCTGATAATTGCTGATTTGCTGGCGAGACAACTTTGCCGGTCTTTTGCAATGCTCGCAAAGTTTTCGAATAAGTCTTTGAGATATAATCATATTAAGACCGGTTGCGAGCATCATTGGCGTAACATTCAAATCCATAAGTCTGATAAGAGCAGACGAGTTGCTGCTGCTGTGTATGGTAGCTATAACAAGATGACCCGTCTGGCCTGCTCTTAGAGCAATCTGAGCTGTTTCCTCGTCCCTTATTTCACCGATACAAATTACGTCCGGGTCTTGCCGCAATATGCTTCTTAAACTTTTGGCAAACGTAATGTCAGCTTTGGGATTAACTTCTATCTGGCTTGCATTTGGAAGAACGTATTCTATTGGGTCTTCAACTGTAATAACGTTTCTCGTAAAAAGGTCTATTTTGTTGAGCATTGCGTAAAGGGTCGTTGTTTTACCGCTGCCTGTCGGCCCGCAAAGTAAAATCATACCGGAAGGCTGACGAACAGCCTGCTCTATCATTGTTCTTTGTTTTTTGGTTAATCCGATTGTTTCAAGCTGGAATTCACCGGTGTGGTGACCTAATATTCTAATCGAAAGTTTCTCACCGTTTAAAGCTCCTGCGCTTGCGACCCTAAAAGATACATTGCTTTCTTTTGTTTTTGCGGTAAAAGCCCCGTCCTGCGGTCTTCGCTTATCTGAAATATCCATCCCCGAAACAGCCTTTATGCTGTTAATAACTGCTTGGCAGGTATTGGATTCTATTTCGTCGGCTACATGTAAAACTCCGTCAATTCTAAATCGCACCGTATGTATCAGGTTATCTCTCGGATCAATCAGAATATCGCTTGCTTGTTCTTTCAGAGCACGCAGAATAATGTTTTCAGTCAGATACAGAATATGCATATCTTTGGTTTTATTTTTGCTGCGGCCGTATATTTCCGTGAGAGTTCTTCCTGAAGTATCCAGAAGCTTAATAGAGGTCTTATCCTTTGTTCTGATATTTTGAAGGCTGTAAAGAAGATTCTCAAAATGTTCTCTTGCAATCTCCGCTAAAGGCCTTCTTGTGATGTGTTTTTTTCTTCTAATTTCAAAGAGCAGAAGGATTGCGAGCGTTAAAGGCCCGATTGCCAACGTCACAAAATTAACAAAAGGTTTATATGCCGCCGGAACAATAAGATTTAATTGAATTTTTTGCGTACAATAAAGACATAGATAGACCCAGCCTATCAGTAGAACCAATTTTATAATGCTGAAAGAAAGGCCAGCTTGGCTTAGAAGACTTAACGCTAAAAAATTATCTATGCCTGTTAAGCTATTCATATTCATTTCGCCGGTTACAAATCGAACAAACACCCACCGATGTATTAATCTAATCTATAATAACAAATCTAACAAGTTAAAAATCAGAATCCGTATTAGCTTGGTTTTTCTTTAACCGCTGTTCTAATAGGAACTTAGTGTGGTTATGAACTATAGCTTTTAGGACATAAACGTATAAGGTTGCTGTTATAGCAATTTTTACTACGGGATTAACTATACAGCCAACCAAAAATTTTCATAGAAATATACATATTTTGCTGCATTAGACTTCAAAACCGTCCGACAAGTTGTAAATTGGAGGCATATATAAATTAGTATATCACATTATATAGCAAGGAGTTATAGAAGAGACAGGCGGAATATGTTATCGGGCCAATACAAACACAAATCTCTAAAAAAGCCGTGTTTTATAACTATGCGTTCGAAAAGCGTTAAAAAATTGACTTTTATACTCACGAAATGGTATAATATTTGCTTAGCGGAGATGGAGCTGAGCAAAAGGAAGGCAATATTCAAGTTATGCACTAAGGCAGCCCTGCTTTTTTGTTAAATGGAATAATAAATCTAACAAATGTAGTTCCTTAATTTTGGAGGAAGTTCCAATGCAGTTTAAAAAGGGAAAAAGCGCTTTGATTTCGTTAATCCTTTTATTAGGGCTATTGGTTTGCCAGAGTTTGGGAAGAAATTTTTCGATTATTGTTCTTCCTGATACCCAGTACTATTCCCAGAGTTATCCGAGTACTTTTTCCGCTCAAACTCAGTGGATAGTCAATAACAAAAACACCTTTAATGTAGCAGCCGTTCTTCACGAGGGGGACATCGTAAATGTGGCTTCCAATACCACGCAATGGAATAATGCCGATGCCGCGATGAGTCTTCTAGAAGACCCTGTTACGACGGGGCTTGCTGACGGCATTCCTTATGGTGTATGTCCCGGCAACCATGATATTCCGACTACTAATTATAATTTGTATTTCGGGGTATCGAGGTTTTCAGGCAGAAGTTATTACGGCGGTAATTACGGCACTACTAATGATAGTAACTATATTTTATTTACCGCGGAAGGCGTTAAGTTTATTGTTGTTTTCCTTACTTACTCCCCGTCCAGTGATGTAATTAGCTGGGCTAACGGTATTATCGCCGCTAACAGTGACAGAAGGGCTATTGTCGTATCGCATGATATTCTCACTGCAGCAGGGGTGTTCAGTACTGCCGGTCAAGCGATATATAACGGTCTTAAGGAAAATCCCAACCTGTTTTTAATACTCTGCGGTCATATTCACACCGAAGCCAGAAGAACCGATACTTATAACGGAAATACAGTTCATACTCTATTGGCGGATTATCAGGATGAGCCGAACGGAGGCAACGGCTGGCTGAGAATACTCGAATTTTCACCGACCAGTAATGAAATTTTTGTTTCGACTTATTCGCCGACCCTCGGCCAATATAAGACCGCTGCAAGCAGTGAATTTACCCTAAATGCCGAGCTTCCGAGCGAACATACTATTGATTTTACAGCATACAACGATTTAGCTTGGGGCACGGGTCAGCTTAATACAAACATAACAAGAATAACTTCTCCAAGCGGTACTTCAGGGCTTCCCAGCAGCGGTGCGTTAGTCGATTATAATACCGCTGAAGCTGCAGACGTTATTCTGACAGTAACAGGCGGGACTTTTAGTTCGAGTTTTGCAACCCTCGGTGCCGAACCTGCCAGCGGTACGGATGCTTATAATATTTTCAATGGAAAGGTAAGTTCTACAGGCGGTATTCATTATATCGATTCGGCACCACCGGCTGGCAATCTGGTATTGACGCTTTCTAATATGAATCCCGATAAGACTTACAACATAGCTTTTTATGGAAATAGAAACGATTATACATGGGACAGAGCATCGCTTGTTACTATAAGCGGAGCCGATTATTTCACAAACAAAAGTTCGGTCGGATTGGATAATAATAACAATCCGTTGTTCTCAGGGCCTGATGATGATTCGACCAGAATTCCCTCGGATAATACAGCTACAGGATATGTAGCGTATTTTGCCGATGTCGAATGCGGCAGTGACGGCGAAGTGGTTTTGACAATCAGTTTTGACGGCGTGGCGGCTTCTCAATATAAAAGCAAATACGCCAGCGCGCTGATGGTTCAGCAGTATAATGGTTCTGTACCGCCTCCTTCTACCGGTTGGACTGCATATAATGATTGTGCGTGGGCATCCGGGCAGCTTCAGAATAACATAACTACATATACTATACCCAGCAATGGAACCGCTTCGGGTCTGCTTAAAAATTATGCTACAGGAACTAATCTTGGTGTTACTGCAACGCTAACGGTTTCGGGTAGCCCGCAGGTTCAAACAGGGACTTACGGCGGTTCGGAAACTAATTCTGGAACTGATGCTTATAATACCTTCCACGATTTTGTCAGTGTGCCGGGTGTTATTCAGTACGGCAGTTCCGGTTGGTGGGTGGATATTACCTTTACAGGACTGGATCCTTCTAAAACTTATACTTTTGCCGCTACCGGCAACCGCAATGATTCAGGATATACTACCCGAATTGCACGATTTACTCTTTCAGGTGATGAAGGTGCCGTAAATGCCAGTACCTCAGGGGTAGATGTGATTAGTAATAACTCGGTTTATTTTTGTACCGGTTATAATACCGTAAATGGTTATGTTGCCCGCTGGACAAATATTAAACCCGGTTCGGACGGCAGTTTTGTTGTCAGAGTTCAGGAGCAAACTTCGGGAAATAAAGCATATGGCCCGAGCGTATTTATGCTTCAGGAAGAAGCGGAACAGCAGCCGGAGATTGTTATTACAGGCACGCCTCTTAGTGAATTTGAAAGTGAAACAGGAACGCCTTCTGACGCACAAAGTTACACTGTTTCCGGAAGTAATTTAATCGACGATATAGTAATTACAGCACCAAGTGATTTTGAGATATCGCTGACAAGCGGAAGCGGGTTTGGTTCATCGTTGGTACTGCCTAAATCCGGCGGTGCTGTAGCAAATACTACGATATACGTACGATTTAATCGTAATACAGAAGGGGCTTCGGAAGGTGATATTTTGCATAGCAGTGACGGAGTGTCTTCTCAAAATGTCCAAGTCAGCGGTATTGCGGTGAATCCGCCTTGCGGCTGGATAGCATATAACGACTGTTCCGGTACAACTGGCGGAAATACAACAGCTTATACAATTACCTCCGGCAGCACTACCGGGCTGTTGAAAAATTATGATACCGGTGAGAATACCTCGGTAACCGTAACATTTTCTTCCAGCGGCAGCCCAGCCGTTTCTACTACGTATGGAGCGGCTACCAACTCTGGAACAGATGCTTATAACACGTTTAATGGTTTTGCTAATATGGTAGGGTTAGTCAACTACGGCAACTCCGGTTATTGGGTAGATATTAACTTCACCGGACTGAACCCGACCAAGACTTATACTTTTGCAACTACGGCAAACCGTAACGATGCTTCTTATACTACTCGTATCTCTCGGTTTACCCTTTCAGGTGTTGATGCAGCTGCTAATGCCAGCACTTCCGGTGTAAATGTGATTAACAATCACTCTGTGTATTTCTGCACCGGTTATAACACCGTAAATGGTTATGTAGCACGCTGGACAGGAATCAATCCCGGTTCGGACGGCAGTTTTGTTGTTCGTGTTCAAGAACAGGAAGCTAACAATAAAGGTTATGGACCGAGTGTATTTATGCTTCAGGAAGAATGTTCGTCCTGCATGTCGACGGTTCCGAATGTAGTCGGTCAAAGCGAATCTGATGCCGAAACTGCTTTAATAGCGGTCGGTCTTGTAAAAGGTGATGTAACAACTGCCAGCAGTGAAACGGTTTCTTTGGGTGATGTAATAAGTCAAGACCCTGCTGCGGATTCATCGGTACCATGCGGTTCGGCTGTAGCGTTAGTAATCTCCAGCGGGCCTTGCATGGCTACGGTTCCTAATGTAGTCGGCATGACTGAGGCCAACGCCCAGACAGCTCTAACAGCAGTCGGCCTTGTAAAAGGTATGGTAACTACTGCCAATAGTGATACAGTTACTGCGGGTAACGTAATAAGTCAGAATCCGACAAGCGGTACATCGGTACCATGCGGTTCGGCTGTAGC
>Ga0265293_10008979_pt1 | contig 14552 bp, 11 predicted proteins | sample Munlanlewell138R_FD_192505 | JGI IMG/M metagenome (GOLD analysis project Ga0265293, IMG submission 192505) | Leachate microbial communities from a municipal landfill in Southern Ontario, Canada - Leachate well 138R | ecosystem: Engineered > Solid waste > Landfill > Unclassified | place: Canada...
GTAGCGAGGCTGGTTGGCAATAAGACCAACACTACGCCCCTCTAAGTGGGCAAAACCAACAATAATATTTAGAGCAAACTCTTTGTGAACCTCAAAGAAGCTTCCTTCATCAAAAAGTTCTTCAATTACTTCTCTCATGTCGTACGACTTTGTAGCACGCTCTTTAATTATTGCATCAATTTTACCAGTTACACTGCTAGGCTTTGCTTTGCCTGTTTTCACTGGAGGATTTTCTGTGTTATTAGCAGGAAGGCGTCCTAACAACTCTTTTACTTGTTCAAAACACTCCTTCTCATCTTTACAGTGAAAATGGGCATTCCCACTTTTTTTAGCGTGGGCACTAGCTCCACCTAAATTATCGTGGGTAACATCTTCACCTGTAACAGCTTTAATAACATCGGGTCCTGTGATGTACATTTGGCTGACATTATCAACCATGAAGACAAAGTCTGTAATGGCAGGTGAATAGGCAGCTCCACCTGCACATGGACCTAAAATTAACGATATTTGGGGAATTACTCCGCTGGAGATAATGTTGTTTCTAAAGATTTTTCCATACCCATCCAACGAATAAACTCCCTCTTGGATTCTAGCTCCACCAGAGTCATTTATTTGGATAAATGGGCTTTTTGTTTTTAAAGCCATTTCTTGAACACGGGCAATCTTTTCAGCGTGTTGCTCTCCTAATGAGCCCCCTAAAATTGTAAAGTCCTGAGAAGAGATCCAAACTTGACGACCATTAACTAAGCCGGTACCTGTTACAACTCCATCACCAAATAGGCGATGTTTTTCCATCCCAAATTCTACAGCACGGCTGGTCATGTAGGGGTTGTACTCAACAAAAGTTCCTTTATCAACTAGTTGTTCAATTCTTTCACGAGCCGTGAACTTCCCTTTAGCCTTTTGGTTTGCCTTTCTTTGCTCTCCTCCCCCATCATAGAGGGACTTTCTCATTCTCTCTAACCTTTGAATATTATCGGGTGTGCTCATTTAATTCCCCCTCTACTTATTTCGATCTAACTTCTTCTGAGAACAATTGTTCATCACTTGGCTGTTTGTTTTCAATTGGGAAAGATACCCAAGTTGTGTTAAGAAGGTGTTTCCAAGTTATATTCTCACTAATAATATTTCCACCCCAAGTACCACAACCTAAAGTTAAGGTTGTTGGCATTCCATTTGTCCAAGAACCACTGTTACTCAAACTTTGAGGTTGGTTAACCATAATTCTCGATACGTGAACTTTTTCGGCAAGTTTAATAACTTTGTCTCGATCTGAGGTGTGAATTCCACAAGAGTGACCTGCTCCGCTGAAGGTGGTAATTTGGTTGATCATCTCAACAGCCTCATCAAAGTCACTGTATTTGTAAATGGCAATAACTACTGAAAGCTTTTCACCTGAGAAAGGATAATCAGAGCCAATTCCACTCTCTTCTACCATAAAGAAACTTTTTCCTTCAGGAAGATCAATGCCTGCAATTGAGGCAATTTTAGCAGCATGTTGGGCAACAGCTTCTCTGTTCAAAACTTTCCCATCAGGCCAAATAGCTTTTTCTAATTTCTTTTTCTCTTCGCTATTAACTAAGTATCCACCCTCTTTTTCCATTGCTGCAATAAATTCATCGTAAACATTCTCTTTAACTACAGCGCCGTTTTCAGCAGAACAGCTAGTTGCTTGGTCAAAAGTTTTTGACCTTCTAATTTTATCGGCAACAACGCTCATCTCTTGGGTATCATCAACGATAGTAACGGCGTTTCCTGCCCCCACTCCGTAAGCTGGTGTACCACTTGAATAAGCTGCTGCAACCATCCCAGGTCCACCTGTTGCTAAAATAAGGTCACATTGGGCCATTAGTTGTCCACTTGTATCAAAAGAGACTTGGTCCATGTTGATAATTAAATCTTGGTCCATCCCATACTCTGCTAAAACTCCTCTCATCATATCAACAACGATACCGTTAGTTTTAACAGTTCTTGGGTGGGGAGCCATAATGACGGCGTTTCTTGTTTTAATTGCCCAAGCAGCTTTTAAAACAGGAGTTGCTTCACAGTTGGTACTTGGGATGATAGCTCCTAAAACTCCAACAGGTTTAGCAATCTTAACTAAGTTGTTAACACTATCTTCTTCTATGATGCCAACTGATTTTTGACCTTTCATGTCAAACCAGCCGCCTCTCACTTTATTCATCATTTTCGCATACTTACTTTCAACATCACCCATTTTAGACTCTTCTACTGCAAATTCAGCTAAAGAGCGGGCAAATTCTGGTTGTACTGCTCTATAACAAAGAGCCTCAGCAACTCGATCAACTTCCTCTTGAGTTGCAAACTCAATTGTTTTTTGAGCTGTGCGAGCACGTTCAACTAATGTTGCAATATAACTTTTTGCTTTCTCTAAAGAATCAGTTTGTCCCATTTATTACTCCTTCATCGTATAGCTTTCGCTTTATAAAATAACAGATTATCTAATTTTCTGATTAACTGTACATCTAATATTATTTCTAGTCAATCTATTATCAGACAATTGCAATTAAATTTTATTTTGTGTATGATAGGTAATTGAAAGGTTAAGCAATTGATTTAACAACTGAGCTTTTTTATTTGCTTTATCAAAAAATATACTCGAAGATGTGATGTACTCACAATTTGAGAAATTTAATATTTATAAGGGGATTAAATATGGCTAATGCTAAAAAAAGCCCATTGCTAGAAATGGCAACCACTACCAAAACAGATTGGTGGAACGACTCTTGCTCTATTGAAGAGCTCAATTATGCTGTCGAGCATGGTGCAGTTGGTGCAACAACCAACCCAGTCATCGTCGGCAATGTTCTCAAAAAAGAGATGCATCTTTGGGAAGATACCATTAAAAAACTAAACAAAGAGTTTGTTAATGGAACTGAAGAGGACATCACTTGGAAGCTAAACGAAGCAATGGCCATCAAAAGTGCAGAGATTCTAAAACCAGTTTTTGATCGTGAGAAAGGGCTTAAAGGGAGAATCTCAATTCAAACAAACGCTAGGAACTACCGCAACGCTAAGTTAATGAGTGATCAAGCAATCTATTTTGATACTCTAGCTCCTAATATGCAAGTAAAGATGCCTGTTAACGACGCTGGTGTTCAAGCAATTGAAGATGCCACCGCTGCTGGTGTTAACATCAACGCAACTGTTTGTTTCACAGTTCCTCAAGCTATCGCTGTTGCAGAAGCTGTTGAAAGAGGACTAGAAAGAAGAAAGAAAGAGGGCAAAGATGTCTCTACTATGAGTCCAGTTTGTACAATCATGGTTGGCCGATTGGATGATTGGTTAAAAGTTGTTGCTAATAAAGAGAACATCTTAGTTGATCCTGAGATTATGGAGTGGGCAGGTGTTGCAGCTTTCAAACGTGCTTATGAGATTTTCAACGAAAGAAAATATAAAACCCGTCTATTATCTGCTGCTTTTAGAAACCACTACCACTGGTCAGAGTTCATTGGTGGCGATGTTGTTATCACCATCCCATACAAATGGCAAAGATTGATCAATGGAAGTGATATTGAAGTTGTTGATCGCATTAACACCAGTGTTGATCAAGCTATCATTGACGATTTATCAAAATACTTTAAAGACTTTGTCCGTGCTTATGAGCCAAATGGAATGGAGCCTTCTGAATTTATTGGCTTTGGTTCAACAGCTCGTACCCTTAGATCATTTATTGCAGGTTATGAAGATACTTTAAGTACTATTAGAGACTTTATGGTACCTAATCCTGATAAATAAAAAGTGGTTGGATATAAAAGTACCGTGTCGAGTGACACGGTATTTTTTTTAGTTGCCCGATTTTACATGCTTTAAGGAGATGTCGATATAGTGAATTGCGTTGGTCCGAATTGCCATAATCTCCTCATCAGTAAGTTCTCGTACAACTTTAGCAGGAGAGCCTAGTAGCAACACCCCCGGTGGATACTCTTTATTCATGGGAACTAAAGCACCAGCTCCAACAATCGTATCGTCATTAATAACTGAGTAATCTAAAATGATTGCCCCCATTCCAATTAAGACTCTGTTGTGGATTGTACAAGCGTGCACTATGGCAGTATGTCCAATAGTGACATCTTCTCCGATATGAACAGGATCTCCTTCGTTGACGTGAATCACAGCATTATCTTGAACGTTGCTTCGATCGCCAATAATAATTGGGGCATTGTCCCCTCTTAAGGTGGCACAATACCATACTGAAGCATCCTGACCTAAAACAACTTGCCCTATTACTTCTGCACTTGAGGCAACAAAGGCAGCTTTATCTACTTGTGGTCTATGACCTAAATATTCTCTAATCATTACTACCTTAACCTAGCTAAACTTTGAGCTACGTTTAAACAGTGATCCCCAATTTGTTCAACGTGGCGAACTATGTCTATATAAAGTAGCTCCCCTTTTACATCAGCCCCATTTTGCAATCTAGCAGAAGCAGACTCTTTTAAGATGTTTCTCATCTTATTAATCTTATCTTCTAATCTAACTGCAACCATCATATTCTCACTGGTAACGTGTTCGTTGAGGTGACTTTTTATAAAACGGAGGAACTGATTAACCAAATCGATATAGGGGGTTAAACTTTCAATAGCCTCTGCATCAATTTCAACGTTATTTCTTATTCTCCGCTCAGTTAAAATCATCAAGTTGTAACAACTATCACCAATACTTTCCAATTCATTTGTTATTCTCATCATGCTAACAACGTTTTTAGCACTAACTCGGTTCATGTTATCCATACTAGCTTGCGAAAGGAACTTGGTAATCTCCTCTTGCATCTGGTCAGTAAGATCTTCCATGTTCTTTTGAACTTCAACTTCATCTGTATGCAGTTCATCCTCTTTAGTAAAGAGTGTCCAAAAGCGGGTAAACATATCAGTTACAATATCAGCCATCTTTAGCAATTCCCTTTGAACAGTTAACAACGTTAGTTCAGGGGTCTCTTGCATTGAGGCTCTAAGGTACTTAAGTTTGTATGGACCTGGATCTTTTCCATCATCGGGAACTAAGAAAGAGACGAGTCTAGCTATTTGTGGAATAAAAAAGACAAATGCTAGAGTGTTAGCAATATTAAAGAGGGTGTGAAACATTGCTAAATGAAGAGGCATTGCTTTGGCAGCATTTAATCCGTATGCATCTCCTGGCACTAGCATATTTACCAATTTTAAGAAGGGGACAAAAAACGGAGTAATTAAAATTACACCCATTATGTTAAAAACTATGTGAGCTCGTGAAGCTCTGCGAGCATTTACTGAAGTTCCTAATGAAGCTATGTAAGCAGTAACAGTAGTTCCTATGTTCTCACCCAAAATAATAGCAGCAGCTGTTGGATAATCGATCCATCCAGCATATGCCATTGTTAAGGTGATTGCCATTGCAGCAGAAGAGGATTGAACAATTACTGTTAAGATAGTTCCAACTACCACAAAAAATAGGTACGACCAAAAACCGTAGTTGGTAAAATCGGTTATGAAATGGAGAATTTCAGGGTTATTTTCAATGTCGGGAACTGAACCTTTTAGAAACTCCAGACCTAAAAACAACAACCCAAATCCAATAAGAAATTCCCCTAGAGCCTCTTTTCTAAGTTTCTTAAAAATCAAAAAGATAAAACCAAGTCCAACTACTGGTAGAGCCACAACGCTTATGTCTACTTTAAAACCAGCTAGTGCAATAACCCAACCAGTCACAGTGGTTCCAATGTTGGCACCCATTATAACACCAATAGATTGGATTAATGATAAAAGGCCAGCATTTACAAAACTAACGACCATTACAGTAGTTGCTGAAGAAGATTGAACTATCGCTGTAACAGCTATACCGGTAAAGATAGCTGCAACCCGATTGCCTGTCATAAAGTTTAATACAGATTGTAAACGATCACCGGCAACTTTCTGTATGCCGTCGCTCATCGTCTTCATCCCATATAGAAAGAGACCTAGGCTGCCAACAACTAACAGTATTTGATAAATCATCAATTCTCCTTGTAAACCATCTGTGAATGTATCAGAGTAGGTGGCAAATGAAAAGAGGGGGAACACTCCCCCTCTAACAAAATTTGAATATTTTACTTAAATAATTGTTGGGTCTACATCCTTATCGTAATCGATTTCGCTATATCCAAAACCGTGAATATTGTCATACTCTTTTTTAAATCCATCTAGATCAGCTTCAATAATTGTACTTCCCTCTTTTTGTAAATTCCACCTTCTTAAAACCTCTTTTTGAACATCTTCTTGCATCTCCCAATCATCAACTCTAATTCTATTTTCAGAGTCTGTAGGTACTTTTGAGGTTGCATAAAGGCGATCGTTAAAGAGCCTAAGCATCTGTTGAGTCGACTCTTCGTGGATATTTTTTTCTTTCATTACCTTGTATAAAATAGCTATGTAAAGAGGCACTACTGGGATAACACTACTAGCTCTAGTAACTAAAGCTTTGTTAATTGAAACATAAGCTTCTCCATCAAGTTCTTTAAGCATCTTATCAATTTGATGGGCACTTTTTTCTAAATGCTCTTTAGCTTTCCCTATTGTCCCCTCTCTATATACTGGGTAGGTGATTTCAGGCCCTATGTATGAATAGGCAACACTTTTGACTCCATCAGCTAAAAGATTTCGCTCTTTTAAATATTCAATCCATAAAATCCAATCCTCTCCCCCCATAACCTTAATGGTCTCTGAGCTTTGCATCTCATCTGCAGGTTCTATAACAGCTTTTTCGACTATGCCAGTTGCAGTATCAACTGATAAAGCTTCAAAGTTTTTTCCTATTGGTTTAATTACTGAGCGATAAGTCTCTTTTGTTTTTGGATCAATTCTTAAAGGGGATGCTAATGAGTAGACAACCAAGTCTACTTGCCCTAAATCATCTTTAATTAAGGTAGCTACTTGCTCTTTTACTTCATCAGAAAAGGCATCACCAAAAATAGATTTTGCATATAGAGAGCGTTTATGAGCCTCTTGTTCAAAGGCGATTGTATTATAATATCCTGGGGTAGCAACCTTGTTACTACTAGGTTCTCTTTCAAAAGAGACGTTTATGGTTGCAGCACCTCCGTTGATAGCTGCTACCATTCTAGAACCTAGTCCATACCCAGTTGAGCCCCCTAAAACTAAGACCTTTTTAGGAAAGAGCTCTTTTTGCTTAGGATTAATATTTTCTTCTAAGTACTTAATTTGCTCTTTAACAAACAACTTACACCCTTGAGGGTGGGCAGTTAAAGAGACGTTTCTCATTATCTTTTGTTTAATTATCATCGGAATCTCCACTAGATGCAATTACACACATCCAAGTTGCTTCAGCAGCAATCTCATTATCTACATAAACTTTACCACTTTGACGAAACATCATAGAGGAGATTCTTAAATTCTCAATCTCAATTTCTACTGTATCATCTGGTTTCACTTGGTTTCTAAATTTAGCTTTTTCAACTGTTGCTAACACAAAAAGTGAGGCAGGATCATAGATTCCCATCTGTTGTAATCCAGCTCCCCCACATTGAGCCATACTCTCAACTAAAATTACCCCTGGTACTACTGGATAGTTAGGAAAGTGCCCTTCAAAAAAGGAGATCTCTTTTTTGAACTTAAATCTCCCTTTGATTATTTTTTCATTAACTTCAGTTAACTGATCAACAAATAGAAATGGACTTCTATGAGGTATTAAAGATTTAACCTCTTTATATACTTCCATCAAAAACTCCTTTATCCATCGTATTTGGCAAACAACAGTGCTCCATTGTGTCCGCCAAATCCCAACGACTCACTTAATGCATATTTAATATTCCCATTTTGGCCCTGATTAGCTACATAATCAAGGTCACATTCGGGATCTTTATCCTCTAAGTTTATCGTAGGGGGATAATAAGAGTCTCTCATTGCCAATAGGGTAATAATTGCCTCAACAGCCCCTGCTGCAGCAATTAAGTGTCCTGTCATAGATTTTGTTGAAGAGACTTTTAACTTATAAGCGTGAGGACCAAAAACTTTTTTAATAGCTTTAGTTTCCATAACATCGTTAGCTTGGGTGCTTGTTCCATGGGCATTGATATAATCAACTTCAGTTGCCTCAATGTTCCCCTCTTTAATTGCTCCCATCATTGCCCTTGCAGCCCCATCCCCTTCAGGATCGGGAGCTGTTAAGTGAAAAGCATCACAAGTCATTGAGTAACCAATAATCTCTCCTAAGATGGTAGCACCTCGATCTAAGGCGTGTTGGAGTTCCTCTAAAACTAAAACACCTGCACCTTCACCTATAATAAATCCATCTCTAGAGGCAGAAAATGGGCGGCACGCTTTTTCAGGAGTGTCGTTAAAGGCAGTTGATAAAGCTTGGAGGCGGGCAAAACCTGCTACTGCTAATTGGGTAATAGCCCCTTCAGTACCACCAGTGATTGCCACATCAACTTGGTTGAACTTAATTGCATGGAAGGCTTCTCCTATTGCATCAGTCCCACTAGCACAGGCAGTCACTGTTGTATGACAAGGTCCTTTTATTTGGTACTTCATAGCAATGTTTCCAGCAGCCTCATTTGCTATTAGTTTTGGAATTGTTAAAGGAGCTACAGAACGGGGCCCTTTTTCAAAAAGCTTTGCTAAATTCTCTTCAACGACTTCAAAGCCTCCAATTCCATTACCCATATAAATTCCAGCTCTGTAAGGATCAAAGTTTCCCTCTAAATTTGCCTGATTAACTGCTTGTACTGCTGCGTATGCAGCAAATTGGGTAAAATCGGCCATTGAACGCACCTCTTTACGATCTAATAAAGTAGTGGGTTCAAAATCTTTAACCTCAGCAGCTATTTTAATTGGATACTCTTCGCTATCAAATCTAGTTAACTTTCCAATACCACTTTTACCACTTTTAATCCCTTGCCAAAGTTCATTTACACTGTTTCCTAAAGGGGTAACTGCACCCATTCCTGTGACAACTACTCTTCTGTTCATCTTCTTTCTCCTACATTGCCATTCCACCATCAACTGCAATTACTTGACCAGTTATGTAGGAAGACTCTTCTGATGCTAAAAAGGAGACAACTGAAGCAACCTCTTTGGCACTTCCTATTCTCCCTAATGGTATTTGTTGATTTAAATTCTCTTTAATTGAGGATGGTAAAACATCGGTCATCTCAGTTTCAATAAATCCTGGAGCTACAACGTTTACTCGAATGTTTCTTTGAGAAAGTTCACGAGCCAAGCTTTTAGAAAAACCAATGAGACCTGCTTTGGAAGCTGCATAGTTAGTTTGTCCTCCGTTGCCTATTATTCCAACAACAGAGCTAATGTTGATAATTGCCCCTTTTCTATTGTTTGCCATTATGCGTCCAATTCTTCGACTAGTTAAAAAAGCAGATGTTAGATTAATTTTAATGACCTCATCCCATCCTTCATCACTCATCCTCATAATTAACCCATCGCGGGTAATACCAGCGTTGTTAACTAAGATATCGATCTTAGGATCCTCTTCTAAGATTGTTTTTAAAGCAGATTCAACTTCATCAGCTTTTCCCATATCACACTGTATGTGTTTGATAAGAGGTCTATCTGTATCAAATCCTTTAGTGCGAGATAGATAGTAAACTTTAATATTTTGATCTGCAAAATTTAAAACAATCTCTTTACCAATACCGCGTGATCCACCGGTAACAATTGCAACTTTTCCCATTATAATTCCTCAATAAATTTTTGTATCTCGTCGTAAGATTCTAGTGAGTGGCACTCAACACTTTGCCCACTATTTTTCCAAAGCCCATTTAAAACTTTCCCAGGTCCCACCTCTAAAGCAACATCGACGTTGTTATCTTCAACCACCTTTTGCATAATAGATGTCCACCTTACTGCCTGGGTAAGTTGTTTGATTGCACTTTGCTTTATCTTATTTCCCTCTTTTTCTAATTCTCCTGTGACATTTAAGTAGAGGGGAATTTGAGCATCGCTAAATGTATAATCTTCTAAAAAGGAGGCAAACTCATTTTGCGAAGTTTGCATATAGGGGGTGTGAAAAGGCCCTGAGACTCTTAAAGTGATTACCCTTTTAGCCCCCTCTTTTTTAAGTAGCTCTGTATAACGTTCAATCTCACTACTATAACCAGCTATCACCACCTGATAAGGGCTGTTGTCATTTGATAAATAAAGATTCTCTGCCCCTGAGGCTTTTAAAAGGTGGTTAACTTTATCAAAACCTATTCCAACAACAGCAGCCATTCCAACCTCTTGGTTATTTTTAGAGGCCTCTGCCATTAAAATCCCTCTTGTTTTAACTATCTCGAAAAGCTCTTTTTCACCTATTACTTTAGCTTCAGCATAGGCAGAGAGTTCCCCTAAGGAAAATCCTGCTGTGCTACTAAAAGTAATTCCCCCCTCTTTTAAAACAGTGGCAACACTTCTATTGGCGACAGTGATAGCAACTTGGGTATTTTCAGTTCGTTGCAAAGTTGATTCATCAGAGGAGGCTAAAAGAGAGTAGACATCAATCTTTGTTGCATCACTAGCTAACTCAAAAAGCTCTCTAACACTCTTACTGTTGTTGTACAAATCGATTGCCATCATCTTTTTTTGTGATCCTTGACCAGGAAAACAGGCGCTGAATTTTACCATTTTATTAAATTCCCTCCATAAGTTAGACCAGCACCAAAGCCAATCGTCATAACTAAATCCCCTTTGTTAAGGATGTTCTTTTCAACCATCTCATTAAGTGCTATTGGAATTGAGGCTGCCGATGTGTTGGCATGCTCATCGATGTTTATAAAGAATTTTTGTTGATCTATTTTTAAACGGTTAGCAGCAGCTGTTATGATTCGACTGTTTGCTTGGTGGGGAACTATCCAATCAATTTGATCAATTGTTAAGTTGTTGCGCTCTAAAAGCTCTAAAATAACCTCTGTTAAAACTTTTACAGCGAAGTTATAAACAGAGCGCCCCTCCATTTGTAATTTTGTTTGGCTGCTACTAAGAGGATCATAAGGTTTCTGAGTTCCCCCTTGGGGAATTTTAAGATAGTGGGCTCCACTACCTTCAGCATACATAATTGTATCTATAATCCCTCGATTGTTATCTTCACTACTTTTAATTAAAACACTCGCTGCCCCATCGCCAAACAAGACACAACTGTTACGATCATTCCAATCAACTACTGCTGAGAGTTTTTCACTTCCAATGATTAAAGCAGAAGGAATTGAAGAGGAGGCAACCATAGCCCTACCAACTTCTAAGGCGTAGATAAAGCCAGTGCATCCTGCTGCGATATCAAAAGCGGGGATTTTATTTAAATTAAGTTTATCTTGAACAACACAAGCAGTTGCTGGAAATCCAATATAGTCTTGGGTTGCTGTTGCTACGATGATTGCCCCAATTTCACTTGGGTTCACGTTATATTTAGAGAAGAGGTTTCTTACCGATTCGGTAGCTAAGTCGCTAGTTGCAACATCCCTTTCAGCTAAGTGACGCGACTTTATCCCTGTGTGGGAAAAAATCCACTCATCGCTTGTATCTATTGTTTTTGCTAAATCGTCGTTAGTTACTTTTTTAGGGGGGAGGTATGCACCAACTGCTTCAATTGTTACGTTTTTCAAAACCATATAGCACTCCTAAGCAATCTTATTATTACAATTTACTAGGTTTTGTCAATATTGACAAATAGTGCTATAGGTGTATTTTAACGATTTCGCTTTTTAAGTGCGTTTGGGGTGTGTCCCCTTAACTCCCATTTACGACAAGAGTCGTTCATTTGAACGTAGAGTTGGGTGAAGCGGTTAATTTCTTCCATCCCATTTAGAAGCACTTCGTACTCGTTAAGTAAGTTAAAGGCATCTTGCATCCCATTACCCACAATACAAGAGTCGGTAATCTCCTCTACTAAATCGATAACGTGATCTTCATTGGCAATCTCATACCCTTTTAAAAACTCAACCATCTCACTTACTGCAGAAGAGTCTTGAGCATATGGGTTTCTAAAGTACTCAACTAGCTCATCACGATTTGGGATGTAGTAAGGCACCTCTCTCACTTTAAGTAAGAAATGTTCAACTTCTTCATACTTTTCAAAGAACGAAGAGATAATTAACTCATCATCAAACCACCAGTAGTATTGAGCTTTAGAGAGTTCAAACAACTCATCTTGAGCCATCGCTGGTGTTAAGGTCTCTTTTTCAAATTTATTCCAAATTAGGGCAAACTGATCAATGTCTAATACCCCATAGAGATTGGAAAGAGAGACTGCATAGGCATCAATTCTTTGATTTAAAGAGGCCCTTTCCCAAAGCTTTTTATCTCTTAAAAGATCAAGCTTTTCAACAAGCTCGTGAGGAACTACTGCTTTAAATCCTTTTTTATCATGGTAGAGATATAAAAATCCAAAGTTGTGTGCATGGGAGATATCTCTAAATTGCAACTCTTCTAAACTAAGTGTTATTGCCCTTTTCCTCCCTATAAAGCGACTTAGAAATTCTAAGTTCAACTTGGGAAGATAGGGGAGCATCTGCTCAAATCTACTTTCGATTCTTTTTGCTAGTTTTTCGATCAATTCTCTCTTTTGAATAGATTTAGGAAGAGTTAAGTTGTGATCTAATGCTAATTCATATAAATAGGGCTTAGTATACCCGTTAAGTGACTTTTCAAGGGTATAGGCCACCTCTTTTTTGAAAGAGGCATTAGTAAGTAGTTGTCTATTCATAGCCCTATCTGCTTCTAGGACTCCTTTAATCAATTCGTCACTAAAAACAGTAGAAAGGCGCATCTCAAATTTTGGCACTTCGTATTTAAATTCCCTCATGCCTATAATGTAACACAACTTTAACCAGTCGCAAAGCTACGGGCTAATTGGCGCAATTCTTCCATCTTTTGGCGTGTTGAAATAATAAAACTATTTTGTTCAACACTCCCTAAAACTGCCTCCATCTCCTTGTTGTTGCGATACACCATTTTACTAAAGGGGTTTTCAAAATCTTTTTTGCGAGATTTTAAAACCTCTTTTTCATAAGAGTCACAAAGTTGAATAAAGTAGCGTAGTAGATAATCCCAATTCTCTTTTTCTAAGGTTGCTACTCTAGTTAATTTTTGTAAAGATTGTAGTGAAATAATTGCTTTAACTTTATCGTATTGATCAGCCCAGCTATCTACATGATTATGAAGTTCATCCCAACCTACTATTTTGCCCTCTTCAACTTGGTTGATTAAATCAATTATTAGATGTTCAGAAACTGGCATTCCACCCAAATTGACAAAGGGATTCATAACTGCAAGGCGGTTGATCCTGCTACTTTGTAGCCAACTGATTGTCTCATCTTGAAATTGTTCTAATGAGAGATTATCTTGTGAGAAATAGGTCAACAAAGCTCTCATTGCACCAAAGACAATCATCTCTTTATACGCTTGGTACCCTTCACTTGCTTTTAAAACTAATGCATCATTTCCCGAACGTTCAATATTTGGAGCACAAACTCTTAGGTTATCAACTTGTTCAGGATGGGTCTCTAATAAGAGTCTACCCTCTTTTGTAATTAAACCTTTATTTTTTGAATCAATTGGTTTTAATACTTTTTGATCTATAGCCGATTGTCCCACCCATAAACTTAGTAAATCAATGGCATTAAAAATCTCTTCAAAGGTATCGGGTGCTAAATAGTCGGTCTCAATATATTGATCCACAAAGACCCTTCTATCTCGATTTTTAAATTTTTCACTGTTGCGAGATAGAGCATAGCGGTTGTACATCCACCAGTATGCAGGCATTATCGCCACCTGCTTTGTATCTTCACTATAACCAACCATTGAAAATGGTAAGGGGATATCTAATTCGTTAGGATAATCGCCTTTGGTAACTAAGGTGAATGAAGCAAACTTGCTGTTAAACTTAATTGAAGAGGAGAGAGCTGGCCAAAAGCCCCTTTTTGCATGCATCTCCCCATCGTTGCTACGGGTGTTGTGATTAGATCCTATAGTAGCACCCGCTGCCATGTTGGATTGACCTTCCACTAATGAGGCAATTAAAAATGAGTTGTTGTGGTGTTGTTCATGAAATGGAAATGCTAAAGTATTTAAAACTTCACAACAACTAATTGTAGAATTTGATCCTAACATTGAGTTAATTAAGCGTGCTCCATATTTTAAATAGCTGTTGTTTCCCATTACAAACCGAACTGCTTTCACTCCGTAGAAAATTCTACACCCATAACCAATAATTCCATTAACTAGTTCAACCCCCTCTCCAATTTGACTTGGGGAGGATTTATCACTTTTAACTGTTAGGTTTTTAAGTTTATTTGCCCCTTTAACATAGACATACTCACCAAATTTAACATCTTTAATAATTCTACTAGCTTTAATAATTGAGTGTGTTCCAACCGTTCCGTAATAACCCAACGATAAATCGTAGTGGTTTTCGGTAAACTCTTTTAGCTTTTCTAAAAACTTTGGAAAATCGCGGTAAATAGACCATAAATAAGCATCAGAGACCCTTAAATCATCAAAGGGTAAAACAGGTCTACTCTCTGTTTCGTTAATTACGTTTAACCAAATTCTAACTTTTTCTGCTTCCCC
>Ga0265293_10008980_pt1 | contig 14552 bp, 13 predicted proteins | sample Munlanlewell138R_FD_192505 | JGI IMG/M metagenome (GOLD analysis project Ga0265293, IMG submission 192505) | Leachate microbial communities from a municipal landfill in Southern Ontario, Canada - Leachate well 138R | ecosystem: Engineered > Solid waste > Landfill > Unclassified | place: Canada...
TGGTGTGGCGCTCATCTGTGTCCCGACACCACGGGGCGCGTTGGGCTATAACTCGCGCAGCATTGTGTACCGGGCGGCGGACTGGCTGGACGCGCAGAGTTACACCGGGCTGGTGGGCATCCGGTCCACTGTGGTGCCGGGCACCTGCGACGACCTGCAGGCAGAGTTCCCGGCGATGACGTGGTTCTCGTGGCCGGAGTTCTTGCAGGCAGATCGGGCGCGGGAGATGGCTCTGCACCCGCCGTATGTTGTCAGGGGTACGCCGCGCGGTTTGTTTGCGGAGCAACCGCTGGACAAATGCAATGAAGCCTGTGCATACGCCTACTGCGACTTGTTCGCTCACTGGACAATGGTATGCCTCGGCTCGTCAGACTGCGTTCCGCAATTCTGTCTGCCAAATACCGAAGCCGAGTTCATCAAGTACGCCACCAATTGCCTGCTTGCCGGGGCCGTCGGCATTGCCAACGACCTCGCCGATTGGGCGGACGCACTGGGGTTGGACTACAACGCTTTGGTGCCTCCGATTTGCGAAAAGGACGCCATCTTGCCGAGCAATGTGTACCGGTCAGACGAGGGCGGCTTCGGCGGGGCGTGTCTACCCAAGGACCTCGCAGCGGCGCTCTTCCACGCTTCGCGCGACCGTGGCGTAGACATGCCGGTACTGGAGGCCGTCCAGGAGGCCAACCAGGCCCGGCGTCCGGAGTGCTACGGGGGTGGTGGACAGTGAGCAAGGACAGAGGATGGTACTATGACCAGGGGCCGGGCTGGGTCAACGACAACCTCAGGGGATCGCCGCATACATCTGGCAATCGGTCGCTTGGAACGCTAAAGGGCCAGGAAGCAGCCGCACCCAAGGAACAGCCTACGAATGGCCTGGACATGCTGGTCAGTGGGTCGACAACTGAGTTCGCGCACTTGACAGACGAGGGCCTTGCGGAGTTCTCCGGGCGCGTGCACGCAGAGATCACCAGAAGGCAGCTTCAGCGCGGGGGTGGTGGGCAGTGAGCACCTACCGTCTGAGAATCACGCACGAATGCCCGGAAGCGACGCTTACAGTGGACCAGGAGATGGTGGACGTTACATGGCCTGGGGATAGGCAGGATGCGCTCACACCGGGCCGCATGTCGTGGCAGATAGCGTCGCCCAACCTGCAGGCAAGCCCGCTATTCCGGGTGGAGTTGCTCGATGAGACCGGCAACGTGATGGCCGCAGGCGATGCTCACATGAGCATAAGCGCAGATGGAGGTGTCACCTTGTACGGTGCGGGGCCGCTGGAGGCGGTGACGCCACATGAGTAACCCACGCAGCATCCAATTGCTGAGTGTCATTGAGAAGGGGCGGGAAGCCGACCGAGAACTGCGCAGCTACGTGGAAACCATCGTGAATCTGCCGCGCCGGGAACAAGTCGTACAGGCGACCGGGCTGACAATGCAGCAGATAGTCGCCTTCGAGACGCGAGGGCAGTGTGCCCGGCTTCTCGCCTTGGACCAAGGCCAACTGGTCTGTTGCACGGCTGGCGAGCAATGCGATCTGCGACTAATGACAGCCGACGATGTACGGGACGCCCTAGACGCCCGGCAGTTCGGAGGTTACCATCCATGCGCATAGCGCACTTCTCGATTTGGGCGCCCAACCGCTCCGGCATGTACCACACCACCCGTGACATAGTCGCCGGGACCCGTGCCGCTGGTATCGACGCGGGCTTCATCGACAGCCAGGACCCGACGCCCAAGAGCGACGGCAACTTCGCCGCAGAACCACTCGCATGGGCCGACACCGCCGACATCTACATGCTCCACCTGGGCATCCCAGAACCCTACCTATCAGACGGGACGCCGATCATCATCTGCATGCACGGGCACCCTCTCTACTCCATGCAGATTGAGCTTTACGGCACCGAGCCCGGGAACGAGGCGCCGTTCTCTACGCTGCTGCAGTATTTCAAGCGCAAGGCGCCCACGTGGTTCGTCTCGTTTTGGGAGCGCGAGCAATCCGGCTACTGGACGCCGCTGGATGATACCCGTCGCCAGTCGCGCGTCCGGTACATCCCCCGGGGCATTGATTTCGAGGCCGCGGGGCTGGCGGTCGACGGGCCAACCGTGGACCTGTCTGGCAAGCCTGCGATTGTTATCGCAGACCAGTTCAGACTGTTCAAAGACGCTATTCCGAGCATCTGGGGCGCATACAACTACTGGCGCGACAACCCCGAGGCGCGCGTGCACCTGTACGCCATGCCGCCAGAGGGTACCAAATCGCGCGAGGTGCTCAACAGGTGGCTTTTGGATACGGGTATTCACCGCTGCATCGGCTCCGTCAATGGGGTCACGCAGCACCTGCCCGAGGTCCTGCGCTCTGCCGATGTATTGCTCAGCACAGTCACCGGCGAGAGTCGCGTCCTCGTGGAGGCGCAGGCCTGTGGGTGCCCGGTAGTAGCCCCCTGCCCGGAGGCTGACGTGCAGGTCAACGAGTTTTGGCTCCCGGATAAGGTGGCCGCTGCAATGCACTGTGCGACAAAGCACGAGTGCCCGCAGAGCCGTGCGGCGCGTGCGGTCAGGACGAAGGACTTCTACCGTATAGACCGCACCGCGAAGGCCCTGGCTGCGCTCTACAAGGAGATCCTCGGCTAATGGCACTCCCGAGTCCATACACCAACGCCGCCGACGTTATAGCGGAGCATCATTTCGTGCCCGAGGAGTTCGATTGGGACAACCGCACCGACGGCGCTCACCTGGACCTCCTGGTTAGGCGCGCGATTCTGGACGCGCAGATTCAGGTGTACCAGGTTGTTGGGGCCACGAACTACACCAGCACCGATGACATCACCCTCGCCTCGGTCAAGCTATCCGAGTTCGACCTCGCCTGCGCGCTGATGCTCCGCAAACGCGCCGCGATCCTCGCCAGCAGGCCAGAGGAGTCGCCACCGCGCGAAGAGATTGAGCTCGGCACGCTGATGGAGCTGATCCGCGACACCGAGGTCCGAGCAAACGCCCGGTTGGTGGCCTACCAAAGCGACGAGCAGGCTGAGAACACGCCCGGTCTGGGATTCTCACTGGGTGTCACCGGGATCGACGAGACAGAGCTCGACACGTCAGACGACGGCTATGCATCCATCGACTACGGCACTCTCCCGAGCTGACAATGGCGACCATGACCTTCGGCCAATATGCGCGGCTGATGCAGGAGCGCGCCGACAGTTGTCAAGGCGCTATCCGCGATGCCACGACCAAGGCGACAGACCTTGTGCATGCCGAGTCGAAGGCCATCATGAACCGAGACATCTATTCCAAGCCCGAGGACCGCACCGGCATGTCGTGGTCGGACAAACATGCCGGAGAGGGCTATGTGTTTGTGCAAGTCGAGGCCGGGGGGCGGCTCAGAAAGCGCAAGGTCGAGCACATCGGGACCACGCTGGCGGCCTACGTCGGCGACAATGAGACCATCGTCGGCGGGCGCAAGAAATGGCGGCGCACTGGCAATCTGCGCACCGCAGAGAAGGCCAAGGTCTTGTCGCCGTACACAGGCGTCGTGGACAACGCCATGGCCTATGCCCTGCCGAGGCACAACCTCGGCTATGGGCCTGCGAGCCCCGAGGCCATCGACCCGAAACCGAAGCGTGCTAAGAACACCACGCGCGAGGCGCCGTATCGCACCCAGGCCATCAAGGCCACGGCACGGGCGCGCTTCGAAGTGTACAAAGCGGCTTGGCACTACGTGCTATTCCGCTGAGTTGTCCCGTGCGGCACACCACCGCGCGGGCATGCCCCCCAGGCAAGGCGCCCTCGGCTAACTACCGAGGGCGCCGCTATTTCTCAGGGCCATCAGGCCCCTAGGAGGCCAAACATGGCCAACAAGAGCGGCTACAATGCATCGCTGACAGTCGGGACCTACACCGGCACGAGCCTGCGCAATGTCACGGCGACGATCAACGGCGAGACCATCGACGTATCCGACCTGAAGAGCATCTGGCGCCAGACGGTTCCGGGGCTCTCCGGCTGGGAAGTCACCGGAACCAAAGCGGTAACCACTGAGGCCTTCCTCGACATCGCCGCGGCCGCTATCAGCGGACAGACATCCGTGGGCGTGACCGTATCTAACCCGGAAGGCACCACGGTCTTCTCGGGCGCGGGATGGATCACCGCGGCCAGTCTCACCTATCCGCAAGGTGCCGCCGAGGAGACCGTGACGGTCACCGGCAATGGCGCACCGACATCGCCGTAACATACGACGGGGGGCAAACACATGGCAGACGAGATGGACGGAACGCAGAAGGTCACAGAGGCCGTGCGCAAGGTGTTCAGCGTCGACGATATCCCAGTGCTCACGAACACCGTGGGCAAGCGCTGGGTGCGCATCCCCGAGTGGGGAGACAGCGAGGTGTGTGTGTGGGGCACTCGGCTCACTGACCGTGCGCGCATAGAGAGCGACGCCGCGCAGGCCGGGGACAAGCCCACCCAGGCAGCCATCCGGCGCCAGATCGCCGCGGTCATCGAGTGCACCAGAGACGGCGATGGGCCGGACGCGGCGCGCATCTTTGAGCGTGCACGAGATTGGGGCTGGCTGGAGCGACAGCCCGCCTCCGCCCTGGACGCCATCTATGCCGCAGTGCGCGACCTGGATGCATCAGGCGCCACGACGCAGGCGGTCGAGGACCTTTTCGGACTTCCGGAGATGAGGGCGGAGATCGAGCAGCTAAAGAGCTGCTTGAGCTACATCGCTTCTGTCTCCGGGTGCTGCGCCGCCTGCCCACAGAACTCCCAGGGGACCTGCCCACTGCAGTCCTCAACACAGCCATTGCCGCAGACCGAATCATAACCGAGCAGGAGAACGCATGGGTCTGTGACTCATGCAGCCGGTCGCTAATGGCGCGCAAGACCTGCGCCGTCTGCGGCCGCAATTGGACGCCGCCCAAATCCCGATAATGAGAGGTGCGCAGGATGGCCACCCAAACCGACATCCTGCGCACCATCATCGACTGTAAGGGCGCCGAGACCGCCGCCAAACAGTTCGGCATGCTCGGCAAAGCCGCAGGCGAGACCGATGCTAAGCTGCGTGCTGCCGCCGACAGGGCCGGTCAAATATCCATGCTTGCCGGTGGGATCGGCACCGGCATGCTTGCAGCCGCCGGTGGTCTCATCAAGGTTGCCGGGGCCGCCGAGCAGGCGCAGATAGCATTCACGACGCTACTCAAAAGCCCACAGGATGCCAAGCGGCACCTCTCGGAGCTGGCGGAGTTCGCAGCGAGCACGCCATTCGAGTTTACGGGCCTGCGCACCCTGAGCACGCAGCTATTGGCCTTTGGCTTCACCGCACGCGACGTTATTCCCATGCTCACCTCACTGGGTGACGCAGGGAGCGCCCTCGGCAAAGGGCCTGAGGGCCTGGAGCGGATGATACGCGCCATCGGTCAGATACAGGCCAAGGGCCGCGTGCAGATGCAGGAGCTCCTGCAATTGGCCGAGGCCGGGGTGCCCGTTTTCCAGATTCTGCAGGATGAACTGGGCCTCACCGCCGCACAGGTGGGCGAGATCGGCAGTCAGGGTGTGTCGGCCAAGGACGGCATAGCCGCCCTGTTGCGTGGCATGGACAAGCTGTACGGTGGCGGCATGGCGCAACAGTCGGAGAGTCTCTTTGGCGTGCTGAGCAACCTCAGCGACCAGTTCCAACTGCTCGGCATGGAAATTGGCGAGACGCTGCTTCCGTACGCCAAGGCGACCGCCGAGACCGTTGGGAAGCTGACGGAGGCCCTGCGCGACGCGAGCCCGGCGACGAAGGCCGCCGTAGGCGCGATCCTGCTATTCGGCGGCGTGGGCATGGTTCTGATGGGTGTAGCCGCGAAGGTGACACAACTCGTGTTGCTTTGGAAGCTGGCTGCATCACAGAAGAAAATCGCCTCTCAGCAGGCTATTCAGGCCGAGAATGCCGAGGCGGCGGCCGTAGACCGCACCACACTCGCCTACACGCGCAAAGCCCGCGGATCGTCGTCGTCACTCATCGCCCACGGGCGCCTCGGTGGCCGTCTCGGCACTGCGCAGGCACTCGTCGGGTGGGGCATGAGCATGACGCGGCTGGCGCAGGCCGCGGACCCGGAGCTTGATGCCGCGGACAAGATGAGCAAGGTCGCGGCGAGCGCCGGCTACCTGGCCGGTGCATTCAACCCGCTGATATTGGCGGCTACGGGCCTGGGCGAGGTCATCGGATATGTCATCGACCAGTATTACAGTGCCAAGGCGGCCCGAACCGCCGAACGCACGGGCAATGCGCCGGGCATTATCAACGGTAACATGGTTACCGACCCGAAACGCCTCGCGCAGCAGATGCAGGAGCCCGAGTACGCGGCAATGTCAGCCGCCCAGTTCTATCGCGCTGCAGAGCGCAACTGGGCCAATATGCGCAGGCGCGAGGCATTCGCGGCCGCCGGCCTCAAGGCTGAGGGTGCTAGTGCAGACGCCGGAGCCGACGTGCGGACGGCACAAGCCCGCACTGCGTACGCGCGTGCATACGAGACGCTGACCGGCAAGTCAGAGATGCTGCGCGACGCCCTGGCGCAGGAGGCCCGCGCCCACAACCTGAATGCCTATGCATTGCGCTGGAAGGCGCAATACGAGACCGACGAGGTGAAGCGCAAAGAGCTCCTCGCAGATGCGGTGAATGCCTCGACACAGGCCATGGCGCGACAGGCGGACATACGGCGCATGGACACCGACGCAGTCAAGGCCAACCAGCGCGCCGAAGAGGAAGCTGCGAGGCAGTCACAGGAGCAGGCCAAGGCCGCCATCAACGCCAAGCGCGAGGCAGTGGAGGCCTACACCAAGGCCATCCAGGACCAGACCAATGCACTGAATGAGACGCTGAGCATTGGCAACGCCTACGCTCAGTATCTGGACACTATCGGCCGCAAGGCAGAGGCAGACCAATACCGCAAGGGCGCGCTTGCGCAGCAGGCGGCCAGTGTGGCTCAGTGGCATTTCCGCATCGGCGACCCGCTAGGAGGCTGGCAGGCTGCCACACAGGCCGAGCAACTGGCCCGGACGGGCATGGGCGGCAGTGATAGCCTTGGCTTTGGCGGCGGTGGCGCGCAGGGCGCACTCACCGGAGCCGTGCCGGGCTACATCGCGCAGGCCGCCCAACGCCAAACGCAGCCGATACAGGTGCACATCGACAATACCGTCCGCGACGAGGCGGGCACCATCCGCGCGCGGATGCGCCGCGAGGACCGGCACAGGTACTACGCCATCGGCGCGCACTGAAATCCTTGTCACACTGCCGACCCTCCGGGTATATAATGATACCGGAGGTGCATGGCGATGAGATCAATAGCGACGATCGTGGCGGTTCTACTCTGTGCCGCAGGCGGGTATTGGGCGCTGCAGGCGGCGGTGCCGCCGACGGAGTACCCGACGCCTGGCGAGTTGGACGATGCTGAGCAGCGACGACCGGAGCCCCCGCAATTGCAGGAGCGGCCGGACCCGATAGAGTTCCGCTGGACGCTGCAACCACCGGAGGACGTGATGGCGGCACGGACGGCAGTGGAAATGGGGACCACGTGGAATGCCACGCTGGAGGTGGTGAGTCAGACCACAACACCGGCAGCAGACAAGGCCATCACGCATTCTGTCTCGTTTGGCGCACTTGGCGGATATGCGGCGATAATCAATGAGCCGGTGGGCATTGATGGTACGTGGTGTCGCGGCGGCGACCCGATGGACCACAACGCGACAGATCCTCCGTATGATCCACTGGACGATTACGCTCGTTGGTGGGGGTTGTACCATCCATTCACGGTGCGCTGCAACGTGGGGATGGAGGATAGCGACGAGGCTCTGATATGGTTGTGGGTGGGCGACTATTTCGGCTATCCATCGTTCATGGGGAGCCCATATGGAGGCACAATAGTCAAAGGGCCAACGCTATCCCTGGAGGCCTCTATCGTCGTCTCGGGTTTGTACATCAAGTGCGGTCGCACCAGCAACCCGCCCGACGACCGCCAACTGATGGACTTCACAGACCAGACGGGCGCGGACGTGTGGTACGCAGACTCGGAGACCACGGTAACGGTCACTTGCGGGCCGTGCTCGGCACAGGGGTCACTCACCTACTCAGACGAGGAGGTCGAGATCGGCTCCAATTTCGCGTTGGGGACATCGATGAGCCTCAATGCAGCCCCCGTCGCGGAAACAGCATACGCAAGAATCTCGGGCATCAAGTGGGGCGACACCGCCGTAGGTGGCGAAAGCGTGTATCTGTACAATCCCGGGGACGCTGGCGACATCCCGAATGGTACGGTTGCTCCCGGCTGGTCGCGCACAAAAACCACGGACAATTGCGCGCGCGCGCTCGCTGGCAGCACGCAGGAGCTTTGTCACCTGCAGGGCACCACAAGCCCCATCGTGTTCTCCACGCAGTGTTGGGCACCGTACATCCTGACCCTCACGCCCCTGGACGGGATGTTCTCGGCAGAGGGACCTGCCTACTCAATCGACTATACCTCCAATTGCATCACCTACACCGACGAGACCACCTACACCGTCGACAAGTTCTCCGAGGCCTACGGGCCGATCGTGCAGGCAACACTCAGTTGGCTCTATGAGTGGGAGTGGCGCAGGCTGAGCAGCACATCCATCCAAGTGCGTGTAGATCAGGAGTGGCGCGAGGCCAATAACGAGAACGTGGGCGGCGAGACCGAGACACAGAACGACCAGCGCGCCGGGCTGTGCATGTGGCCATTGACGGCGGCAGACCGCACATCCGCCCCGTGGTGGTCCTCGGGCTTCGGCGCTGCGCACCTCTCCAGCATCGACATCAACGACACCTACGGCCTGCCGTCGCGGGCCTCGCCATGGACTGCAGGGGCCGGGGTCACCGTTGACCCCTCCGATAACGACAAGTGGACGGTCACGGCCGGGGCAAGCGCTCCGGCCGTCTCGCGTTCTCTGCTGACGCGCTACTGGCTGCGCATGGACCGGCTGGCCGGAGGTATCTGGATACCGGGCCTGGAGTATCATCCGGATTGGCCGATTATGCTCAAAGCCAACCTGCCTTTGCTCACCACCGAGGACGATCCGGACTGGTGGTCCAGCGCGACCGGCGGGGTGGACGCCGAGGACATCACCAACTGGGCCAACTACCGCTATCTGCAGCTCGGCATCAACGCCGCGCGCGCGGGCACGATGCGGGTCACCGTCGCGTACTCGGTGCCGACGATTTCGGACCCGTGCTATACGGGCGCCACATACCGCTGGGAGGAGTTCGAGTACACCCGCACCCAGCATACAGTGAGCTACGATGTGACCGTGGCGGCAGGGGCGAATACCGCCCTTATCGACCTCGTGCTCAACCGGGAACATGCGCCTATCACCGGAGCCTACCGGATGCAGGTGGTCGACAGCATCGCTATCAGTCTGCCCGCAAACCCCGGCGAGACCGATGACACCTGGACCCTCACCGGGCTGGCGCTGGTGGAGGACCCCGGCGAGGGCGAGCGCGAGGAGCCAGGCGGCCATACCGAGGTGCGCTACAAACGCTCTTGGGCATGGATCGGCTACAACTGGTTTGGGTTTGGTGCCGTGGTGGACGGCAAGGACGCACTGGAGATCGACTACGGCTATGGATACGGGATGCAGGAGAGCAAGCTGCTGTATATCCAACACGCCCAGCACAATCCAGACAGCGAGGCTACTACTCGCATCGACGCCGCGAAGGTCCTCGGCCGCCTGAGCAATGAGCTCGGATGGCAGGAGGGCTGGACCACCTCGTGGCCCTCCGGAGGACCCGAGGGCAGCGCAGAAAACGAGGACGCCGACGAGGACAGAGTCGACTCATCGCTCTACTGGTGGGACATCAAGCAGTCCACTATCGACCTCACACTCGCGGACCTCGAGGTTGCGCTCTGCTGCGGGACATACGCCATTGCCGCCGGCGTGCCCTACGACCTGCGCTTCTACAAGTACCCGCGGGGCGCTGTGCACGGTATCGCGGTCAACTCGTCTTACACCGCCGCTATCCGGGACACCGCGGGCGCTATTGACGTGTATGCCACCGGCGACGGCGAGACCGGGAAAGTGGCTACGCTCAGCACCGACGAGCATGGCCGCTATGCGCACCGGGCTTGCTACGAGCTGGGCACATACTACCGCCTCGATGGTGGCGCAACCATCACCGACTGGCTGAGCATAGTCAATCGCGAGTATAGCACAGCACTCGTGGAGGTCGCTCAGTACACGCCTGTGCACCCGTGCCTTGCCGAGGGGTACATGACGGACTTACACCTCGCTTTCGTCAGCGAGGGCATGATCTACTATCGGCGTCGCCCGGCCATCGGCATGGCCTGGGAGGCCGAGGTGTCCGTGGTTGCAGGCGACTATCCGTGCATCGTCATACCGCCCGACAACTGCCCGGCGATGTGCTATGAGACCAGCGGCAACACAGCATGGTTACGTACACCGGACCACGGGCTGACTTGGGAGGCCGTCGGCATGGCGACCAGCGGACTGTATCCCACGGCCGCAGAGGCCAACGGGATACAATATCTGGTGACATACACAAGCGGCGTCGGGCATGTAATCCGGCGCAGCCAGGACTACTTCAGCACGCTTCTCGGATTTGGCACCGCCACATCGGCCCTGGTGGTCGCGGACGGCTCTTGCAATGCCGAGCGTGTGGGATTTCTGAAGCTCGACGCCAGCGGGCGCATGCTCTGGGCGGCCGTGCCCGACGGCTCGCGCGTTAACCACTATGGCTCCTACGACGACGGGGCAACCTGGGTGAGTCTCTGATGACCATCGCCAAGCGCGTCGCCGGAGCCTGCACTGTGCGCCTGTACGACAAGGGCTGCAAGTGGCAAATGGGCTACCCTGGGCACGCGCGCAAGTTCACCGCCGCCTCCGTGGACAAGGCCAAGCGTTGGCGCTGCTATCGCAAGGCCGTGGACACCGAGGAGATCATCACCTCCTCCGCCGACGGCTACATCGACGCCATTGCATACCGCGAATTGCCCGGAAGCGACGGCGGCTATTGGGAGGCGGCGCACTATCCGGACGCCTCGCAGGACATCACGCTCAGCGATTGGACAGAGATCGAGGGCACGTGGGAGGAGATCGCCGACCCGGACTATCAGGGTACCATGCTCCACCAGCGTGACAGCACGGTTTCCGACGGTGCCCTGGCCGTCTCGGAGATTCTCAGCAACTTCCAACTGCCTGCCAACCCGTACATCCTTATCAACCTCTGGCGAGCGGAACCGCCCAAGGACGCCGACCGGATCGCCGCCGAACCGTCCACGATCATCAGCTTTGGGGCCAGTGCGCAGGAGTATGCACTCGTCATACCATATGGCGGCCAACCGGCCTACGTGGAGGCCTGGGACGCAAATGCGGGCGCGTGGAACAAGATCACGCCGCTGGGTGATACCAAGCTCCCAGCCCTGGAGGGCATCACGAAGGGGCAGCGGGTCTGGATCACCATCCGGGTGCTGCTCGGCAAATTGCACGTCGCGTTCTCCAGTGGCGACACCGCGGGACAGACTGCCGTGTACCCGCTGCCGGACCGCGAGTGGACCTACATGGGCGTATCGCCGTACTACCCAAGCGGATGGACCTCGGAGCCCACCGTGATGGGCGTCAAGCCCGGCCCGTTGCGTGTCCAGCATAACGCCGGCCAGTTCGCGCTCCGGTGGTGGCCGCTCTACTGCATGCCTGGACCGCAGTATCTGTGGTATCTCGGAGAAGTCGAGACCACATACACCTGCTGGAAGACCGATGAGGTACCGGGCATTGCCGGTGGCTGGCTCCCTGAAGACTGTCGTCTCGTGCGCTCCGTGGCCGGTGGCAGCACCACCAACGGCGATGTGTACGGCTACCCTGTATGGCACTACGACGGCACCTGGAAGCAAGTGAGCGAGACGCCCGTGGTAACCGCCTACAATCCCGCCGCCGGGACGGCATACGAGGACACCAATACCACATACGGCTGGTACGCCACCATCGAGCCTGTGGAGTACAATCTCACCGGGGCAATACCAGAACCAAGCCCGGCGGGAATCACCGGCATCCGGCACTATCAGAGCCCAGCCCTGCGGGGCCTGCAGATCAGGGCCGAGCCCTATGTGGCACAGATGGCGACAGACTGGCCCGAAGCGACGGACATCTCCGACTATGTGACTGGCGTCGTGGTCGCGTTCCCGGATGGCGCCGCCGGCGGAACGGCAACCATCAACCTGGAGGAGAGCACAGCCGACCTCACACTTCATGCGAACCAAATGGTAGAGATCGACCTGGGCTATCTGTGGTCGGATGGCGAGACCCGCATAGGCACCGTATTCATCGGCTACATCGCCACTCCGGGAGGTACAGCGGCACCGCGGACCGTCACAGCAAGCGTGGTCGCCTACGACCCGGTCATTCGGCTCCGTGGCGAGAAGGCCCACAGCACCGAACCGGACTTCCAAACATTCACGCCGAAGGCGGCCGTCGAATGGCTCCTCAAGCGCGCGGGCTTCCACGCCGATCAAATGAGCTTGCTGGGCTCCGACACGCCCATGTACCTGGGGCCCGTGGGTCCGGATGGCTCACAAACCGGCGGTGGCCTGGACGCCGACAATGCCGCAATGACACCGGCCTTCGGCTCCGAGCTGCTGGCGTCCGTGGAGGAGTTCTGCCGTCGCGACAATGAGTCGGAGTGGTGGATCGTCCCCGACGCGACGTACAAATACAAGTTCTATAAGGCCGACGGCCAATTGTCTGCGACGGACGGGACGCTCTACGAGCTAGCCGAGGATTGTGGCGAGGCGCAGGACATCACCTCCACGACCCGCCGGGTGAGAGGACTCGAGGTGGAAAACACGGCCATGGACAGCGGCGAGTACGCAGATTGTGTGATCGTCCAGGGCATCGACAATGACGGTAATGCCCTGCATCAGGTGGCGTCACTGCCGGAGCGCTGGACCGACACAGCGGACGACGCCTGGTCCGGCGGCTGGCGACACATGTACTGCGAGACGCGCAATAGCGTCCAGACGGACGGCCAAGCCACGGAACGCGCCGACCAGATACTATCCAAGCGCAGCCGACAACCCATCACCATCCGTGTATCGGTCGATCTGCTCAACCTCGTCATCAAGGGCGACCGGGTACACGTTACAAACGCCACGGCCACCGGCTCTGCAGAGCGCCTCGGTATCCGCTCCACAGCCGAGGCGCCCAAGCACTTCCGCGTCATCGGCTATGAGCATCACTGGGATGGCCGAGGCACGTGGCCGACCACCGCCATTACCGCGAGGTCCATCTATGAGACCGCTTGAGCTCATCCAGCGTGACGCACTCCAAAGCGCCGTCACTCCCGGCCGCGTGGGCGACGCCAGTGCGCAGGGGCGCGGGACGGCCGTCGGAGTGGCCGCCAGGGCACCGGACTACGTGACATACTCGGGCGCTACCGCGACCGTCCACAAGCGTCTGATGCTCGGGCTCAGCACCCACGGCCTCGGGAGTGAGATGCTCTAATGGCTACCACATATCTGCAACTGCTGAGCGGGGCCGCCACAGGCGACGCGCTCAGCGCCGCGAATTGGAACAAGGCCGCCGGGGCCGTGGACCGCGTGGCTCAGGTGCCATACAACCTGCTGGGCAACGGCGTTCTATCGGGTTGGACACTCACCAGTGGGGCGAGCACGGTCGCCGCGGGGACCGGCTACGTGGGGACATGCTGGTGCGTGACACTTGCTGCGCAGGCCGTGAGCGGGCTGTATTCGGGGTCGACGAACTACGTGTTTGCCAAGACCGACGCGGGCAGCCCGGCAAGCGGCACCGTGGACTTCGTCGCGAGGGCGACAAGCGCGGCGGTCACCAACTATGACAGCGTGACCGAGGCCCTGTACCTTGGGAAGGCGACCTACGCCGCGGGTACCGGGCTGGGCACCGCTACCACTACCAACCGCGACACGTGGAGCATCGACCACGGCGGGCTCACGGGTTTGTCCGACGACGATCACCCGGAGTACATGCGCCCGATTGAGCTTACGCTGCGCGCCAAGGACGTAGCACTACCGGCCACCAGTGCCGCAGCCACAAGCACCTATGGCACCAGCGCGCCGGTGAGCATCGTCAAGTTCGCGAATGGCAGCACAACGCGCGGGCACTGGACATTCCACTGCCCTGCAGACCACTCCGGGACCATCACTCTCTACACGGACTGGGTAAGTAGCGGCACGGCCGGGGTCAGTTACTGGTCAATACTCGCGCGCAACGTGGCCTCCGCCGAGGCCTTGGACGGGGCCTTTGCCTCCACTTGCGCCGCGCAGGGCATCGCGATCAGCGGAACTGCCGGACACCTGCGCCGAACATCGGTGGCATGGAGCAGCTACAAGCCGACGCCCGGGGACCACTGCACGATCAGCATCCGTCGGGACGGTGCAGCGGCGTCGGATACCTGCAGCGGCGTAGCAAGGCTGGTGGCCCTGCGCATCAAGTTCGATACCGCACGATAGGCGCCTCTCACCCCGCCACACACCACCGGCCTCCGCACTCGCGGGGGCCGCACTGATTCCGGAGGACAATTATGGC
>Ga0265293_10008981_pt1 | contig 14552 bp, 10 predicted proteins | sample Munlanlewell138R_FD_192505 | JGI IMG/M metagenome (GOLD analysis project Ga0265293, IMG submission 192505) | Leachate microbial communities from a municipal landfill in Southern Ontario, Canada - Leachate well 138R | ecosystem: Engineered > Solid waste > Landfill > Unclassified | place: Canada...
TCAAGGACAGCGTACATGCCGAATCTCTACAACAACTGCAAACGGAGCTGCCTGAATTGGAGTTTTCTGTTTCCGATGCGGTCGAAAGCACCGACCTGCTACGCATGGTCGATGAAGGCCTGATTGATATCACTGTAGTCAACTCCAACGAACTGGCGATGCATCAGGTGTATTTCCCACATATTCAGCTGGCTTTCAGCCTAGAGCCGGTCATCGGCCTGCAATGGATCATCCGCCAGCCACGCAATGACAGCGACACCAGCCTGCTGGATGCAATCAATGTGTTCTTGCAGGAAAGTCGCGATAAAGGCCTGATTGATACGCTGGTCGAACGTTACTACGGTCACCTCGACGTAATGGGCTATGTAGGTGCCAATGCTTTCGCCAAACACCTGCAACAACGCATGCCCAAGTATGAAACGCTGTTCCGACAATACGCGAAAGAGTTTGGGCTGGAATGGCAGTTTCTGGCCGCCGTTGGTTATCAGGAGTCCCACTGGGATCCGGAGGCCCGCTCAAAAACCGGTGTACGTGGCCTGATGATGCTGACCCAGCGCACGGCAGAAGAACTCGGCGTACGCGACCGCCTCGATCCGGAACAAAGTATTCGTGGCGGCGCCAAATATCTCGCACAAATGCTACAACGCCTGCCAGACAGCATTCAGTATCCCGAACGCTACTGGTTTGCCTTGGCTGCTTACAACATCGGGCTAGGCCATCTGGAAGATGCACGCAAACTGACCGCCAAAGCGGGGCTCGATCCGGACAGCTGGATTGATGTGCGCTCAATTCTGCCACGCCTGTCACAAAAACAGTGGTACAGCCAGACCCGTCACGGCTTTGCCCGTGGCGGCGAGCCGGTACACTTTGTCAATAACATTCGTCGCTATTATGACATCCTGTCCTGGTCAACCCAGCCAGCCAGTGAAGATACCATTCTCGGCGGCCTGCACACCCCGGCCATCAAGGAAACACCATAATTTTTGTGCTGCCGGATGCTTACTGACGTCTAGCGCGGAAAAACTCCCTGAGCAGCTGTGCCGACTCTTCCGCCAGCAGTCCGCCCTCCACCAGCACCCGGTGATTAAGAAACTCCTGGGCAAAAAACTCACCCTGACTGGCCGCTACACCAGCACGCGGTTCACTGGCCGCATACACCACCCGTGCAATACGGGCGTGTACCAACAAACCGGCACACATGTTGCAGGGCTCCAGCGTGACATACAGGGTGCTGCCCGGCAGCCGGTAATTTTCCACCTGCAACGCTGCCGCCCGCACTGCCTGCATTTCTGCATGGGCACTGGGATCATGCAAGCCGATGGGCTGGTTAAAGCCCCGTCCCAACACTTCACCATCACGCACCAGCACCGCACCCACCGGCACTTCACCCAAAGCTGCTCCCTGCGCTGCCAGTTCCAGTGCTTCGCGCATAAAGCTCAAGTCCTGACTGCGATCAATCACACCCGTCATTTCCCTCACTTACTGCCACCTCCTTTGGTCAGGCTAATTTGCGGGTCTTGCCAGTCCCCGGTCATTTTGTAGCGCACCGCCGCCATGCGGGCAAAGCGGTCACCGACCAGACGATCAATCACAAACAGTGCCCCGCCAATGGCTGGCGCACCAACCGCCACCGCAGCCAGCGGCAAATTACGACTGATCGGCATGGCCACCTGAATTTCCGCATTTACCTGGCCTGCCGGAACATCCAGCAAGCCGGTTATGCTCAGGTCACTGGACACTCCTTCCAGCGTCAGTGCCTCACGGATACGGAATATGCCCTTTTCTATATCCACGACTCCATCAATCCGGTCATAGGACAGCCCCTTGCTCCACAGGTCAGAGAAATCCAGCCGCAAACGCCGCCCGATCGCATCAAAATTGAGCAAACCAAACACCCGCAATGCCTGCGCGCTACCATCCACAGCGGCCAGCTGTCCTTTGCGAAACTTCAAGCTGGCCACACCACTCAACCGTGCCATGGCAAAATCCTGCGGCACTCCGGGCCAGTTCAAATCCAGCCCTACTGCAAAACGCTCACTGCTAATGCTCTTGGCATATCCCCACTCCTGCAAGATTTTTTCTAACTGGGTTCCACTCAGTTCACCCTTGAAACTGCTGTGTGCAGCCGGTTTGCCGCCCCAGTACATATCACCCTGTAATTGCAAGCCTTTCAGGTCAGCCACAATACTTTCAAAATGGACTCCACCCGCGTCAGGACGACTGGTAAACCTCACTGTGCCCAACGCATCCGACCCCAGCACCAACTGTGCAATACTCACCTGCATCGCCAGTACATCGGCGGGGGTCAGTCCGTCCGCAGCCTGTACCGCCCCTCCATCAGACTCTAAAGCAGGCAATTGCAAACGCTCAAAATCCACGCTCAGCGGTCCGGCTGCCGGTATACGAACATTACCTTTAGCTTGCTTGCTGACCAGTTGTACCAACCAGCCTCCTGCACTGGGCCAAACACCCAGTTGCGCCTGCTCCAACGGAATGCCAAAGCCTTCCAGCTGTCCAATATCCAGCTGCAACTCCTGCAATGTATCGCCCTGATTTTCACCTGTTGGCGGAGCATAACGCTCCAGCGCTGCCAGCCAGTCCGGCACCTGTAGCCGGGTTACATCACCCCGGATCCGCAATCCGTCACCCGCTGGCAAACGGGCAGCGCGACCACCCAGCACCAGTTCGCCCCGCAGCGGTTGGCTGCCCCGCTCGGATACCGCAAACAAGCCATTGAGCAAGGTCCCATGCACCAAACGATAGTGCCGCTCGGCTCCGTCTAGCGTCATGTGCCAGCTGGTCGTAATCTTTTCTGCTGCTTGTTTGGCCAGCGGTGCTGGCAAGTCAATGCTGACGCCCTGCAAGTCAGTGCTGATGGCCAGCTGGCTGTCCCGCTCAGTCAGCGACAAATCCAGCTGATAGGCAAAACTGCCGGCAAAAGGTAATGCTGGCCGATAGCCCAGCCAGTCTTTCAAGCGCGTAACCGGCATGCTGCCTCTGGCCCTGATCTGGCTGGAGAACTCCTTGTTGCTGGCTTGTGGCCGCATGCTGGCAGTAAACGGCTGCTCCAGAAAACGCCCCAGCAACGCCGGACTGGTCAATCCTTTGAGGCTGTCAATCGTCAATGCTCCCTGCAGCTGATCCAGCTCTATATCCAGTGCAGGCATCTGCAAGCTGTTGTTGTCCAGCTGCAGGTCCAGCAATACATGCACCGGTTGCCCGCCTCCGAAAGGCACTGACAGGTTCAGGCTCCCGTTCAGCCCGCCTTTGCCCTGCCAGTCCGCCATAAACGGCAACTGTTCCGTCAATGGGGTCTGCTGCACAATATGCAGGGCATCGTGTAGCGAACTGTCCAGCTTGGCCTCAACCTGCAAAGCGGCATGTGTTTCTTTGGAGTACCGGACCTCGGCATGTGCACCACGAATCTCGGTTTGCAGTATCCGCCCCCGCTCAATCTCGATCTCAACGCCGTCGTCATGCACAAACACCTGCGCCCGGCCTTGCTCCAGAACCGGCCAGCCAGGCTGATACGCCAAGCGGGCCTCGCTGACATCAAAATATAAACTGATCGAACGGGCCGATGCCGGAGCTTTGGCTGCCAGCGAGCCTTGGTATTGAAAATAACCCTGATGTACATCCCCGCCCTGAATCGCTTCATGCAGCCAGCTCCACAACTCTGGCTGATCGTCACGTAATATCAGCGGCAAATATCTGGCTTTATAGCTGGCATCCCCATCACGCATGCCCACCCGCAGATCCATATAGGGCTCACGCCCCTTGGTGGTTGGCAAATGAATGACAAAGTCACCGGCCAACTCGCCCTCATCACCACTCACCTGCAAATAAGGGCTGGCCAGGGTGAAGTCGAGATTTTCTGCCAACTCCCAGGTCAGCCGTGCCTTGGCCTTGTGATACTGCCAGGGCGTGGCAAACAGTTCACGCAAATACAGACTGAAGCCGTCACTGTCCAGATGCAATTCGCCACCGGCCAGGCTGCCAAACAAGCGTCCGCTGATGCCGGTAGCACCCGGCACATCCTCCCAGGGGCTGTAATCAAGGCCGAGTATATTGGTGTCATATTCCAGCTGTTGCTGCCAGGGCAAGCCGGGAGTCCAGCGTAATCTGGTATTGCGCAACTGTCCGCGAAAATCCAGCTGCTGCAAAATATCATGGGCCAGCTCGGGCAATGGCACATGCTGTAATACACCCGCCATCAATGGCTCCAGCTCCAGCTGGCCAATCGCGACATCAACTACACCGCTAGCAGGCAGTGTTCCGATACTTTGGCGGGCTTGCAGCGACAGATTTTGCATTGGCCCCTGCGGCAGCCAGCGCACATTGAGCTCTGGCAACCACAACAGTCGCTCTTGACTGTCAGTAGTCAAGCGACCCTGAATCCGGCCCAGCCCAACATCCAGCACCTGTTGCTGCCAGTGCCCCTGCAACTGGCCACCAGCCGAATCCAGCACCAGCTCTTTGACCTGCCCCTGTTCAACCTGCAACCAGACTTGCATGGCCAGCGCGGCACTCTTCAGTTGCAAACCTTCGGGCAACACTGACTGCCACTCTGCCGGCAACCACTGCAACCAGTTGCTGCCGGGCACGCTCAGATAAGCATCCAGACTGGGTTGCCCCCAGTTTTCCAATATTTTATTTGCACTCAGCGCCAAAGCCAGCGGCTGGCCATCCGGCAATGTGAGGCTGGCTTGCAAGTGCGTGTTCTTGCCGCGCTGTTCCAGCGTAAAACCGGCCTGCTCCAGTACAAACGGTGCTGCGCCCTCGGGACGCACCTGTAAACGGACATCCATCAGGCTCAAGTACCCGACGCGCTCAAGCTGCCCAACAATATGCGCCCAGTCAGCTGGTGGACGGTCTTCATCACTGTCCAGTTCCATGCCATTGAGTCGCCAGCCTCCGTCCTGCTGCTGTAACTCCATCTCCAGCCCCTGCAGGCTAACCGCAGATAACGACCAGCTGCCGCGCAACAAACTGCCCAGCATATCCGGACGAAAGTGCAAACGCTCAATATGCAAAGGCTCGTCCGGCTCGCCAAGACGCACATCCTCGGCATAAAAACGTGGCGACAAACCATGCCAGCCAGCGTGCAGCCTTCCCACATGCAGCGGTTGGCCCAGCTGGCTGCCCAGCCAGTCCTGCACTTCGATACGGTACGCATTAAGCATTGGCGTCAATATACGGCCAGCCCCCACGTACAGGCTGGTCAGCAATAGCAGCAACACGCAGATCCACACACTGCTACGCCATAGCTGCCGGCCCAGTTGTTGCATCATAAGCAGCTCTATACCAGAACGATGTCGTATTGCTCTTGGGAGTACAGGCTTTCCACCTGCAGCTTGATCGGCCGGCCAATAAAGGTTTCCAGGTCGGCCAAGTTGCCCGCTTCTTCATCCAGCAGGCGATCTACCACACTCTGGCTAGCCAACACGAGATAACCCTCGGCCTGATAGGCGCGGGCTTCACGCAAAATTTCGCGGAACACTTCATAGCAGACCGTTTCCGCCGTCCGCAGTTCACCACGTCCCTGGCAGGTGCTGCATGGCTCGCACAGTAATTGACTGAGGCTTTCACGTGTGCGCTTGCGTGTCATCTGTACCAGCCCCAGTTCGGTCAACCCGGTAATGTGTGCCTTGGCATGATCACGTTCCAGCTGGCGCTCCAGTGTACGCAACACCTGCCTGCGGTGCTCTTCATCTTCCATGTCGATAAAGTCAATGATGATGATGCCACCCACATTACGCAAACGCAGCTGGCGCGCTATCGCCATGGCAGCTTCCAGGTTGGTCTTGAAAATGGTTTCTTCCAAGTTGCGATGTCCAACAAAAGCCCCGGTATTGACATCAATAGTGGTCATGGCTTCGGTCGGGTCAATGATCAGATAGCCACCAGACTTGAGCGGCACCTTGCGTTCCAGTGCGCGCTGAATTTCATCTTCAATACCGTACAGGTCAAACAGGGGACGCTCACCCGGATAGTGCTCAATCAGGCCATCCACACCTGGCACCAGCTCGCTGACAAACTGCAATGCCTTGCCAAGAGTTTCACGCGAGTCGATACGAATTTTTTCCGTGCGCTCGCCGACCAGGTCGCGTAGCGTACGCAAAGCCAGCGGCAACTCCTCATAAATCAGGCAGTTGCCGCTGCAATCGCGAATCTGCTCCTGCACTTGCTGCCACAAGCGATGCAGATAGCGGATATCAGATTGCATGTCAGCGGCACTGACACCCTCCGCCGCAGTGCGAATAATAAATCCGCCAAACTCCGGCAGTCCTTCTGCCTCCAGACTATCGCCAACCAGCTGCTTAAGGCGTTCCCGCTCGGCCTCGTCCTCGATTTTCAATGACACACCGATGTGGTCGCTGGATGGCATATGCACCAGATAGCGCGACGGCATGGAAAAGTATGTAGTCAACCGCGCACCCTTGCTGCCTATCGGGTCTTTGGTCACCTGCACCAGCAAAGTCTGTCCGTCATGCAAAATACCACTGATGCTGTCAATCTGGCGATCTTTTGGCAGCTGCAGCTCACCCATATGAATAAATGCGGCCCGCTCCAGACCAATATCAACAAAGGCCGCCTGCATGCCGGGCAGTACCCGCACCACACGTCCTTTGTAAATATTGCCCACCAGTCCCCGGCTTTGAGTGCGCTCGATATGCACTTCCTGCAGAACACCGTTTTCCACCACTGCGACACGCGCTTCCATGGGGGTGATATTCATCAGGATTTCTTCACTCATGCCAATTTCCTTGTTTGTTTTGTTGGTCATGGGCGTAACAGTACGCCATCCGGGTTTGCTTACGCAAAAAAAAGCCGCATCCTGCAAAAAAAGGATGCGGCTTTTTAATTAACACGACCAACCTTGCGGTTGCCCGGTATTAGAACACAAAATTGATGTGGCGGTTTTCATCCAGAGTCAGGGTGCGCTTTTGCGTCAAACCCTGATAACGCACTTCAATGTTGTATACACCAGGGTCCAGCATCAGTGACAGCGGAGTCGAGCCATATGGCTTTTTATTCACCAACACCTGATCACCATACTTGTTGCTGCGTACAATCAGCGAGACCGACTGGGTTTCACAGAGCTCCGCTGGTGCGCCCAGCATGGCACAGGCCATCATTTTACGTGGCCTGACTTGCGCCCGCACATCCACATCGGCAGTAACAGTGCCCTGCAAGCTCATGCTGGCCTCGACAAAGTCACGACTGAACGTAGTGGTGTACCAGTCCGAGCTTAAGCGCACAGGCCCTGTGGTTTTTTCCAGATCCCTGCTCAACTCTTTCTGATAATGCTCGCCAATCCAGGTTTGAATGCGTGCTTCAAGCGGATACTCGCCCAGACAACTGCCCAGGCTTTTGCTGGTTGAGCACTTGAAGGTAACGGTTTCACGAAAGCCGAGATTACGCTCCAGCTGCCTCGTTACTTCCTGCACCTTGGCCAGTGCCTGCTCACGCTGCTGCGCGGCATAACGTGCTTCCAGCCGCTCAAGATCACGTCGTTTCTGAACCAGCTCAAGCTGCTGGCTGGCCAGCTCTTCCTGAGTTTTCGCCAGCACTTGTGCGAGCTTTTTATCGTCCTCGATCAGTTCTTCATGGCGCGCCAGCATGCCATCAAGACGTGAACGCGAAGAACCGCTTTGCAGTATCTCGTCCAGCTCGACACGAATGGTTTTCTTGCTTTCCTTGATTCGCAGCAGCGCCGATTCATGCCTGCCATACTCAATGCTGAAACGACTTTCCAGCTCCTGCTTTTGCCTGGCCAGACTGTCAACCTCGGCAGCCAGCGCATCTACATCTGCTGCGGCAATCAAGTCACTGGCAATTCTACCTGGCTTGGCCACAAAGCCGCTGTATTGTGTTGCTGTCAGGGATTCCTCTGCAATTTCTGCCGAGTCCGCAGCACTGCTGCCACCTGACAGGCCCAAGGTCAGCACACAAGCAAGCAGTGCAGACAACACAGCTGCCGCTTTGCCCGTACGTTTGCCGCCATGCGTCCAGCCTGCAATTTTACGCTGGCACCACGCCTGTTTCCCCATAACCAAACCTGTTTGTTATCAATGAATTGGATAATCAGAACATCATACTGACCATATCAGTCAAACAGCTGCGCCATTGCTTCATCCAAAGTGGCAAACACTTGCAAATGGCCATTTAGCGGGCAAGTGTATAACAGTATGGCGTTTTGCCCAAGCATATCTGCAACCGTTTCTCGCCTGCCCCGACATTAGTCTTCTGTTGCCGCTGGCCGTACATCTACTGAATCCGGCACGCACCATGGCGGACAGACAGGCAAAGCATATAGCTTTTACTCCGGCATGCCTTGTTCAGGCTCAACAAAAAGTCTAACGCCGCAACAGGCGATACAAGAAGTGCATCACCAGATAAAACCATGGCCAGAGCAGACCGCTGATTAACGCCGGCACCATATACTGTGCCAACAGTTTCGGCGAACCGGTCAATACATCCAGCCAGAATACAATCAGCTGGCCGATCATCAGTATCAAGGTCAGAAAAAGAGCCTGCTGCCATACCGGAAAAACGCGCAAACGCTGCTGAAAACGCAGGATGGCAAAAGCAACAACAACCAGGAACAAAGCGTGCAAGCCCAGCACACTGCCATACAGTACATCCTGCATCAGTCCGATCAGCCAGGCAAATAGCAACCTGAATCCCTGTGGCGTTTCCAGTGCCCAATAAGCAACCACCAGCGCCAGCCACAACGGCCGCCAACCTTGCATCGCTTCCGGTAATGGTGCAACTTCCAGGATCAGTGCCAATACCAGGCTACACAAAAATAGAAAAAAACCAGCAATGGATAGCGACCTCATTCAACACCCTCCACCGCCTGCACGCTACCCGCCGTTTCATCAGCCGGTTGCGGCTTACTTTCCATGACCAGCTCGTTGTCTTCCAGAAGCGGTCCTTCAACGGCCAATTCCATTTCTACCGTTTCTTCTGTTGCTGGCGGCATCCTGCCCTCGCCAAACACCAGTAAAAAGTGGCGGCTGCGATCCAGCGCTGCCGCAGGTGCAGCTTGCACCACCGCAAATGGCTGACCAGTACCACGCAACACCTCAACTACTACACCAACCGGATATCCCGCTGGAAAACGCTGCCCCATGCCCGAAGTAACCAGCAAATCTCCTTCCTTGATATCTGCATTATCGGCCACATGGCGCAACTCGAACTGGCCCGGATGCCCCGTACCGCTGGCAATTGTACGCAGTCCGTTACGCGTGACCTGTACCGGTAAGCTATGCGTACTGTCGGTCAACAACAAAACCCTGGAACTATAGGGCATCACTTCGATCACCTGTCCCATCACCCCGCGCGCATCCAGCATTGGCTGCCCTGGATACACACCATGACGACTACCTTTGTTGATCAGCAGCTTATGGGTTTGCGGATTAGGATCTACGCCCAGCAGTTCGGCAACGATAACCTGCTCTTCAAGCAATGCTGAAGAGTTCAGCAGCTCGCGCAGACGTACGTTTTGTTCAGTAAGGACAGCCAGTTTTTGCAGTCGCCGCTGCATCAACAGGGTGTCTGCGCGCAGCTTTTCATTTTCGGCAAGAATTTCGGTCCGGCTGGTCAGCATTTGCCCTACCCCGTTCAGGGTGCGTCCCGGCAAGTCGCCAACCCAGTACAAGGGAGTCAGGACCAATCCCACACTGCTGCGCAGCGGTTTTAACCACTGGCTGTGTGTGTCCATGATCATGGCCAGCACCGACAACAGCAGGAAAAAAACCACACGAACTGTTAACGAGGTGCCTTTGAAAAATATGGGCTTAATGGCTTACACCTTAAACAAGGTCGTCACGGCACCGCCGCCAATGACGGAGCCTTCATATGGCCTTCAGGTTGCCACAGGCCAACACCGGCGACACAGCAAACACATGGCCTGCCTGTATCTGCCGAGATTACCGACCGGGGCTTACTCTGCCGACAGCAGGTCCATTGCATGCTGCTCCATCATGGCCAGCGCACGGCCGCCACCGATGGCAACACAGGTTTTCGGGTCTTCGGCCACAATCACCGGCAAGCCGGTTTCTTGCGCCAGCAGTTTGTCCATGTCACGCAACAGCGCACCGCCACCAGTCAGCACCAGTCCACGCTCGGCAATGTCCGAGGCCAGCTCGGGTGGAGACTGCTCCAGCGCGCTTTTCACTGCCTGAACAATCTGACTCAGGGATTCCTGCAATGCCTCCAGCACTTCGCTGGAGTTTAGCGTGAAACTGCGCGGCACACCTTCGGCCAGATTACGACCGCGTACATCGAACTCCAGCAGTTCGCCGCCGGGAAATGCAGTGCCAATATGCTGCTTGATCTGCTCGGCAGTAGACTCACCAATCAGGCTGCCGTAGTTGCGGCGCACATAAGTAATGATTGCCTCGTCAAACCGGTCGCCACCCACACGGACCGACTCGGAGTACACAACACCGTTCAGGGAGATCAGGGCAATCTCGGTGGTACCGCCACCGATATCCACTACCATCGAGCCACGCGCCTCTTCTACCGGCAAGCCTGCACCAATCGCTGCGGCCATTGGCTCTTCAATCAAATACACTTCACGCGCACCTGCTCCAAGAGCAGACTCGCGAATGGCCCGGCGTTCAACCTGGGTCGACTTGCAAGGCACACAGATCAGCACCCGCGGGCTCGGCTGAATGAAGCTGTTTTCATGCACTTTATTAATGAAATACTGCAGCATTTTTTCGCAAACACTGAAGTCGGCAATGACGCCGTCTTTCATCGGACGAATGGCCTGAATGTTGCCGGGCGTACGCCCCAGCATGCGTTTGGCGTCAGTTCCGACCGCAACCACACTTTTCTGGTTGCCTTTGGTACGAATTGCTACCACCGACGGCTCGTCCAGCACAACACCCTTGTCGCGCACACAAATCAGGGTATTGGCCGTCCCGAGGTCAATGGACAGGTCGCTGGAAAAAATGCCACGAATTTTCTTGAACATGAATAAAAAACCTAAACGGTGCGCTATCGACAAACGCTACAAAAAAACAATGGGGAACTCTAACAATCATCAGCCTTTTGGGCAAGCGCCACACTGTGGTAGATTGTAGCGCAATTCACAAATAATGGATTGCGGTCTTGCAGTTGGCATCAACCAACACAGACAGCAGTTTTCCCGATTCATTCACTTCAAGGATCAAGCACGCCGGAAACACGGTATTTTATCAGATGTCGGAGCTTGCTTTATTGTCCGAAACTGTAACAGCCGTCCCAGCCTGCAGCACCTTGAACCGTAGCGGAGATCCCCCATGGCACTGACATCGTCCGACGTCCAGACCTTGGCACACCTGACCCAGATCCGGCTGGAGCCTGACAGCCTGAATGACCTGGCCTGCACCCTGAGCCAGTTTGCCGACGCTGCAGAAAGCATACGCGAAATAGCCACCAACGGCTCTGAACCATTAATCAGCCCACTGGAAATCACTCAGCGCCTGCGCGCCGACACCGTCAGCGAAGAAAATCTGCGCGAGCTGTATCAAAGTATCGCTCCGGCTACCGAAGACGGTCTCTATCTTGTTCCCAAAGTGCTTGATTAAGGACTTCACCATGCATCAACAAACTCTGGCCCAGCAGTCGCAAGCACTGGCCAAGGGCGATTACAGCGCTCGCGAACTGACCAGCCACTATTTACAGCGTATCGAACAGTTTGACTCGCAACTCAACAGTTTTATTGCCGTCACCACAGAGCAGGCGTTGGCCCAGGCGGATGCTGCCGATGCTGCACGCAAGTCCGGCACCGTAACCAGCCTGACCGGTGTGCCTCTGGCTCACCAGGATGTTTTTTGCAGTCAGGGCACGCGCACCAGCTGCGGCTCAAAAATGCTCGACAACTTTATTGCTCCCTACAACGCTCACTTGCTGGAACAACTACAGCTGGCTGGCAGCGTCAGTCTTGGCAAGACCAACATGGACGAGTTTGCCATGACCGCAACCGGCCAAAGCAGCTTCTACGGTCCGACCAGCAACCCCTGGGATGCACTGCGCATCAGTGGTGGCGCAGCCAGCGGTAGTGCCGTGGCCGTTGCAGCCGGACTGGTTGCCGCCAGCACTGCCTGCGATACCTTTGGCGACCTGCGCCTGCCTGCCGCTCATAATGGCCTGACCGGCCTGAAAGCCAGCTATGGCCGCATTTCCCGCTTTGGCATGACCGCCAACGCCTCCAGTTTTGACCAGGCCGGTTTCATTACCCGCACGGCTGAAGACGCCGCACTGCTGCTGCAAGTAGCCGCCGGCTTTGACACTCGCGACTCCACCTGCAGTCAGGACACAGTCGCCGATTACAACAGCAGCCTCAACCAGCCACTGAGCGGCCTGCGTATCGGTATTGCCCGCTGCCTGTTTGATGCCAGCGTTGACAGCCGCATCGCTGATCTGGTTCTGGCCAGTGCCGGGCAGCTGCAACAGCTGGGCGCAATCCTGATTGACATCGAGCTGCCTCACAGCGCTCAAAGCATGGCCTGTGCCAGCATCATTGGCAGCGGTGAAGCTTCCACCAACATGTCGCGCTTTGATGGTGTCCGCTTCGGTTACCGCTGTGCCGATCCGGCCGATCTGGACGACCTGTACCAGCGCAGCCGTGGCGAAGCCTTTGGGCCAGCGGTGCAGCAGCGCATCATGCTCGGCACTCACTTCCTCTCGGCCAACCAGTACGAAGACTATTATGTGCAGGCTCAACGTGTGCGCCGCCTGATCAAGCAGGATCTCACCAGTGCTTTCGGACAAGTTGACCTGATTCTGACCCCCGTCACCGCCGCGCTGCCTCGTACGGCAAGCAAAACTGCCGATCCGGTCAGCGACTGGAGCTGCCAACGCTACACCGCACTGGCCAACCTGGCCGGCCTGCCCGCCCTGAGCATGCCCTGCGGTCAGGTTGACGGCCTGCCCGTTGGCACCCAGCTGCTCGCCCCCTGGCTGCAAGAAGCCCGTTTGCTTAACGCTGCCCACCAGTACCAACAAGCAACCGACTGGCACCACAGCCGCCCCAACGGATTTTAAGGAGAGCCCAACATGCAATGGGAAACCGTAATCGGGCTGGAAATCCATGCCCAGCTGGCGACCAAGACCAAAATCTTTTCCGGCAGCAGCAGCGCCTTCGGTGCCGCACCCAACTCGCAAGCCTGCGCCGGTGACCTGGCCATGCCGGGCACACTGCCCGTGCTGAACGAAGAAGCCGTACGCATGGCTTATCTATTTGGTCTGGCGGTGGATGCCGAAATTGGCGAGGTCAGCCGCTTTGACCGCAAGAACTACTTTTACCCCGACCTGCCCAGTGGCTACCAGACCAGCCAGATGGATTTGCCAATCGTCGGCAAGGGTCACATGGACATTACGCTGGAAGACGGCAGCACCAAGCGTATCGGCATCACCCGCGCCCACCTGGAAGAAGATGCCGGCAAAAGCCTGCACGAAGACTTCAGCGGCATGACCGGGATTGACCTGAACCGTGCCGGCAGCACCTTACTGGAAATTGTCTCCGAACCCGAGCTGCGCAGTGCCAAGGAAGCCGTTGCCTATGCCCGCGCCATCCATAGCCTGGTGCAGTACCTGGGCGTGTGTGATGGCAACATGGCCGAAGGTTCGTTCCGCTGCGACTGTAACGTCTCCATCCGCCCGGTAGGCCAGGAAGAGTTCGGTGTCCGCGCCGAAATCAAGAACGTCAACTCGTTCCGCTTTATCGAGCGCGCCATCAATAGCGAGATCCGCCGCCAGATCGAAGTCCTTGAGGATGGTGGCACGCTGGTCCAGCAAACCCGTCTGTACGACCCGGCCAAAGACGAAACCCGCGCCATGCGCAGCAAGGAAGAGGCCACCGATTACCGTTACGTGCCTTGCCCGAACCTGCTACCCGTAGTGATCGAACGCAGTTATCTGGAGCAATTACGCACCACTCTGCCCGAGCTGCCGGTACAAAAACGCGAGCGCTTCCAGAGCGAGTTTAGCCTGTCAGCCTATGACGCCAGTGTCCTGACCGCCAGCCGTGCCATGGCCGACTACTATGAGCAAGTACAAAAAACCTGTGGCGATGCCAAGCTGGCTGCCAACTGGGTAATGGGCGAGCTGTCCAGTTTGCTCAACAAGGACAGCCTGGAGATCGGACAGTCACCTGTCAGCGCCGAGCAACTGGGCGGTTTGCTGGTTCGCATCAAGGACAACACCATCAGCGGCAACATTGCCAAAACCGTGTTTGAGGCCATCGCCCAGGGTGAAGGCTGCGCCGATGATATTATCGAAAAGCGCGGTCTGAAGCAGGTAACCGACAGCGGCGCAATTGAAGCCATTCTCGATGAGATGCTGGCAGCCAATGCCGCCGAGGTAGAGGAATACCGCACTGCTGACGAGAATCGTCGTAGCAGAATGTTCGGTTTCTTTATTGGTCAAGCCATGAAGGCTTCACGCGGCAAGGCCAATCCGCAACAGGTCAATCAGCTGCTGCGTCAGAAGCTGGAAGGCTGACATCTCTTTGTCCTGTTGACTGCAAACAACGGCAGAGCACAAAGCAATAC
>Ga0265293_10008982_pt1 | contig 14550 bp, 11 predicted proteins | sample Munlanlewell138R_FD_192505 | JGI IMG/M metagenome (GOLD analysis project Ga0265293, IMG submission 192505) | Leachate microbial communities from a municipal landfill in Southern Ontario, Canada - Leachate well 138R | ecosystem: Engineered > Solid waste > Landfill > Unclassified | place: Canada...
TAATCGCGCCAAATTGCCCTACAATATGGCGTGAATAAGTGCTAGAATCGCGCCATGACAAAGTGGCAAGACAGGCAGTTTGCACGGCTGAAGGCCGCCCGACAGGGTGCGGCACATGGATACCCAAAGCACTCGCTGCGCTCATGGGGCAGGCTCTGTGCCGCATGAAATGGATATGGCAACAACCCGACTGGCCAGATTTTCGCTATGACAATCGCGCGCTCAATGATCGGGAACTTGCGTTTCGCCTGAATTCAGAGCGTCTGGCCGGCAGCTTTGATGCGCTACCGATAGCATCTCGAGAGGATGCCACGATTGACTTGATGCTTTCCGAGGCCATCAAAACCAGCGCCATTGAGGGCGAGAATCTGGATAGGGAATCGGTCAGGTCATCGCTACTCTCTTTAATTGCATCGGATACGCTACCAGACAATTCAGACCAGAAAGCGGCAGGGGCTGCGATGCTGCTGGTGGATGTTCGCAAGAACTGGCAAATACCGCTGACACATGATCTGCTGGGCAAGTGGCAATCCATGGCTGTCCCGGAACAGCGCTACACGCCTATCTTGCGAGGCGCATACCGCAACGATCTCTCACCGATGCAAATAGTGAGCGGGCCTTACGGGCGGGAAAAGGTTCACTATGAGGCCCCGCCAGCGATTGAGGTGCCGGATGGAATGGTGAGGCTTATCGACTGGTACAACCAAACCAGTCCTTTGAGCGGGGATAAGACCATACCCGGGATCGTCCGGGCAGGTATTGCCCATCTCTGGTTCGAAGTGATTCATCCTTTCGATGACGGTAATGGGCGAGTTGGCAGGGCAATCGCTGACCATGCGCTTTCCCAATCTCTCGGCTATCCAACCACGGCCTGCCTTGCCACGGCGATAGAAGGGGATAAAAAGTCCTATTATCTGCAGCTGGAGAAAGCGAGCCGCGGGAGCCTGGATATTAATCTTTGGCTGGATTATTTCGCTGATACAGTCATTAAGGCACAGGAAATTGCCAGGGAAGAAGTGAACTTTGTTCTGGCCAAGACACGTTTTTACGAAGTCTATGGCAATCAGCTGAATGATCGGCAGGCCAGAATGGTGTCACGGGTTTTTGCTGAGGGCCGCAAAGGTTTTGAAGGCGGAGTAACGACGAAAAAATATGAATCGATTGCCAAGTGTCCCAATCGAACGGCGAGCCGTGATCTTTCTGACCTGGTTGCCAAGGGTATCATCACTCCGTTACCAGGTGGTGGCAGAACGACCCGATATGAGCTGACGATTGTTGAACCGGCTCAGTCTGGTCTGATGAGGAAATGATTCTCTTCGCTCTGGGGCGAGCGATTTCATCTACACAAACCTGAACGATTTAATGAGTTTCAATTTTGTCCTATGAACGTCGATACACTCAAAGAACAACTGGCTGATATCGATGTAGATACCTTGCGGGATTTTATACTCGACCTCTACCTCCGCTATCCGGAGTTGAGCGACAAGATCGAAGCATTGACATTGGTAAATGATCCGGTAGCCCTGTGCAGGGTGCTGCGCAAGCGTATTGCATCGCTGAAACGAGGGCGGAGGTTTATCGACTATCGGGCGAGTTTTGATTTTGCACGCGAACTGGAAGCGACTCTCGACGATATAGAAAGCGGACTGCTGGAGCACTCACCGGAACATGCGTTTGATTTGTCCGACCGGCTCTTGGCGACGGCAGAATCGGTGCTCAACCGTGTCGATGATTCCGGCGGAGCAGTGGGCGAGGTATATCGTCAAGCCGTACTGTTGTGGTTGACGGCGGCTAAAGGCTGGCGGAATGCTAATGTCGACTGGCTCGAGCGGGTATATCAGCTATATCAGCATAACGATTATGGTGTGCTTGATCCGCTATTGCCAAATGCCAACCTGCTGTTGACGCCGGATCAGCTGAAGCAACTTGCCTGGCGGTACGAAACCGCTTTGCGCAAGGCGTTAAAATCCACCGAACGAGAAGGTAAGGCCAATTTCGTGGCCTTGCACAACGGCGTGGCATTAGGGCAGATCGCCGATGCCTTGCGCGATCCTGCCTTGCACGAGCGCTCGGTATTTATAGGTTCGCCACAGCCAAACAATCTGCAAATGAAATCGATTTGTGAAAAATTTTTGCAGTATGGGCAGCCCGAAGAGGCGATGCGTTATCTGGACCAGGCATGGGAGAGCCGTTTTGAGCATGATCGTCTGGAGTTGCTGGATAAGGTCTATGTGCAAACGGGCGATCGGCCACAACTCAAGGCGATTCGTTCCCGGCTGTTTCAGAGCGAGCGGAGCTACGCCAGTTTCACGCGTTATCTGGACGTGTTGGACGAGGATGAGAAAGAGAAAGCGCGTGGTTCAGCTGTCGAACAAGCCGAACAGGGCGGCGACATCTTACGCAGCGCCGATCTATTATTGAACCTGGGCCAGACTGAGCGAGCCCAGGTTCTGGTTTTAGGTCGGTACCAAGAATTGACGGAGTGTTTTTACGACAGTCTGCTGAGACTGGCCAAGGCGTTTGAAGAAGCGGATTGCAATCTGGCGGCCACGGCGTGCTACCGCACCTTGTTGCTGGATATACTGGCACAGGCGCGCAGTAAAGCTTACGGCCATGGTGCACGGTACTATAAAAAGCTGGAAGTGCTGGCGAAGCGGATCAAGGAATTCAAGCCATTGCCAACACATCACGCCTTCGCGCAGCAATTGCACTCGGCGCATGGGCGTAAAAAGAGTTTTTGGGCGAGGCTAGAATGATGATCCGCCGAAGCCTGCAGCACAGCATGGGGTGGTGGCTTGTCTCGACATTTCCAGTGAGTATTAGCAGCAATTTCTGAGCACATGGTATTTTTCATGGTATTACCGATTAGCATGAAAATAAGCCATTGAAAATAAAAGACTAAATAGGCTTATTGATAATAGAGTGGGAGTAGGGGCGCAGGCAGGATACAAAGTGATGGCTGCCGGATACAGTAAGATCGCAGTCTGCTGATCTGAGACTCAGGACGACCACGCAAGGATGCGTTCACGTTGTTCTCGTCGGCTGGCCGGGGAACATGGATAACAGCTCCGGATTCTCCAGCAGCCGGTGGGAGAAGATGAAACCGGCCGCCGACCAGACCTGGTTGAGATTCGCACGCCGGCCGATGAGTCGGCCGGTGGGCCCGTCGTAGTATTCCGGCCAGGTGTGCTGCATGAGCTTATCCGCGGCGATGGCCACCGCACGATCCGCCAACTCCCGGCGCCGGGTGATCAGCGCCGCGGCCACGAGCGGCCACAGCAGTACCGGCCAGTTGCCCCCGTTGTGGTAGGACCACGGCCGGTTCTTGGGGTCGCTACCGGTCATAAGCCGCCACTCCTCGTCCTCCATGGCCGGGTAGCAGAGCTTCGCTGGCATGGCGCCGATCAGATCGTCCCAGCGTGCCTCGTAGAGGTCCATGATCTGTTGAGCCTGGTCCTCGGTGGTGAGTCCGAACAGGATCGAAAGCAGGTTACCCAGCGCGAAGAAGCGCACATCGAGCCGCTCTGCACCCACGTTGCCCGCCAAGTACCCCCCCTGCTCCGGCATCCAATGCTCCACCCACTGCGGGATGGATTCCGGGTAGATGTTGAGCATGTTGGCGCCACCGGCGCCGAACTCCTCGGTGGCAAAGCGGTGGATCTCGCTCAGGCGTCCGGCGTCCAGCCAGTAGTGTGCCCGAATATAGTCGCGCAGCATCTCGCGGCGCTTGGAAGCGCGGCCCGCCAGGGTCTCGGTGTCCGCGGAGGGTCGATACAGCTCGTGAACCGTGTGCAGCATGCCGTAGAACAACGCCTGGAGTTCCAGTGGGTGGCCGTGAATCCCCATACGGCGGTCGATCATGCACGCGGCGTCCGGTACCAGTAAGGTGGGAAACACCTCGAACGAGCCGGTGAGGCACAGGCTCAGGATGAGCTGGATGGCGTGCTGGAAGTCATCGCCCTCGATCAGTTTGCGATCACCCGTGACGTGTGTGTAAGCACGTACCAGGATCATCCACCACATCATGGAATCCACGGGTGCCACACGGCCGATGGCACGATCGCCGAAGTCGGCGAGCAGGGACTGCTTACCATCCTTGTCGGTCACGGTGCGAAAGCTCGCGGGCATCACGCCGGGCTGGATCTCGTGGCCCTCCATGTGCCGGTCCTGATCTTTCAGGGTGAGTACCGTCTCCAGGAAATGGCGTACGATGTCTGGCTTGCCGTCGGCTAAAAAGACCAGCGCGGATACGGCAAAGTCGCGCACGAAGCACTCCTCGTAGTTGTCGGCCGCCGGCGCATGGGGACCATGGGCCGCGACCGTTCCCACCGGGTGGCCATTGTAGGACATGATGGCCTGCTCGAGGACTTCATAGGCAGAGACCAAAGTGGATTCGCTCATGCTTTTATCCCTCCACGTTTTTTCATCAATGCAGTCAGACTCGATTGATTCTGGCCCTATTACGGGACCGAGCAGATTTTCGATCATCACCGCATCGTTTGGGTGCACTCTGACGTTCCAGCATAGCCTCAATCCATTTGTGAATAACCCATTACCCAGATTGTTGGTCGACTCGCAAGGCGCGTCCAGCGCCCTGGTGACAACGCATCCGTAAAGAGCGTGCGACAGGCGGCACAGCGCGCGTCGCTGGCGGAGGAGCAAAGGGGCAAAGTACTTGAAGACCATGAACCGCACAGCAACTATCTAACCACGCTCGGTGCCTCCGACATACTGCTCAAGGCTCATCAAACATGGAATCAAGGGGTCCAATAATTTGAGACCCACCCCAATTCCGAGCATCTCCCTACCTGAATTTACTTCGCAAAAGGATTTGCGAAATGGCTCGACTTCCAAAGAGTGTGGTTCCAGGATTACCCCAGGACGTCATTCGGCGAGGTAATAACGGCAGGTAGCCTTCTTCGCCAACGGCGATCATTGCCTGCGCCGGTAAGCGCTCCAGCGTGGCGCGTAGCGCCACGACTGCGCCATACGGAAAATCAAGTACTCTGACCCTTGAACGCCAGAATTCGGGGCGCAGCCAGGATAATCGGACGGTGAAGTGGCAGGCTGTTGATGATAACCTGTTGATGTGTCAGGGAATACAGGGCGCTTATGCTTCCTATGCCCCGAGAAAGCGCGTTTACCTTTCCCATTCTCATTTGCTACTACTGTAAAAACATTGGCTCTTCCCCGGATCGAGTGGGCGGCTCAGCCTGTTGAACCATGAGAGACACAGACCTGTACGTCCAGATTCTTGGATTGCGGTCGTCGTGGACGATGGGCGATGTGGAATTGTTGCGTAACACGGAAGAGGTCCGGGTACACGCAGTGGCAGAGGCTGGGGTGACGTGGACCTGTTCGCATTGTGGGCACCCCAGCCCCGGCTACGATAGTCGGCGGCACCAGTGGCGCCATCGACAGGGTGATGTGGCGCGCGGCGAAGTGGAGTCTGGCGCGGCGCGAGGCACAATCGCCCCGTATTCTCCTCAGTTATGGGCGAGACTGCTTTTGTCCGGTGCCATGAATATGTAACTGTGGTGGTCGACCAGGAGTGCGGTGTCGTGCTTTACGTGGCGGACGACCGTAAGAGCGAATTTTTTCGTAAGAGTTGAAAATAAAGTACTCTGGCCTCTTGAATATGTCGGATAACGCGATCACGGATGACGACGGGATTGCCATTATTTCAGTGGGTCTGACTTGAGCGACACAACAACATAACGAATCCTATTTTGCCTATGCGACCTTCTGGCCACCGATACTTTCCCTGCCGCCGCGCGATCCTGACGGTACTGTGCCTCATGCTGCTCCTGCCCATGCCCGAAAGCCGTGCCACGGGATGGGATGGTGAGTTCGAACAATTACACTTCCGTCTCAGCTGGCTGTTCGTGCATGCCGGCACCGCGGTGATCCAGGCCGCACCGCAGGAAGATGGTGGCGCCGAATACCGCATCGACTCCTGCTCCACGCCGGCCCTGGATCTGATTTACAAGGTACGCGACCAGATCCTGGCCCGCACGCGCCTGAACGATGGTCACCAGGCTTCCGCACACTACCGCTTCCAGCAGAATGAAGCTCGCCGCCAAGAAGATACCGAAATCGTGTTCAGTGAAGACTCAACGGCAACGGTCACTGATCACCGAAAGGGTGAAACGACCACGTTCGTCCTGGCCCCGGGCACCCTGGATATGGTGACTGCTTTTTTTGCCACTCGCGCCCTGCCTCTGGCGGCGGACGGTGACTACCGGCTGCCGGTATTCGACAAGAAGACCAGTTATGATCTGGTCATCGACGTGGTGCGACGGGAAGTCCGCGATACCGCGCTGGGCAAGGCCACCCCGCTGGTGGTCATCCATCCACGGCTGCAGACCGACGGTATTTTCAAGCGCAAAAGTGACATGCACATCTGGCTGACCGACGATGCGCAACACATCCCGGTACGCATGGAGTCCAAGGTGACAGTGGGGAAAATTATTGCCGCGCTGGAGCGCGTGGAGCGCGAACCACCGGCGCTCGACCCCAAGCAACTGGCCTGCGCGAGTATCAAAGGGTCAGAGTACTAGTATCAAGGGATCAGTCTGAGCCCTTGAATGTGTCCCAATAGCCTCAATTACTTCCGGGCGGGAAAGGGCTGTACGGTGCATTCGGTCATTGCCGCTGCTGTAACGGCAATCACTACGCACCGCACGGCCAGGTCCCCGCCCCCCACATTGAGCTCAGGCGGCTTTTCTTTTCGCGAATCCGAGCAGACCGGCAATGCCCGATGCAAACAACCAGACGGCGGCTGGCACAGGCACTGGCGTGGGTGTGTATTCATACGTCAATGTCACACTACCCGCAAAAATTTCTGTTGAGATATGCCCGGACACCCCATCCACGGATACATTGTTCAGGTCAAAGACGGCACTGTCAGATGGGTGATAACTGCTGACCGTTAAACCTCCCAGTACACCTGTGCCCAGCAGATTTCCGAGCCCGATTTTTTCCAGTGTGTTTCCGATAATCCAGCTTTCATCGGCAAACAAGAAGCTGTAACCAGTGGAACCAAAACAAGGTTCCGCAGAAGCTTCACCCGCGCACGAGGGCCTGATATCGGTCGTGGCACTCGCCAGCGTGGCCGTTGTCGTCGGTGAGGTAAAGAAAGCGACGACGGTGGTGACGCCCGCTGTGTAACCGTCCCAGGGATAAAATTCCGCGCTATGCGACATAGAAGGATCGATACTTTCATAAACTTCGATTTCACCCTCAACAGTAACCGTAAAGTTCGTTGAAAGCGTAACTCCGGTCAATGTACCCAGGGCAGGATCGAACTGTTGCAAGCCGGAAATATTTGAGCGCACTACGTCCAGGTATGAACTCGTGCCACTGGTGGCGCTATACCACGTCCCCTGGGAGTTACCCGAGAAGTTGCCGGTAGTGGAAATGGTCGCGGCATTTGCCAGACCGACCCCGAACACTGCGCAACCCAGCGCGAGTGGCTTTATCGTCCTGCGTAAACGATTCATTATTGGTTTTTCTCCTGTAAGCCGGCTCGACGCCTGCGAGATGCATGTAATTAATCCTGTAAAGTCCCAACAGCCCATAGCAAGTTCTGATCCAGCATTTGGCGCCGGTTGTTAACTTATTGTTTTATCATTGTTTATACTTCTATAAAGTCCTGTTACTGGCATCCATGCAGACGACTGTGTAAATAATATCGACAGTCGTACCTCTTGGGATATCCGACATAACCAGCAGAAATTACAGGTATTATCAAAATGCGTCGATAGTTTGACTGCTGTCGGTATTTTTTACACTTACTGTAATTGTCGATGCCTTTTACAGCCAGGCGATGAACGTCCGCCTGTACGCACAAGCCGCGGTCAAACATCCTGTCGGCTCGGGCTACATCGCCCGACACGCGCTCATACGAGCTCCATCCAGCATGCCCGTCCGACTCACATGACCCTGCCCTGGTCTATACTTCCTACCCCCTTGAGTGGAACAGAATCAGGAGGGCCGGTCATGGAGCAGAAGGTGATTGGGCGACAGATTCTGGTTCTGGTGGCGACCTGCCTGCTTGTGGCCTGCGAGCAACAGGAGGCAACACCGGTCGCGGCCGGTGAGGCGCAGAAGACGGGTAGCGCACCGGTATCGTTGGAGCCGGCGGCCAGAGAAGCGGCCGCAACGGTGCCGCTCTACGACGACCTCGGCGACCATCACTACGCCATCAGCTCGGATGTGCCGCAGGTACAGGCCTATTTTGACCAGGGGCTGCGGTTGTACTACGCGTTCAATCACGCCGAGGCCATCCGGGCGTTTCGCGCCGCGCAGCAGCTGGACCCCCGCTGCGCCATGTGTTGGTGGGGTGAGGCGATCGCGTCGGGCCCCAATATCAATCTGCCCATGGACCAACCCGCGGCCCGGGTGGCTTATGGCGCGTTGCAGCAGGCGCTCGCCCGACGAGACGATGCCAGCGAACGTGAGCGGGCCATGATCGACGCACTGGCGGTTCGCTATGCAGCGGACGCCCCCGAAGACCGGGCGCACCTGGACCGGGCGTACGCGGATGCCATGGCCGGGCTGGCTGCCGCATACCCCGACGATCACGAGATCGCCGTCCTCTACGCTGAGTCCCTGATGGATATCCGCCCGTGGGATTACTGGGAAGCGGACGGCAGCCCGAAACCCGGTATCGCCGAGGCGCTTGCCAGCCTCGAAGCGGTGATCGCAAAAAACCCGGAACACCCGGGGGCGTGCCATTTCTTCATTCACGCGGTGGAAAAACTCTACCCGGAGCGCGCGGTGCCCTGTGCCGAGCGCCTGGCCAACCTGATGCCGGGTGCCGGTCACCTGGTACATATGCCGGGGCACATCTATATCCGCGTCGGGCGCTACCTCGACGCGGTCGAGGCCAATCGGCACGCGATTCACGCGGACGAAACCTACATTCGTGACCAGAACCCGGCCATGGGCATGTACACGGCCGGTTACTATCCCCACAACTATGATTTCCTGGCCTTCGCCACCATGATGATCGGCCAAGGCGATGCCTCTGTGGAGGCCGCGAAAAAGGTGGCCGCACTGATCCCCGCAGAGCTGCTCGGCACCCCCGGAATGGATTTTCTGCAGCATTGGTACAGCCGGCCATTGCTGCTGCAGATCCGCTTTGCCCGCTGGGATGCGATACTCGCCACTCCGGAGCCCGATGCGGCTTTTCCCCACATGAGCGCCATGTCGCACTACGCGCGCGGGCGTGCCTTTGCGGCCACCGGTGATGTCGCAGCGGCGACCGTCGAACTGGAACAGCTGCGGAAGATCCTGGCGAGCAACGTGCTGGCGGGTGTGAAGATGGAGTTCAACGAATCGGCCGATCTGTTGGCCATCGCCGAAAAAGTACTGGCCGGCCGGATACACGCGGCGGCCGGGCGATTCGATGCAGCCGAGCGCGACCTGCGCGAGGCTGTCGCCGCCGAAGACCGGCTTCGGTATGGCGAGCCACCGGATTGGACCGTTCCCGTCCGTCAGGATCTCGGTGCCGTGTTTCTGGCAGCGGGTCGTTATGAGCAGGCCGAGCAGGCATTCCGCGAGGATCTGCAACACTTCCCCCTAAACGGCTGGTCATTGCATGGCCTCGCCGTGGCGCTCCGGGAGCAGGGCCGCGAGGAGGAAGCGGCCGTTGTGCAAGCCGACTTCGAGCGGGCCTGGGAAACGGCGGATGTGGAGCTTGGATCAGTCGATGAAGTGACGGGAAATAAAGTTGGGCGCAGGGATTAAGCCGAAATCCGTCCACCCTCGTCGTAGACCCAAACGCGCCTTACTGCCTTCATGGCAGGTATAGCACGGCCAGTCGATGACCGTCGCGACTTGTGCAGTATGTTCCCTGCACGCAGCCATGTTCGTTTTCCTCCTATACTTCCTATACTCCGATTTACTTACTGTGGAGAATCAGAGATGTCATATCCCGTGAGCGGCAAGGCTGCGAAATGGGTACTGGTGGCGAGCGTCTTGCCTTTTGCTTTGCTGGCAGCATCGGCCCAGGCGCAGGATGACAGCCAATGGGGCGGCGGCAAGAATCTGTATGACAAAGTCTGCGCCCATTGCCACGCCCCCGAGGTCGGTGTGGGTCCGGTGATCGCAGGGCGCGGTCTGCCTGAAGTCTATGTCAAACTCACCGTACGCAACGGTTTCAATGCCATGCCGGCCTTTCCGGCTTCCTTTATCGACGATGAATCCATTGCTCAGGTGACCGAATACCTGTCGACCCTACCGGCCCCGACAGCCCAGCCTTGAGGAGCCTGTCATGAGTGTAAATCGTCGTTTCGTGCTCAAGGGAATGGCCCTGAGCAGCATGGCTGGTCTGACCATGGGTAGTTGGGTGGGTGCTTTGTCCGGCACCACCGCCAGGCCGATCGCCAATGCGGCAGGCCGGCCAATATTGGCGCTGATCAACGAGGGTGCGGCCGAGTCGGTTTTCCTGGACGGCGCCATGGCGGCCAGCAGTTCACGGCTGCAGGTACAGAGGGCTGGCCGCGATCTGGGCTTCATGCTGAATTTCGAGCGCCAGTTGCGCAGTGGCCCGCCGCTGCGGGTCATTGGTTTGCTGGATGATGCCTCGGCCGCCCTGATGGTGGATATGGCGCGCAGCGCCGGCGCGCGCGTGCAATGGCTCGGGCAGCACACCGCCGAAGCCGGGTTCACCCGCCATCATCTGCTCACTACCGACATTGCCGCGGGCTGCTCCCGGCAGTTCAGCCGCCAGCTGCATGCCTGTGGCGCTGGTTTCAGTCTGGACGAAGAGCATCACGGCGGTCCGCTGGTGCCGCGCCAGCTGACTGGGTCAGCGCGCAGAGGCAATCAGTCCGCACAGTGGGCCGCCAGTATTGGTTATCTGCTGGCTTCGCTGGGTGCGCACCCGGCCTTGACCACCCCATGGGCGCCCACTGCGGGCAAGCCGGTCACCGGCAGCTTTGTTTCTTTTTCGATCGAGGTCTGAAGGAGTCGGATCAATGTCTGAACAAAATACTACGGTGCTACCCAAAGGGGTGGTCCAGAAGGAATTTGACCAGGCGATCGAGAAGTTCCGCGCCTTGCTGGGCGAAGAAAACGTATTGGTCAAAGCCGACCAGCTGGTACCTTACAACAAGATCATGATGCCCGTGAAGAATGCGGCGCATGCGCCCTCAGCCGCCCTGACCGCGACCACCGTCGAGCAGATTCAGGGCGTGGTAAAGATCTGTAATGAGCATCGTATCCCGATCTGGACCATCTCCACCGGGCGTAACTTCGGTTACGGCACGGCCGCGCCGGTGGCGCGTGGCCAGGTCATCCTTGATCTGAAAAAGATGAACAAAATTATCAATATCGATCCGGTCATGTGTACCGCACTGGTCGAACCCGGCGTCACCTACGGGCAGCTGTATGACTATATCCAGGAGCATCAACTGCCGTTGATGCTGTCGTTCTCCGCACCATCGGCCATTGCCGGGCCGGTGGGCAACACCATGGACCGCGGCGTCGGCTACACGCCCTATGGCGAGCACTTCATGATGCAGTGCGGCATGGAAGTGGTCATGGCCAACGGTGCTGTCTATCGCACCGGCATGGGTGGTGTTGAGGGCAGCAATACCTGGCAGATCTTCAAGTGGGGCTATGGTCCGACGCTGGATGGCATGTTTACCCAGGCCAACTACGGTATCACTACCAAAATGGGTTTCTGGCTGATGCCCAAGCCACCGGTATACAAGCCGTTCGAGGTCATCTTCGAAAACGAAGAGGATATCGTCGAGATCGTCGATCTGTTACGTCCACTGCGGATGTCCGGGACCATTCCCAACTCAGTGGTCATCGCCAACATTCTGTGGGAAGCAAGTAGTGGCAATGTGCGCCGCTCAGCCTATACCAGCGAGCCCGGACACACCCCCGACCGTATCCTGAAAAAAATACAGGAGGATACCGGCATGGGTGCCTGGAATCTGTACGCTGCACTGTACGGCACTCAGGAGCAGGTCGACGTGAACTGGAAGATCGTCTCCGATGTGTTCAAAAAGCACGGCAAGGGGCGCATTGTCACCCAGGAAGAGGCTGGCGATACCCAGCCTTTCAAATACCGTGCCGAACTGATGTCCGGCGTGCCAAACCTGCAGGAGTTTGGTCTGTACAACTGGCGCGGGGGCGGTGGCTCCATGTGGTTCGCACCGGTCAGCGAGGCTCGTGGCAGTGAGTGCCGGAAGCAGGCGGCATTGGCCAAGCGCATCCTGCACCAGTACGGCCTGGATTATGTAGGCGAGTTCATCGTCGCTCCACGCGATATGCACCACGTCATCGATGTCCTCTACGACCGCACCAATGACGAGGAAACCAGCCGTGCCGATGCCTGCTTCAACGAGCTGCTGGATGAGTTCGAGAAGCAGGGCTATGCGGTGTACCGTGTGAATACACGCTTTCAGGAGCGTGTGGCGCAGAGCTACGGCCCGGTCAAGCGGGATGTGGAACACGCCATCAAGCGTGCACTGGACCCGAACAATATTCTGGCGCCGGGCCGCTCGGGCATCGATCTGGACACCTATAAAAAGGCCTGATCGTTCTGTCTATATACATAGTGAAGTTCCCAGGCCAGCTCCATAGTACGTTTCCCATCAACGAATACACTGGCAACAAACGTACACAATAGATGTAAAGCGAGGTCGGACCCATGAGTGACAACTACCGGAATTTTCATCTGCAACTGCTGGCGGGAGAGTGGCGCGAAGGCAGCGGCGAAGAATCCCGTCCTGTGGTAAACCCATATTCCGGCGAGACGTTGACTTCAATCCGCGCAGCTACCTCCGACGACCTGGATGCGACGTACCAAAAGGCCGCAGTGGCGCAGGTGGCCTGGGCAGATACGCCGGCGGCGGAACGGGCTGCACTGATGCTGCGTGTGGTGTCGATCTTCGACGCGCGCAAAGAAGAAATCATTGCTTGGCTGGTCCGTGAGGCCGGCAGCACACGGCTAAAAGCCACCATCGAATGGGATCTCGCCCGCACGATCACCCTGGAAGCGGCAAGTATGCCTTCCAGAGTCCAAGGCGCTACCATGAGCAGCGACATTCCAGGGAAAGAAAACGCGGTCTATCGCCGGCCATTAGGCGTTGTGGGTGTGATCAGCCCCTGGAACTTCCCACTGCATCTCTCGCAACGTTCCGTGGCGCCGGCGCTTGCCCTGGGTAATGCGGTGGTGATCAAGCCGGCGAGCGATACGCCGATCACCGGTGGCTTGTTGCTGGGCCGCATGTTTGAGGAAGCGGGCCTGCCAGCGGGTGTGCTGAGTGTGGTGATCGGTCCGGGATCGGCCATCGGTGATGATTTCGTAGCGCATTCCATACCCTCCATGATTTCTTTTACCGGCTCAACGCCGGTCGGCAAGAACATCGGCAAGATCGCCACAAGTGGTCGTCACCTCAAAAAAGTCGCGCTGGAACTGGGTGGCAACAGCGCGTTTGTGGTGCTTGATGATGCGGATGTCGAACAGGCTGTGAAAGCGGCGGTGTTTGGCGCGTTTTTGCATCAGGGGCAGATCTGTATGGCCATCAACCGGATTATTGTCGATCAAGGCCTGTATGACCGTTTTGTTGCAGGGTTTATCACTCACGCCAGCAAGCTGAAGGTCGGCGACCCCTCGGCGGTGGAAACTGTCATCGGCCCGATCATCAATAAAGCCCAGCTCGAAGGTCTGCAGCAGAAAATTGCCAAAGCCAGAGAGCAGGGCGCAAAAGTACTCCTGGAGGGCGAGATTCACGGGCAGATGGTACCGCCACACGTCTTTGGCGACGTAACGCCCGATATGGAAATCAGCCGCGAGGAAATCTTCGGCCCGCTGGTGGGTATTCAGAAAGCCCGGGACGAACAACACGCCCTGGAGCTGGCCAATGGTACGGAGTTTGGTCTCTCCAGCGCCGTATTCTCCGGTGATCTGGACAGAGGCCTGAGGTTTGCCCGCAAGATCAGGGCCGGCATGACGCATGTTAACGATATGCCGGTGAATGATGAGGCACACCTGCCGTTTGGCGGTGAGAAAAATTCCGGGCTGGGCCGTTTCAACGGCGACTGGGCCATCGAAGAGTTTTCCACCGTGCAGTGGGTGAGCGTGCAGCGGGTTCCGAGACAGTATCCGTTCTGATCGCGCTCGTGAATTGAAAGAGTCCGGGTTTTGACAGGAAATATCCGGGTTACTTGATTGAAGAGGTCGACTGGATGGACATTACAGCAGCGGTAACCCATAGCCAGGGCAAGGCGTTCGAACTGGAACCCGTGCAGCTCGCAGACCCTGAGTTTGACGAGATACGGGTCAGGATTGTCGCGGCCGGAGTCTGCCATACGGATGTCGTTGCGCGGGATCTCGGCATAGCGCCGTTCCCGATCGTACTGGGTCATGAGGGGTCCGGCGTTGTGGACGCCGTTGGTGCGGGTGTGTCTGATCTGCAAGCCGGTGATCATGTGGTGCTGTCATTTGCGCACTGTGGTAATTGCGGGCATTGCCTGACCGGCCACCCAACCGTTTGCGATACATTCAACGATCTTAACTTCGGCGGT
>Ga0265293_10008983_pt1 | contig 14547 bp, 33 predicted proteins | sample Munlanlewell138R_FD_192505 | JGI IMG/M metagenome (GOLD analysis project Ga0265293, IMG submission 192505) | Leachate microbial communities from a municipal landfill in Southern Ontario, Canada - Leachate well 138R | ecosystem: Engineered > Solid waste > Landfill > Unclassified | place: Canada...
GCAACCCCCGACCTTATCACAAAGCACCATTGGTTTCGATATGCCCGGATTTGGCAACTCAAACGAGAACTTAACAAGACTGTACTAGTCCTCTAGTACAGCGGGCTGCGGCCGCAGGCTACTGTACCATAGAAGTAGCTTACTAAAAAGTCCGATGCGCTTGACAAAACTCAATTTATATGGTACACTTTAGTTGAGAAAAGGAGATTAACCTAATGAAAACTCTAGTTGCTTTTGCAAAGTGGGCGGACTCCGGGGATGTTATTGCAATTCTTCCGCAAGAGCCTACAAGTGAATTTGATGCATCCCTATGCTATTCTTATGAACATGTGGGGCAAAGCGGTTCTCTCCGGGATACAGTTTATGCCCAAGAGATGCTTCCAGCCGCAAAAAACGAGTATGCGGATTTACTGAATGAAATGTACAAACTCGGATACCTGATCCCTGATGAAACCGAAATTGTACCAGCAACCCCCGACCTTATCACAAAGCACCATTGGTTTCGATATGCCCGGATTTGGCAACTCAAACGAGAACTTAACAAGACTGTACTAGTCCTCTAGTACAGCGGGCTGCGGCCGCAGGCTACTGTACTAGTGTTATAGATTAGTTCACCGCTGTGGGGGTACACTGTCTCCCCCTATTATCCCTTTGAAAATAGGGGAATTGAAAAGTTCAAGCACGACTTGACAATCTAAGTCTCATATGTTATAATTTCAAAAATGGAGGATTAAACTATGCTGCCAGTGGTGGGAGACTGCTTAGTGCTTGAGGGTAAAACAGGTCACGGTCGTCAACTACTACAGAGGCACGGGGATAACTGGTGCATCTTAGCGATGTCTACTTATGTACCACATGACCTCCGGCAGGGCGAATGGATTCAAATTGGTCCAATTAAAGATAATAGTTTTAGCCTTTGGATTCTCATTAACCAGGACTATCATATCGGGATTGTAAAACATGCTCATTGACCTTGAACTAGAAGATTTGCTAAGCCTTCGAGCAAGTAAAAACCACCAAGTCCAATCCTATTTACAATTAATCAACTGGGGCTTCGGACTATCACAGTGGAAGAAGGAAGGGAAACTGGGAAATGCGTTGTCTGAATTAGTCTATGCCGCTCGACGATCTGGTGGTGTAGCAGTTAAGCGGGGGAGTCTATACCCAAATTGTCAAAAATGTGGAAAGATGTTTCCCAGGGATGGCGTTATTTTGTATAGCATGGCGCTTCCTAAAGCGCCCTATGCTGAAGTGAAGCTATGTGTAGAGTGTTTTGATAGAGTAAAAATAGCTTTTTCACACATTTTTAGCCGGTTTGAGGATGAGATGGAGGTCGCTTCGGAACTCTTGCAGGGATATCCATCTAAGCTCTATCGTAATGCTAAATTTATCTGTCGGAAATGTCACAGTAAGACGACCGAGAACAATTTAAAAGTCAGCATATCACCTTATTATAAACCTCATATTCTCCGCTGTCCAAAATGCCGAAGCCACGAAATAAGTATGCTACCTCAATTCTATCTGCGGCCCAGACAAAATTATTTTGTAGTGCGCTAGTACAGTAGTCTGCGGCCGCAGGCCGCTGTACTAGACTACTAGTACACTAAGCTGCTGTAGGGGTACAGCATCTTCCCCTATTATCTATTCGAAAATGAGGGAATTAGAAAATTCGTTTCACATTTGACTTTTCACCTTTCATGTGGTACAATTTAGATGAAAGGAGAACAAGTAATGAGCCAGAAAATTCATGCAAACATCGTTAAACGAATTATCAAGTCGCTGGAAGAGGGGGTAATCCCTTGGGAAAAACCTTGGAATTCCACCTTCCCATATAACGCAAAAACCAAAAAAGCATACAGCGGTATCAATACTCTGTTGCTGATGAATGTAGAAGGTGGGCCTGCTTTCTTAACCAAGAAACAAGGCGAAGAACTCGGCGGAACGCTACAGGCCGGAGCGCGATATGAGTTGATCACGTTTCTTGGCACTCACACCAAAAAGGATGACGATGAAAAGAAAAGCTATTCCTTCCTGCGTTACTATAAGGTATACCCCGTAGTAGCCTTTGAGGGTCTTGAAGAATACCAATATCAAGAGAATACCATTGAACATAAACCCATTAAAGAAGCGGAAGAGCTTATTAGCACACTTCGACCGGCACTTCGTATTGACGGAATAAAGGCCTGCTATGTCCCAATAACAGATGTTATCCGAATGCCCCACCCTGAAACATTCAAAAGCACCCAACACTACTATGCTACTTTGTTCCACGAAGTAGGGCACTGGACTGGCCACAAAAGTCGTTGTGACCGGGACTTGTCGGGGCAATTCGGATCGGAAGCATACGCCCGTGAAGAATTGATCGCTGAAATTGCCTCGGCATTTATTTGTGCTTCCATAGGTCTTGAGAAAACCGACCGGCGGATCAACGATCAAATAATCGAAAACACATCTGCATACTGTGCCTCTTGGGCATCGGCCTTAAAAGAAGCAAAAGCATCGTTAGTCACGCAAGCGGCAAGCAAAGCATACGCGGCAATGCAATGGATACAGGAGGAGCAGAATGCCAACAGCAATCAGACTGTTTCAGGGAACGTCTAAAACACCGGAGCTTGAATTTAGAATTGAACAAGACTTGCAACCTAAGAAGCTTTGGGATCTTGGTGTTCTACGGTATTCTTTGACCTACACCGACTTAGTACAATTCGCCAAAAAGATTTCAAAGCAATTAAAGATGAGTCTTGATCTTAGCAAACGTGCCGAGTGGATTTATTCCTTTCGGTATGACACCAGTAAAGGAGTGTTCCTTACAATATCCGTTGGCCCTTATCACCTTTTGATTGATTGTCCAATCGAGTTAATCAATGAACTAGCAACACACCTGATTGATGTTGAGTATGCGCGGAAGTGGCGGGTCTTATCTGACTCTGACCCGTTCATTACTTACGAAATAACCTATTATAGTATAACAGACCATTACACGTGTAGTTGCCCCGCTTTTGTACACGGTACAACGCGCCCCTGCAAACACATCAAGCGCTTAGTGGGGTGAGGGTTCCTTCCCAATCTCCTTTCACCCCCGCCCTCGCCCCACTACAACACTGTACTACGCAAGTGGTACAGTGGTCTGCGGCCGCAGGCCGCTGTACTAGCATAGTAGTACAGTGGATTGCATAAAAAGCCCACCGGAGACGGTGGGCCTTTGGTCAATCCGCTGTACTACTTACGGAACCAACCGAACAGCTGGGCAACAAAACCGACCAAAGCTAGTATAGCAAGACCAATAATGTATACAACTGCCATGACAACTAAGTCATGAATCTTATGCTCAGTATACATTAAACAGTCTCCGTGCCTTGATCCTCTGCGGTTTCCTCCTCGGGTACATACTCAAACGCAAAACGCAAATCAGGGCAGGCCGCAAACACGCGAAGAAAACCAGCAGGCGGGAAAGCGTGCCGTTGGCCGAGATCAAAGCAAACAACCGTCACTCCCGCAGTGCCGGTATCCGCTTCAAAATACGGGTTCCGGTCTAAACGGCAGGTGCCATAAAAGTCTTGAACATAAAGGTTTAAATGATTAACGCCCCCCGCTAGTATACTAGCAGGGATTGGAAAAAAGGCCTGTAGAATAGACCCCTCGGCCTCTACAGCCGCGCGGAAACGGTCGCGTGAGAGTTTAGGGCCAGAGATAAACAGACGATGAATTTCCATAATCTTATTCCTTTCCTTTGTTAGTGTCTTCAATTAAAGTCTACCATATAATGTGCGAAAAGTCAAGTTTGCTTTTTTGGGAAAAGTATGGTATACTTCTTATGAAAGGAGAGCGTATATGCAGAATGTTTCGATTTCGGATGTCCGCAGTTTACAGAACATGGTAATAGGCGAAGGGCTTAAATTTTCAAAGGCTAACACTAAACTTAAAAAGCTACAAAAGCAGTTAGGCAAAAAAGTAGTGTCCTTTGATTTGCTCTCAGGGTATACATGCCCGATGGCACATGAGTGCAAGGCTTGGGCGGTCCCTACGGAAGGAACGCGCCGCATTCAAGACGGCCCCGAAATGTGTTTTCGTTGCTATTCAGCATCGCAAGAAACATTATACCGTCAAACCTTCAACTCCCGCTTGCGCAACACGCTGGGTGTGCTGGAAAGACCTTTTTCTAAACTACTGTTGGCTATTCCCCCAACCGCTGATGTCGTACGCATACACGCCTCTGGGGACTTTTTTTCTTGGAATTACTTTAAGGCATGGCTGAAAATTGCTGAGACACATAAGCATCTAAGGTTCTATTGCTACACTAAGATGGTTCCCTTCCTCATTCGTGCGAAAACAATTCCCGATAATCTTAGGATCACTGTTTCTCTCGGCAGCAAGGCAGATCATCTAGTCGATAAGGCCAAACAGCTTGGCTTCCACACTGCTAGAGTAGTACAGTCCGAAAACGAAGCAGCAGAAAGGGGTTTGCCTATTGATATCAATGATTATTTTGCGTATGAGAGCACTAGGGATTTCGCTCTGGTTATTCACGGTATGCAACCTGCTAAAGTAGCCTAAACAAACCACTGTACTAGGGAGCTAGTACAGTGGCCTGCGGCCGCAGACCGCTGTACTACAGCGGTTATTAACTATACCAGCCGCCCCACCATAGAAGGATATTGATAGCTATAAATCGAAGCAGGGCGGCAACAAAGTGTGCGGGGTCTCTTTCATCAACCGCGACAAGTGCCGCATTGACACCTATTGATAAGGATAGTACGGCAATCAAAATCAGTTGCGGCATGACAAAAACTCCTCTATGTCACCATCTTAAAGGTTGCGGTATGCTCTGGAACAACCAAGAAAACTTCCTCTTTCTTACAATCTAAGTATACCACATTCTAAGGTACCTGTCAAGCCGCTTGACAAAAGAACTTTTGTATGGTATATTTATTAAAAAGGAGAAAGAGAATGATTAACACGATTTTGGATGTTGAAAATCAAGTGGAAGTGCATACCCTGGAGTGCGGAGACTTTTTCGAGTATAAGGAAAAGGTGTATCGCATGACCGATTATTTTGATGAAAAAGGGGATAAGCTGGCCATGGATATGAATACGGGGGAACTAAAGCCCCTCTGTGCTGATGTGCTGGTGTATGATTTGTATATCGATGGAGATTGTGAAGTCGAATGGCGGAGATTAGTTTAATGTTATTTTGTTTTCAAATCTTGCCCAGTGCCAATAGGGAAAAAAGGTTCTTAGTTACTAAGGGCGTGTTTTTCTACTTTACTAGCTTTGAATTAAGCGTACAGTTTTGGCGCTGGCTGATTGCTATAGGGGTACGCTAGTCCTAAAGATTATGAGTCTTCTTTAGACACTTGTTCTGTCTCAATAATAAGACGCCGCTCACCAACAACGGAAGCGTATGTTTCCATTTGAACCGCAGCATTAAACCGCTCACAAATGCCTGCAAGATACCTCAGTTGTTCCGAGACGCTTTCACCTGGGCGGTTAGGATCATATTCAACAGTGACTTTATAAAACTTGCGCATGGCTAATCCTTTTAGTTTAATTTTACCATATAATATTCCTCACGTCAAGGCACTTGACAAATTGGTAAACATGTGGTATACTTAAAACGTTAGATAAAGTAAACACAACAAGGAGAAAGACGATGCCCCCCACACTTACTATTGAAGCAAAACACGCTAAAAAGAATGCATGCGACGTAAAGGCTGGCTCGGTTTTTGAATACAATGGCGAATATTGCTATGCGATGCACTGCGTTAAACCCGTAATGTATCGTGACAAACCGTGTACGCGGAACGTCGTACTCTCTCGTGGAAGCATCAGGTTGATTCCAGTTGATGCACAAGTGCGGGTGGTCAAAGCAAAAGAAATGATTCTCCGATGAAAAATTCAGAAACCCGAAAAGCTGGACCGGTCCTCTTGTATGCGCTTGAAGCCTTTGATAAAAGCACATTTCAAGACATGCAAGAGGGCTATACTGCCCTTCGAGCGATTTCGTTCATATTGCCGCTCGATGTCTACAAGAAAATTTCACAAAACTATGTACGCATGGGCCAATGGATACACTATCCTTATCGCGAAACACCTGAGGCAAGTGTAGTCCGTTATTTTAAGGACCGTTGCTTCAAAGAATTTCAGGACCTAAGGCAACTTCATTCCATTATTTCACATTAACCCAGTACAGGAGGCTGCGGCCGCAGGCCGCTGTATGACTTAAGTACCATACAGCTGTTTTGTATAAGCTTTCAAAACCCCAGATCGGAACCCAATCAATCTTGATATCCATCATTACCCCTTTCTTTAATCTAAGTATACCACATATTAAGTTATTTGTCAAATGACTTGACAAATGACTTAGCATATGGTAGAATTAAATTGAAAGGAGAAACAAGCATGGCAACAAAGAAACGATTTATCGAAGGAGTCTTGTTTGAGGCTGAACGCGGCCCCTATGACCCCAGCAAGCCGAAATACGCCTACTATGTCCCGGTACACACTGGCGACTATAGCATTTGTGACTGCTGGGTAACTGACGCATATGGAAACACGCATCCAGGTTATTCCAATTCCCCCGTACCTATTAGCATAGACGACTTGGGCTCTCCGGTCGCTAACTTGATGAGGAGCTAAACCATGAAAATTAGAATCAAACCCGAAGACATTACTTACACGCTGCTTTGTCTTGAGGAAGATCTGCCTATTGAAGAGAACGCCTCTGCATGTGATGAAGAGACCGACGCTAAGGTAGAACAGTGGATAAAGAACCAATTGAACTCTGGGAATCCTTGGGCATGGTGTTGTGTACATTTGCGCGGTGCATATGTTCATCAAGAAAAAACCTATACCGCTGATGATTATCTTGGCGCTTGTTCGTATGCTAGTCAGGAAGATTTTGAAAAAGACGGTTATTATGAGGATATGAAAGAGATGATCGCCGCTGAAATATCTAAGCAGATCAGCGACGAAGAGTCTAAGGCTCTAATGGCACAGGCTTGTAACGCACTTGTAGATGCTTATGAGCGTGGTGGAGAAAACGGTGGCAGTGTGGCTTGGGAAGATGTTGACGACGCATATGTACTTGCCGAACAAGCCCTGTTGTAGTACAACAAGTATAATCGCGACAGTTTACGCGACATTCTGTCGCGATTATACTAGTACAGCGGCCTGCGGCCGCAGCCTCCTGTACTAGCTGTACTAGGAGGATATTGTTTCGACAATGTGGTCACTTGGCAAAGTCGTAAACGCACGGATAAAGAACCTACTGTTATGAGCATTTTATTTCTCCTTGGTTAAAAGCCTCTTCACTTTAAGTATACCATAGAACCCTTGTTTTGTCAAATGACTTGACAAATGCTTTATTATATGGTACAATTGTTTTGAAAGGAGGAAACATCATGACACGTATTTCAACAGTGTTCGAACCCTATACTGTCAAACGAACATGCAGCAACCGTTGGGGTGTGTGGTTGGAAGGCAGATTGCTCAAAGTCTTTAATCGGCGAAAAGGAGCAACCCAGTTCATAAAGGAGCTAGTGAATGACAATCACGGATGCTGATAAGCTCATTAAAAAGTATATGGCTAAATTTACACTTCTGCTAGGCATCGAAGGCGTAGTGACGCGGAGAAAAAACATCCGTGGTACACAGGCGGGAAATGCTATAACCAACAAATACCGCCGCGTCGGCAGTGTCGCCTTTAACGTTGAACTATTAGCCCACCACAACGACGAAGCAGAGCTTCGTAATACTGTGGCACATGAGTTATGCCATGTTGCCGCTGAGCTACAATCAATTGAACCTGTGCAACACGGGTACCCATGGAAACGACTCATGCGTAGCTTAAATGAAAACCCTACACGCACACACACCATGGACGTACCAATGGCCATGCGCCGGGCTATCACTAAATATTTATACAAATGCCCTAAGTGTCAAACGGACTTTTGGCTCAGTGGGCAAAGGCACAAACGTAAGCAGACCGGGCGCACTTCTTATGTTTGTTCATTTTGTTCGGAAGGTATCATTTTCACGGGGCGGTCTGAAAAACGAAAAAAAGGACAAAAGGATTAAGATGAATTTTAGCGAGATCAATGACAAAACCGGGTTCGCCAATGGCGAGCCATTTAAGTGTGAGGATAATGTTCGCGCATATTTTCGAGCTACGACACAACGTGACATGCTGGGCGATGATGCGATCACCAATCAGACGTTGCTCGATGAAATGGCTGAAACCGTTATAGAGAATGGTTGGCATATAGTACAGTAGGCTGCGGCCGCAGGCTGCTGCATGAGATAAGTAGTGTACTACGCATCTCATGCAACCAAGGGTCTAAGTTGTTACGGCGATATACACAGATACATGGAACCACGGCTGCCAGTTCTCTGCTTCTTTTGTTGTCATTCGATTACCATTTGACCCACGCGGTTACCGTTTATATCCCAGATAGAATACGGGATAGGTCCCACAGCCAAGGACTTGCTGAGGTTGTTCAGAATCCTGGCAAGCTCTCCGTTCGGGTCATCCTCAAAGGCCGAATTATTCATGTTGATTTCAATGGTGCATTTCATGGTAGTTTCTCCCTTCAAAATAATTGTACCATAGAAAACGTATTTTGTCAAATGACTTGACAAGTTGTTTAGATTATGGTAGAATTAAAATGAAGGGAGGATACGCTATGGAGACTATTAAACTCGTATGCGCAGTTTGTAACACACCCCTCAGTTTTACTACACAAGTAGAACAAGGGGGCAAGTTAATTATATCCATTACCCCTTGCGCGCACTGTGCCAAACAAGAATATGATTGTGGGTACTATGATGGAAAGGAAGATTAATGAAACGAGTAGATTTATTTGTCAGTGCCAGTATAATTCTAATGCTTCTATTTCTTGGGCTGATAGGTCTTAGGATTTTAGCTGTGCTCCTGCTGTAGTACAGTAAGCTGCGGCCGCAGACTACTGTATGAGATAAGTAGTGTACTATTTATCTCATACAACCAAGAGTCTAAGTTGTTACGGCTAGAAAGCCGTTGTCCTGATCTTCCATGATTTCAGAAAGATGCTCAGTAGTATACACGATTTCGCCCGTACGCGCACGTTCACAGATGCATGGAACCAGAGCAACTAACATTCCACTTGAGTTGACCTTGACTTCAACATCGCCAGGATCAAATTCAATTCTCAAGTATCCGAGCAGCTCTAGGTCGGGGTTTCGTGGAGAACCATATTCATTAGCACCTAAGCGCCTTAGTGTTATCTTCATATTAATATACTCCCGATGCTTGACGGGCTTTAAGCCAGTCACCCATTTCATCCAAGAGGCCGTCATACAAAACAGTCTCGGCACCGTCGTTCTCTTGAATCTTGATCGCAATATTACCAACATCCGCACCGCCCCCGACAGTATGGTCTATTCCAAGCGTGTAAAAAAACTCGGCCCAAGACTCAGGATCAATCGCTTTTCCAGCCTGCAAGTAAATACCGCCAATGCCGCTTTTCTCTTTCAGCTTCATCACCACGTAAGCGAACAAACAACCAAGACCATTGTGGTTCTTGGAATGATCTTTGTTCGGCGTAAAACCGTTAAGGACCCGATGCCCCTTAAGCATTTCATACAGCACAGCTCCGTGCCCCGTGGGGTACCCGTCCATCTGGCGATAAATGTATACGTTATTCTCTCTGCCTTTAACTGTCGTGTGCGAGCGCGTTCCCATTAGTCTGTCTCCTTTTTGATTTAAGTATACCATATAAATTGTATTTTGTCAAATTTGCGTTTTGAACAAACTTATGGTATACTTAGTATGAAAGGAGTCAAAACGATGACTAAACCAAAATACACGTTGGAAATAGGTCTTAAAGAAAAAGCCACCGGAGATGTGCTTTATGGAATTACTATACCTATAGAATTCTATGAAAACGGTGCTCGGTTGGTCAGGTACTTATACAGCTTTTATAACATATTGACTGAATTGAGTCCACTTGAAATGACGAAACTTTGGCTTAAAGTCAAAACACTTGTGGAGAAAAACCAATGAAACTTTATTCTCAGGACGCGGCATTCTCTTTGCACAAGGCACTTAAGGGCTTGGTTAATAACAAGTGCCTGACTCAAGACGTATTAAACGAAGTGCTCCCCGCACTTGAACGAGCGGACAACGAAATGGATTGCTCTTGGACTGATAACGACACCAGAGAAGCAAAACTGGTATCGGAAACCTTGCTCGATTGGGTGAACCACGATGGAGACGTGGCGGAAACCGTGAAGCTGATAGGCTACGGACATAGGACACTGCAACAGTCCTTGTATCCATTAGTTATTGGTCTCATTGCTATGTGGGCAGAAGACTACGAACGTGGTTCTTTTGATGGACGCAATGAGTACACCTGCAAACAGTGTGCTAAGATTGTAAATACGTGTAAGGACTTTGTGGATTTTGAGCGCCCCGGTGCTCCAATGATCTAAGGAGAAAAAAATGCCTAAGTTTAGCGTAGGTCGAAGAGAAGTTTATGTTGAATGGTTTGAAGTAGAAGCTGATTCAGCGGATGAAGCGGTCGATATTGTAAACGGTCTTGACGATGAAGACCCACGAATTTTGCATAGAGGTCCCCAGTGTTATGATGAGACACTAGGACCAAACGAGTGGTATACTCACCCACTGGATTAGTACAGTGGGCTGCGGCCGCAGGCTGCTGTACTAGGTGAGGAGGTAAGTACCCCCTCGCCTAGTTGTCTGATCCTTCATTTCTACTGTCCTTTTTCGCCCACCACCACAAAATTGATAGGCTTTGAAACTTCCAACCTAACGACCTTTTCGTTATGGTCTAAGAAAGAAATGTTCCCCGAGTCCAATTCAATTTGTCAAATGACTTGACAAGGGCAATATTATATGGTATACTTTGACTGTAAGAAGCTAAGGTTCTAACAAGGAGAAAGATCATGGGGTTGGATATGTATCTTGACGCGGAATATTATTTCAGTGAATACATTTTTGGCGCGGATGGGCCGACTCCGGCAGAAAAAGTGCAAAAGGCGCTACAGGCTGCGGGCATTGATGTACCTAAGCCAGTAAAGTATATTAAGGTAAGTGCGGCATACTGGCGGAAAGCAAATGCCATTCATCAGTGGTTTGTGGATAATGTACAAGAGGGCTTGGATAATTGTGGGTCTTACTATGTTTCTCGCGAACAGCTTCAGACCTTATTGAAAACAGTGAAGAAGGCAATCGCCGCCTATCGGAAAAGTCCTGAAAAGGCCGGTGAAATTCTTACGCCGCAAGATGGATTTTTCTTCGGATCTACTGACCTAGATGAGTGGTATTTGAAGGGTTTGGAATACACCCGCGATGCCTTGAAAGAGGCATTGCAGCTTCCAGAGGGTTGGGATTTTTATTATCGTTCAAGCTGGTAACCCCAGCATGCAACTGAAAGGAACAAAAAATGGAATACAAAATTTCGAACAGTCAACTTGTTTCAGTGGATAAAATTAAAGAAGGGGGCCTTTTTGAGTGGGGCGGTGAGGCATTCTTACGAACGGATGAATTTGATGAATCTGAACCCGACCTACTACTTTGTGTAGAATTGAAAACTGGAAGAATTCAAAAGTTCACCACCACCACTGATAGATATGGTATGGTAAGACCTTTACAACTCACTCGCCCCATCATATTCAAATAAGAATCTTACTGTCCTACTCCTGTAGAGCAGTGGGCGGGGGGTCCCCAGCTACTGTACTAGCCTTACATGACTAGTACAGCGGTCTGCGGCCGCAGACTACTGTCCTAGCTATGTAGGACAGTGGGTAACTGGGTTGTTGTTTAAATGAGCGCCTTTTGTGCCCTTAAAGTCAAAGGTTCTGAGATACGCTTCTGCATCTAAGTACATGTCTAAACCAATGATTGTTCTCCTTATACTATAAAAGTCACTGGTTCGACGGGGGTTATTGGAGACACCAAAGTGTCACCCATCATTGTGAAAAAAGCACCGGTTGAAAAACGCATAGTCAAAACCACGTTCTTTATTACCTCTTCTGAAAAGCCTACAAGCGCGACGCTTTCATGCTTGTGGCAGACGCGAAAAACATCAGTGTCTTGGGACCATTGAAAGAAGGTTCCCGGTTCTAAGGATTTGAGTTCGACTGAGGTCGAGTTCTTTATGACGGTTGTTACCTTGTGCATACTGTATCTCCTTTATTTTAAGTATACCACAAGAATCTGTTTTTGTCAAGTTTGCTTTTTCGGGTAAAATGTGGTATACTTTTATTGTCAAAGCTAGATGCACAGCATGAGCGTCCTACCGGTAAGGTGGTTCATGCGTCCGGTTGCAAGAACAGCTGGAAGATAGTGGTTCGATTCCACTTGCATTTACGCGTTGATTCCGCCGTTTGTCTTGCTGAGTGTGGGCCTTATGGCAAGCGGCGGATCCATTTTAATGTGGATACTATTACACTAGCATGTTACGGAGAGATATTTTAATGTGCTAGTATAGTGGCCGGGGCGGCCCCCAATCACTGTATTAGAATAGTAGATACCCGTCTCTCCGGGCTGTCACCCCTTGCGCTATGGATGCGCCAAACCCACAAGATCGAGAGCCTCGGCATGCTGGCCGGGGGCGTCGCCCACGATCTGCAGATTCTGCGCTCACTGCAATAATGCTGAGGTTGCACAATGTTGATTGTAGTGTGTCTCGTAGCCGGAATCGAACCGACACTTCCTGTCTCACTCAGTGATCAACTTCGTGTTCGACAGGCGTGCGAACCACCTTAACTGTGCGCACAGCCAGAGCGCTTACACTGTGCGAGACAACTTAACTTAGATTTGTCAAGTGCTATCTTCTTTTTCACGTACCTGTTCGATTGCTTCCCAGAATTCTTCGCGAATAGAATCAACATCAAACCCCGTAATAGCAAATGTTTCAGTAGCCCCGTCCTCAAATTCAAAGAGAATGTCTATGCGGCTAATTTCATTCAAGAAATGGACATTGGTGATCTTTTTACCAAGCAGGCTATTCCGTAGTTCATCAAGCAGTTCCTGACCTTCTTTGGACCGGCTGAACCGATCAAGGTCATTCATGTCGCTTACGCTTCCCATGTCTGTATCTCCTTTATTTTAAGTATACCATAAGAATCTGTTTTTGTCAAGTCATTATGGTATACTTAGATTAAAGGAGAAAGACTATGACTTATAAGTCTTCTGAGGTTTGTTTTCAGACCGTCACTGTGCGAGTTGGGGATGAATATTATCCTGGACATCTTATTTTAGTCGTAGATGACTGAACTAGTACAGCGGTCTGCGGCCGCAGACCGCTGTACTAGTTAGATCCTAAACTCCTAAACTCCTAAACTCCTAAACTCCTAAACTCCTAAACTGCTGTACTTATCTTGGGGATCACCGAATTGGAAAAATGAACTGCGAACTGAGAATCTAAGATCCTTAGATCCTAAACTCCTAACCTGCTAAACTGCTAAACTGCTAAACTACTGTACTTATCTTGGGGATCACCGAATTGGAAAAATGAACTGCGAACTGAGAATCTAAGATCCTTACTGTACTTAGCTTGGGGATCACCGAACTGAGAATCTAAGATCCTTACTGTACTATCCGGTAATTCCAAATAGATCCTTAGATCCTTAGATCCTTAGATCCTTAGATCCTTAGATCCTTAGATCCTTAGATCCTTAGATCCTTAGATCCTTAGATCCTTAGATCCTAAACTGCTGTACTTATCTTGGGGATCACCGAATTGGAAAAATGAACTGCGAACTGAGAATCTAAGATCCTTACTGTACTTATATTAATGAACTGCGAACTGAGAATCTAAGATCCTTACTATACTGAGAATCTAAGATCCTTACTATACTGAGACCCCCATGCTTTTAACAATGTTAAAGTTTGTTTTAACATAGTTAAATAAGGATCTAAGGACCTATCGTCGTAAGTCGTTGCGGCACAAGGACTTGATGAAAATGTAAACTATCCTTTACATTTTGATCGTGGATATAAAAATTGGCAGGATAGAAGGTTATTAGAATCTAAGGTTCTAAGTTATCCGCCTATCTATTACTTTTTGACCAATGTGAATCCTTATTCACAATCAGGACACAAAATATACTTCTTAAACGGACTACCCGCTTTAATAAGTATTGCCTCAGCCTCCGGGCTCATAATCAAAAAGAGTTAAAATCACGCCCTTCTTCATACCTTAATCCTCCTCAGTGCCGCTCGGCTGTACGGGATAGCCAATCAACTTTTCTTTCACTCCCGCATCGATCTGAGAGACTAAAAGAGCAACAGTTTCTAAGGTGTCTCGAACAACGGTAGGAAAATCAACTTCGGGCTCATTGACTCTTTCCTTAAGGGACTCTAAAGCCGTTTCATAAACCCTTAAGACAAACTCATCCCGATAAATTAAAGTTCTAAGCGCCATAACTGTCACTACCAGCTGGCTTCCCTCATAATTGGGAATATAAGTTGCCGCTTCCTGGGCCTCTTTCGAAAAAAGTTCTAATATAGCTCTTAATGGATCTTCTTTTGACACAAGTATTCTC
>Ga0265293_10008984_pt1 | contig 14546 bp, 12 predicted proteins | sample Munlanlewell138R_FD_192505 | JGI IMG/M metagenome (GOLD analysis project Ga0265293, IMG submission 192505) | Leachate microbial communities from a municipal landfill in Southern Ontario, Canada - Leachate well 138R | ecosystem: Engineered > Solid waste > Landfill > Unclassified | place: Canada...
TTTACGCGGCAATGTTAATACGCGCTTAGCCAAACTCGATGCAGGCGAATACGATGCCATTATTCTTGCTGCTGCAGGCTTATTACGTCTAGGCTTTGCTGAGCGTATTCGTAGCAGTTTAGATGTCAGCAACAACTTACCGTCTGGCGGCCAAGGCGCAGTTGGTATCGAGTGCCGCAGCGATGACACAGCAATTCATGCACTTTTAAAACCATTGCACCATGCTGATACCAATGATCGCGTGACCGCAGAACGTGCACTGAACAAACACCTCAACGGTGGCTGCCAAGTTCCAATCGCCTGCTATGCCGTCTTAGAAGGTGAGCAACTGTGGCTACGCGGCTTTGTTGGCCAACCCGATGCCTCTGTATTGTTGTATGCAGAACAACGTGCACACAAAGCTGACGCCCAAGCCTTAGGTATCGCTGTGGCCGAAGACCTCCTTGCCCAAGGTGCTGGAGAAATTCTTGCGGTCCTATTCGAACAAGAGACACCCCTCACGTGAAACGGTGGCGTGTTCTAATCACTCGGCCGGCAGCAGACAGCGCGGCCTTAGCTGCGCTGTTGGCTGAGCAACAAATATATAGCAGTAGCTTACCGCTATTAGAGATTGAAGCATTGGCAGAAACACCTGCTCAACGTTCTTTGATGCTCAACCTCGATCGTTACTGCGCAGTGATTGTGGTCAGCAAGCCAGCTGCGATCTTGAGCCTAGAGCGGCTTGATCAATACTGGCCACAACCGCCTGCCAAACAGCACTGGTTTAGCGTTGGCGCAGGCACAGGACAGCTCTTAGCAGACTACGGTTTACCCGTCAGCTGGCCCGAGCATGGCGATGATAGCGAGGCCCTGCTTGCTCTACCAAAGCTTCTAGATACGCTAAGTACCGACGCGCCCCGCGTGTTGATTATGCGCGCTGACACCGGCCGCGACTTTCTCTCTGAGCAGTTAAAGCAACACGGCATCCAAGTTGATTTTTTACCGCTGTATCGCAGACGCTTACCGGTTTATCCTAGTGGCACATTGATTAAACAGATCCAACAAGAACAACTGAACGGCCTTGCAGTGAGCAGTGAGCAGGGCTTACGTCACTTAATTGAATTAGCTGGAGACGCCTGGCCAAATTTGACGTCTTTAGCCTTATTTGTGCCCAGCCCACGTGTTGCTAAAATAGCTCAAGAGCTCGGTGCACAGCATGTTATTGATTGCCGTGGCGCGAGTAACCAGGCTTTATTAAACGCCTTGACTGCGCATGGCGCACCATCAGCATAAGGATTTAGTCATGACTCAACCTTCAGAAAAGCCGGACGCTAAAACAGACAAAACCACATCTGAGACACCCAGTAAGGACGCTGTAGAAAAAAAACAACCTGAAAAAAACAAACCGCAGCCCAACAAGCCAACCACAGCATCCTCAAGTAAAGGTTTAGCTGTACTGGCTTTATTATGTGGCTTAGGCGGTCTAGGAGCAGGGGTCTGGAGCGTATTACAGATCCAAGCTGCCGACGACCTCTCGCTACAACAGCAACAGCAGCTGTTAAATATGGGCACGCAAACCACTGCTTTGGCTGAACGTGAGCAACAGCTGAGTCAAAAAATTGCACAAATGCCATCTGCTACGCAATTACAGCAGGGTCGTGAACTCTTATCCAGCGTACAGGCAGAGCAACAACTGCTATCACAACGCTTGGAAACTATTTTAGGTGCCAGCCGCCAAGATTGGCGTCTAGCTGAAGCCGAACACCTATTACGTATGGCCAGTTTGCGCTTAAGTGCTTTACACGATACCAACAGCGCACGCTTTTTATTAGAAGCTGCTGACCATATTTTACTGGAGCAAAATGATCCAGCAGCATTTGCCGCTCGTGAGCAACTAGCGCGCAGTATTGTAGCCTTGAAGAGCAGCGGCAGCTTAGATCGCACCGGTTTATTTGTGCAGCTCGGTGCCCTCTACCAACAAGCCAACCAATTAACCCACTTAGCCCCTGAATTCACTCGCGGCCAAGGCCAGCGAGCTGAAATAGCCTCAGGTGATGGTGCTGGGCGCTGGGCGCAGTGGTGGGAACAGATTTCGCGCTACCTACGTGTCGATTTTAATGCCAGCGAACAAGTACAACCCCTCTTAGCAGGACAAAGCCTCACTCACGTGCGTTTAGCTTTAGGCCTAGCCTTAGAGCAAGCGCAATGGGCAGCTTTAAATGGTGCGACCGAGGTATACCAGCAAGCACTGCAACAGGCTCTAAATATTTTAGATGCCCATTTTAGTGCTGAAGATCCAAGCGTTAGTAGCCTAAGAGAACAAATCAGTGCCCTATACGAGCAAAAGGTAAGCCAGCAATTGCCCAACTTAACTGCAGCGCTGACCACGCTACAGGCTTACATAGATACACGCTCTACACCTCAAGAGTCTAATACAGAGGAGTCCAACTGATTATGAAACGGACCTACCTTATTTTGCTCATTGTTGTGGCCTGCGCCGCGGCTTTGGGCATGTTTATCGCAGAACACACTGGCTATGTACTGATTTCCTGGAAATCATTTCGCTATGAGTCCAGTCTGTGGGTGTTTCTTGCGGTACTGACCGTGCTCTTTGCCGTGCTCTACGGCTTACGCACACTCATTAAAATGGCCTTAATTTCAACTGGGTTAATCAACCCATGGTCACAACGCAATCAGAGTCGGCGTAATCGCCGAGCTGCCGAGCAAGGCATCCTAGATCTTGCCCAAGGCCATTGGAAAAACGCCTTACGCCACCTGCGCCGTGCCGCAGAAGGAGAAGCCAAGCCGCTGGTGTACTTGCTCGGCGCTGCGCGTGCCGCGGAACAGCTGGGTTACAGTGAAGAGGCTGATCAGCTGCTTGAGCAGGCATTGATTAAGCAGCCCTCTGCTGAGGTGGCGATTGCCTTGGCGCATGCTGACTTACAACTGCAGCGTGCCAATGATGCGGGTGCCCAAGACACCCTACAAGCGATGCATGAGCTACACCCTCAGCACCCAGAAGTGCTCTTACGTCTACAGGCCTTGCTGCGCCAGCGGCAAGATTGGTCAGCTCTGATTGGCTTATTACCCGCGCTGCGCAAATCTAAACGCTTAAATAACGAACAATTGCACAATATTGAGTATCAAGCTTGGTCAGGACGTCTCTCAGCAGCCTGCAAGCTTAAGCAAGATCCGCAACAGGCTTTGAAGTCACTGGATACGGCATGGCAAGGCCTGTCTAACAAACTTAAAAATGACCCCCAATTGGTGGCCTCTTACGCTGCAGAATTGCTACGCCTCAATGCCCACCAACAAGCAGAGTCATTACTGCGCCATGCTTTAAAAGATAACTTAGATAATGAACTGTTGGAACTCTACGGCCAAAGCCATGCTGAAGATGCATCTCGACAGCTGCAGTTAGCTGAAACTTGGCTCAAGCAAGCACCTAACAACCCTATTTTGTTACGAGCCCTAGGCCGCTTAAGTTTACGCAATCAGCTCTGGGGCAAAGCACGTGATTATTTCGAAAGCAGCTTACGCGAGCACCGCCAAGCCCATACCTGTGCAGAATTAGCGCGACTGCTCAGTCACTTAGGCGACACTCAGCGCAGCAACCAGTTGTTTGCCGAAAGCTTCCAATTATTAGAACAATCTTTACCGGCATTACCGCAACTGGCACTACAAAAAGATACGGCATAGCCACTATACTAGGCGACAAACAGCGTGTTGGCATTGCAACTGACACGCTGTTTTTATTTCCACGCATTTCAGCGACTGCATCACGCAGATGCCGCACTTGCGGCGTTATGCCATAACGAGGATTCACCATGCAATTACCTTCATCGCGCCTATTATTCTCATTAGCGTTTTTAGGCTGTGCGGGTATTATTAGCGTAGCATTGTACTTAGAGCATATCGTGGGTTTAATGCCATGCCCTTTATGTTATGTGCAGCGTGTCGCTGTCATACTGTTTGGCATAACTTGCTTACTTGCAGCCCTGCATAACCCAGCCCGCTTAGGTCAGCGTATTTATGCAGCGCTCAGTGCACTGGCCACAGGATTAGGAATAGCCGCTGCAGGTCGGCAAATTTGGTTGCAAGGCTTACCAGAAGATCAACTTCCCGCATGCTTGCCGTCATTAGAGTACATGCTTGAAGCCTTTCCGATACAAGACATTATCAGCAAAATGCTACATGGTACGGCTGACTGTGCCGAGGTGAATTGGACATTGTTAGGCTTCAATCTGGCAGAGTTTAGCCTGCTTAGTTTTATTATGATGCTGGTGTTTAGCTTGTTTATCATGCTGCGCAAAGCAGCACGTTAATTTCGTTGACTGTAACGCTGCGCAACCGCGCTAAGCAGACACTAGGATCTGACCCAGTGCCTGCTTAGCGACACCGGCTTATTCTTTTAAAGGCACTAAGCGCGGCGCAATCATATTCTCTGGACGTAAAATATCGGCCAACAGATCATCATCCAGCAACTGCTCTTCACGCACCAACTCCAAGACTCCACGTCCACTGTCTAGCGCTTGCTTAGCAATGCGTGTGGCATTGTCATAACCAATATATGGGTTAAGTGCTGTAATCAAGCCGATGGAGTGCTCCATTAGCGAACGGCAGCGTTCTTCATTAGCGGTGATGCCGACCACACAATGCTCACGCAACATATCCATAGCGCGGCGTAATAAGCGAATCGAGTCAAACATTTTCCAAGCAATCAGTGGTTCCATCACATTTAATTGCAACTGCCCTGCTTCAGCGGCTAATGTCAGCGATAAGTCATTACCAATCACTTCATAAGCCACCTGACTGACCGCCTCAGGAATCACTGGATTGACCTTACCCGGCATAATCGAACTGCCGGGTTGCCGTGCTGGCAGATTGATTTCGTTGATCCCCGTGCGTGGCCCACTGGACAGTAAGCGTAAATCATTACAAATTTTAGACAGCTTCACTGCGGTACGTTTTAGCATCGCCGAGAACAGAACAAATGAGCCCATATCAGAGGTCGCTTCAATCAAATCCGGCGCTGCTTTCATTGGAAAACCACAGATCGCACGCAGACGTTCAACCGCAATACCTTGATAACGAGGATCGGCATTAATACCGGTACCTATAGCTGTACCACCAAGATTGACGGAGGCAAATAAGTCATTGGCGAGGCTTTTTAACAGCGCTAGATCTCCCGCTAGATTAGCCGAGAAAGCTTTAAACTCTTGGCCAAGAGTCATGGGTACAGCATCTTGTAACTGTGTTCTACCCATTTTCAATACATGTGAAAACTCATCGCCCTTATCAGCAAAGGCATCAATCAAGCGCTCTAAGCTGAGCAACAAACCATTGTGCCCGAGCAACAAGCCAACACGGATCGCTGTTGGATAGGCATCATTGGTTGATTGCGCCATATTGACGTCATTGTTGGGGTGCAAAAAGCTGTATTCACCTTTTTCTTTGCCCATCGACTCCAAGGCTAAATTAGCAATCACTTCATTGGCATTCATATTGGTTGATGTGCCAGCACCACCTTGAATCATATCAACGATAAATTGATCATGATGTTTGCCTTCAATCAATTGCGTGCACGCATTGGAAATCGCCGCATGTTTTACATCAGTCAAATAACCCAACTGATGATTTGCATCAGCAGCTGCTTGCTTGACCATCGCCAATGCACTGACAAAATTAGGGTAATGTGATAATGGCACACCCGTCAGGTGAAAGTTATGCACGGCACGAAGTGTTTGGATACCGTAGTAGGCATCTTTAGGGACAGGCAAAGAGCCGAGTAAATCATGTTCAGAACGAAACGCTGTTGCTGTCATAGCTAAGACACCCTTTTAAGCTAAACAATCAAAAATTAAAAAAACAAATGTTAGGCCTTATAAGCTAGCAAAGCTAACCCTGTGCCCATGTTAAATGCGACATAAAACCCACGCAAACTGTGGATAACTCTGTGAGCAGTATGTGTAAAACTGTTACAGATCTACGCTAACACTTCATAAAACACGCAAGTCATTGATTTATAATCATAATAAAACACTTTAAGAAAAAACACTTCATTAAGCACAGCCTATGTCCTGTGGATAAAACATTGTATTTTTCTTAAAAAATTACGCACTAGGCGCTTTCGACTCATCACTCAGCAACTCTAGCTCCGCAATAGTGCGTAAGCGCGTCACAACCTTGGCATTAATTGATCCATCCGGAAAATCACCATTATCATCAGCACAACCGGCGACGATACCGCTAAGCAAGCACAATGCTTGATCCACATGGCTGACAGTATAAATATTAAACCGCTTTGCTTCGACTGCAGCGACAACAGCCTCATCAAGTAGCAAGTTGATGACGTTAGAGTGTGGGATAATTACACCCTGCTCTCCAGTTAAACCACGCGCTTGGCACAGGCGAAAAAATCCTTCAATTTTATCGTTCACACCACCCACAGCCTGCACTTCACCAAACTGATTAATGGAGCCGGTAATTGCAAATGACTGCTTAAGTGGCGTGCGTGATAAAGCAGAAATTAGCGCACAGACTTCGCCCAATGAGGCACTATCACCGTCGACATAGCCGTATGACTGCTCGAGGGCAATACTCGCGGAAATAGCTAAAGGAAACTCTTGTGCATAGCGGCTGCCTAGATAGCCCGTCAGAATCATCACCCCTTTCGAGTGTATCGACTGCCCAAGGCTCACTTCGCGCTCAATATCTACGATGCCGCTGTTACCTGGATACACTGACGCAGAGATACGAGCAGGCACGCCAAACGCTGTATCACCTATGGCCAGCACAGTAAGGCCGTTACATTTGCCTACTGCCGCACCTTGGGTATCAATCAAAATCACGCCCGATAACATTTCATCCATAATGCGCGCGGAAACACGTCCAGTACGAGTGCGACGCGCAGCAATAGCTTTGTCAATATGCTCAGCATCGGTCAATTCTGCAGCTGCCGTATGGCGTATAAAGTCTGCCTCACTGACCACCTGAAATAAATCAGCCAAGCCTGCAGAGATACGCTGTTGATGCTCAGCCAAACGCGCACTATAGCGGGCTAAATACTGCACTGCTGTAGCCGTTAATGGTGCCATACCTTCTTCACTGGTACGTGCACACAACAGTTGTGCAAACTGAGTTAAAGTTTCATCGGCCAATGGAATATCTTCATCAAAATCCACTAACATACGAAACATTTCTTGAAATTCAGGATCAAGCTCTTGCAAAGCGTAATACAGATCACGCGAGCCGATAACGACCACTTTAACCTGCAAAGGAATCACCTGCGGAATTAGAGTAGCTGCTGCAACGCGCCCCAACTCAACCAAGGGTGACTCCATTTTTAATTGGCGCGAATGCAACGCCCGCTTCAGCGCTTCCCAAACAAAAGGCTCAGATAGCAGCTTTTCTGCCTCTAGAAGTAAATAACCACCATTGGCTCGGTGTAACGCGCCAGAGCGTAATTGCCGATAACTGGTATAGAGCACACCTTGATCGGTACTGTATTCAATACGGCCAAATAAATTATCGTAGGTTGGATGCGATTCAAAGACGACTGGAGCCCCCTCATCAGACATATGACCAACTACTAAATTGGGACTGTATTGCTCTTCTAATAACTTACGTGCAAGCGCATCGCTATGCTCTTCATCGACCAATTGCTCAACCACTGTTTTTAATAAATTGGTCTGCATGGCCTGTAAATAGGCAACCACACTGGGGTGTTCTGCATATGTTTGTGCTAACGGCGACAATAAAGGTTCCAGAGCTAAAGCAATGGTTTCTTCGTTGAGTTGGCGCAGCTGATTGCTTGACTCTCGCTTCCATTGCAACAAGCTGGACAGTTCTTTATTAAGCTGTTCTTCAAGCACTGCAATATCAGCATGAAACTTCTCACGCTCACTCTCAGGACGCTGCGCAAACTCGGCCTCATCCAAAATTTTCCCTTCATGCATCGGTGTAAACGCAATATTGATACTGTCCCGATAGAGGGCAATATTTTTTTCCAGCGCTAGCTTCTCAACGGCATCGATGGCTTTGTCATAACGGCGATTAAACTGGCGATCAATGGCGCTTTTTTTTTGCTGCCATGCTGGTGTTTCAAAAACAGCTGGAAAGGTCGCTAATAGGTTATCGAGTAATGTATTGATATCAGCACAAAAACGACTGCCTTCGCCAGCAGGAAGCTGCAAAGCGTGCGGCTCACGCATCTCAGTAAAGTGATTCACATAAAGCCAGTCAGGAGGGGTTGGTCGTTGCTTGGCTTGTTCAACCAAGTAGCGCTTAGCATAAGAAAACCTGCCAGAACCTGACTCGCCCATAACATACACATTATAGCCATGGCGCTGCATGGAAATACCAAATTGCAATGCCTCCATGGCTCGTGATTGCCCTAGTACGCCACTTAATGGTTCAAGATCGGCGGTACTGACAAAATCAAACTGCCCATTAAAGGTGCGAGTTAATTGCTCGGGTAATAAACGCTGTGCATTGAGAGTTGATTCAGGCATTAGATTTCCTTGCAGCAAGCGGCCAAGCCGCGAAGTGAACGGCGCATTTTGGCCTTGCTTGATAGCTCCCTGCAAGGAAGAAGTCAAAATAAGGGGGTTGCGCAGCTATGATCCATTAAAAAACACATAATCATAGCAGATGATGATTTTTCATTGGTTTGCAGGCAGCTCATAGGCAAAGAGACTGTCGCAGAGTGTTTGTACTGGCCATATATCGAGGTGGCTGTTTTCTGTTGATAGGTCTATTTTGACTGCAACGCAGATACTAGGCAATCTAAAATACGAGCCTGTCAGGTCAATTCAGAGTCAGCCCAGAGTCAACTCTAGCCTTCAAGCCGTCTCTCAAGTCACCTGACAACCTGTACGCATGCATTCTTCAGTCGGCGCAGTTAATACAAAACTGAGCGGCGGGTAAAGCTTCAAGTCGTGCAGCGCTAATCGGCTCGCCACACTTATCACACTCACCGTAGGTACCTGCATCTAAACGCTCTAGTGCTTGCTTAACGTCTTGCACACCAGCGCGTGCATCAGCCAACAAGCCTTGTAAAACCATATCATTTTGACGCTCTGTTGCTTGTTCAGAAAAACTTTGGGCATGCTCTCGTGATAAGTCTCGCTCAATCGCCTCTGCCCGAGTCGTATACTCAGTGGCTAAGGCTTGTAAACGCATACGCCTGTCAAGTTCTGTCATAACAACCTCTTCTAAAGATACGCTCAATGAAAAGCTGGTGCTTAAAGATCAAAGCCTAGCGGCTTACACTGCACCACCTACTGATACTTATCAACCTATGCGCGATGAAAACAAGCATCCACGCAAAAATGCCCCGCGATCGCGAGGCATTTTTAGCACGCTAACGAAGGGCTGTCTGTTTTAGACAATACCTTGCGCTAACATAGCATCTGCAACTTTAACAAAGCCGGCAATATTTGCCCCTTTAACATAATTCACGCGACCATTTTCCATACCATAATGGACACATGCGGCATGAATATTTTGCATAATACTGTGTAACTTGGCATCAACCTCACCATCTGTCCACAATAAACGCATAGCATTTTGGCTCATTTCTAAGCCGCTCACCGCTACACCACCAGCGTTAGACGCTTTACCTGGTGCATACAAAATACCTTGCTCAATGAACAGGTCAACAGCATCAAGTGTTGAAGGCATATTGGCACCTTCAGCAACACAAATGCAGCCGTTTTTAATCAAGGTGCGCGCATCCTCAATGTCGAGTTCGTTTTGCGTGGCGCAAGGTAGTGCAATGTCACACTGCAAACTCCACGGACGCTGTCCAGGAAGGTACTGCAAACCAAATTGCTCAGCCATTTCTTCAATACGTCCTCGACGGATGTTTTTCAAATCCATCAGGTATTTCCAATGTTCACTGTCCATACCATTTTCGATATACAGCGTACCACCGGAATCCGATAAAGAAATCACCTTGCCGCCAAGCTCAATGACTTTTTGCGCGGCATATTGAGCTACGTTGCCCGAGCCAGAAATAGCAACACGCTGACCTTCAAAGCGTCTTTTAGCGCTTTTCAGCATTTCTTCCGCAAAGTAAACGCAGCCATAGCCTGTTGCCTCAGGACGAATCAAGCTGCCGCCGTAGGTCATGCCTTTACCGGTTAATACCGAAGTAAACTCATTGGCCAGACGCTTGTACTGACCAAACAGATAGCCAATCTCACGCGCGCCCACACCAATATCACCCGCAGGGACATCAAGGTTGTGACCAATATGGCGGAACAACTCAGTCATAAATGACTGGCAGAAGCGCATCACTTCATTGTCACTTTTACCCTTAGGGTTAAAGTCTGAACCACCTTTACCACCGCCCATCGGCAATGAGGTCAATGAGTTTTTAAAGACCTGCTCAAAGGCCAAGAACTTTAAAACACCCAAATTGACTGACGGATGGAAGCGTAAGCCACCTTTATAGGGACCAATAGCGCTATTCATTTGTATCCGGTAGCCACGGTTAACATGCACTTTACCGGCATCATCCACCCAAGGTACGCGGAATAAAATCACACGCTCGGGCTCAACCATTCGCTCAATGATGCCAGCTTGCATATAACGCGGGTTATCTTCAAGGAAAGGCCACAGAGTGCGCAGCACTTCTTCAACAGCCTGATGAAATTCTGGCTGGTCTGGGTCACGCTGTTTTATATGGGATAAAAACGCATCAAGAGTTTGCGACATAATAATAAAGCCTCAGCAAACCGCACATGTACGGTTATTGTTCAAAACCATCTGACTTTATCAGTGCTTGGGGGCTTTGCGATAGAAAAAAATATGTTTTTTTAGAACTTCATGTTGTTTTCCCTTTGATTCCAAGTTCTATGACGTCACTAGCGCTATGAATAGCATTAGCAACTTGCTTATACTTAACGTATCAATATAAAGTTATATTATAACTTAATAAAATTATCCAAATGGAGTCTACGTATGCGTTCCTCTAATTTATTAGCACTTGCGGTGCTTGCCCTAGCACCATTCAGCCTTACTTCCTACGCGCAAGAGCATCAGCATGCACACAGTTTAGAGGCGCACCAGCATGGTGTTGCAACACTGAATATAGCCCTCGAGGATCAACAACTCGTCCTAGAACTGCACAGCCCCGCAATAAACATTATTGGTTTTGAATACCAGCCCAGCGCTGATACGGATAAACACGCCGTATTAACTGCAGAGCACACCCTAAAAAACGAGCAACGCTTGTTTAAACTGAGCGCTGCTGCGCAATGCGCCCTCAGTTCAGTAGCCATTGAGAATGATCTAGCAGAGCATAGTGACGACCACCAGCAGTCCGCACATGATGAAGATGAACAGCAGCACAGTGATATTCGAGCCAGCTACCAATTTAACTGTGCAGTGCCGACAAAACTGACCAGTATTGATCTGGATGGATTTTTTAAAGCCTTCCCCTTGACTGAGAAAATTCATGTGCAATTGATCAGCGCAGGTACACAACAGGGCGTCGAACTGTCTCAAGGCAATACTGCAATCAACTGGTAAGCTAAAACCACGCCTATGCTGCCCAGCAGTGTAGGCTCTAAGTTAATCTGTTATTGAGATGGCCATGACCAGCCCGACCCCTATTATCGAACTGCGCGCCCTGCGTTTTGCTTGGCCTAAGCAAGCCACGCTATTGGATATAGACGCCTTTCGTCTTGAACCCGAGCAAAGCATATTTCTAAAAGGGCCTTCGGGTAGCGGTAAAACCACCCTACTCGGCTTGCTCGGCGGTGTGCATTTACCACAAAGCGGCACTGTTCGCTTGCTCGGGCAGGACTTAAGTGCGCTCAGCGCCAGCGCCCGTGATCGTTTTCGGGTAGATCATAGTGGTTTTATTTTCCAACAATTTAATTTATTGCCATTTTTATCAGTGCTCGACAATGTATTGCTACCCTGTCAGTTTTCTAAGCGCCGTACAGAGCGCGCAATACAGCGTCACGATTCAATACAGGCTGCAGCGCAGGCCTTGCTCAGTGGTTTAGGCCTAGCGCCAGAACTTCAACAGCAGCGCGCAGACACGCTCTCAATTGGCCAGCAGCAACGTGTTGCCGCCGCACGCGCTTTAATTGGCCAGCCTAAACTAGTCATCGCCGACGAGCCCACGTCGGCTTTAGACGCCGACAGCCGTGAAGTGTTCTTAAAGCTGCTGTTTGCTGAGTGCAAAGCAGCAGGTGCGAGCTTGTTATTTGTCAGCCATGACCAGTCTCTGGCGCACCTATTTGACCGCAGCATTGATCTGAGCCAACTCAATCGCGCCACGCGCGCACAGGAGGCTTAAGGTGCATCTTTTTCGTATTGCCTTACGCAGTTTAGCTAATCGCCGCTTTACGGCATTACTGACTATTTTTGCCATTGCACTATCCATCGCCCTTCTGTTGGCTGTTGAGCGCGTACGCACGGAAACCCGCGCGAGCTTTGCCAGCACCATCAGCGCAACCGATTTAATTGTTGGCGCACGCTCCGGTTCAGTTAACTTATTGCTTTACTCAGTATTTCGTATTGGCAATGCCACCAACAATATTCGCTGGAGTAGTTTTGAACACTTTGCTCAGCACCCTCAAGTGAAGTGGGCCGTACCGATGTCCTTGGGCGACTCGCACCATGGCTATCGTGTGCTGGGCACCTCTGCTGATTACTTCAAACATTATCAATACGGACGCAAGCAGCAGCTAAAAATGCGTGACGGGCGTTTCTTTAGTGATCAAGCACCTTTTGAAGTGGTGCTGGGTGCTGAGGTGGCGGATGCGTTGAACTACTCTATAGGCCAAGAGATTGTTCTTGCCCACGGCATGGCGACCATCAGTTTAGTCAATCACGACGACAAGCCCTTCACCACAGTCGGCATTCTAGAGCGCACCGGCACGCCAGTTGATCGTACGCTGCATATTGCCTTAGCCGGTATGGAGGCTATACATATTGATTGGCAGCATGGTGCGCCAGCTTATGGCAAGCGCAATATCAGCGCTGGGCAAGCCTTACACATGGATCTACAACCCAAACAAATCACCGCAATGCTGCTGGGCTTAAACAGCAAGATCGCCACCTTTGCCGTGCAGCGTGAAATAAACCAATGGCGCGGCGAACCTTTACTGGCCATTTTGCCAGGTGTCGCTCTACAAGAACTCTGGAGTCTAATGGGCACGGCAGAAAAAGCGTTGTTTGTAGTTTCTCTGTTTGTCGTACTAACCGGCTTAATTGGTATGCTCACGGCAATTTTGACCAGTCTCAACGAACGGCGAAGAGAAATGGCTATTTTACGTTCAGTGGGCGCTCGTCCTTGGCATATTGCCAGTTTATTGATCCTCGAAGCTTTCAGTCTTGCTTTTGCTGGAATCCTGCTAGGATTGGCTTTACTGTATTTAGGTATTGCCGTCGCGCAAGGACCACTGCAAAGCCACTACGGCTTGTACCTGCCCTTCTCTGCGCCCAGCTTATACGAATGGATGTTATTGGCTGCTGTATTGCTAGCTGGCGTGTTAATGGGCGCAGTGCCGGCATGGCGTGCCTATCGTCAATCCTTAGCAGATGGGTTAAATATTCGTTTATAAACCTTTAAGGGCGTACCGAATAATGTTAGCAAGGACGTCAGGACTAGGCACAACTCGACGGAAAAGCGCAGCTTACAAAGAAGTAAATAAGCATTTTGAGCCGGTTCTTAACAATGCCCTAGCAACCTAGGTAATTATTCAGAATGTCCTTAATTTGATTGTCGTTTAATAACCTTGAGCCTGTTCTATATGCGAAAACTAATCTGTACCACGTTGCTGCTGTGCAGCGTTACTACGGTCTATGCCGGCGAGTTACGTACGCTCAAATGGCAAGATATGATTCCTGTCGATGCAGCACCTTTGCCGCCACCGACAGTGCTACACGACCTCAATCAACTGGCTGATATTTTAGCTGAAGAAACCGGTTCTGCCGCTGAGCAGCAATACCCTAATGCACCAGTCGTCGCTGAGCTGCACGGTCTACACGTTAAGTTACCCGGCTACATTGTGCCACTGACTATTGATGACAACAGTCGCATTACTGAGTTTTTGCTGGTGCCGTATTTTGGTGCCTGCATCCATGTACCGCCACCGCCCTCCAACCAAATAGTCTATGTGCACAGCGAAGGTGGCGTCGCTATGGGTGATATGTGGCAGCCTTACTGGATAGAAGGGCGACTCAGTGTTGAGTCTTTTAACAGTGACATGGCTGACACTGGCTACAGTGCCGAGGCTGAGCAAGTGTACCGCTATGTGTTTGATAGCCCAGCGATTAAATAAGCCAGCAACATCTACTCTCATCATTAAAACAATAATTTACGTAAGCCTTAACTAAAAGCATTAAACAAATAAGCTTCTTTATCTGCAGACACACCGTATAATGCACGATCGCAGGAGAGAGAATAGATTACAAATCTGCTCCGCCGAAGGCGCAAACTCCCATAAACGCTCAGGCTCATGTACTGCGAAACAACTTAGATTCGCCAACTGGAGAGCGATTGCTTAAGGCAATCCACCGAAGGGGCAAGCGGCAAACTGCTG
>Ga0265293_10008985_pt1 | contig 14546 bp, 15 predicted proteins | sample Munlanlewell138R_FD_192505 | JGI IMG/M metagenome (GOLD analysis project Ga0265293, IMG submission 192505) | Leachate microbial communities from a municipal landfill in Southern Ontario, Canada - Leachate well 138R | ecosystem: Engineered > Solid waste > Landfill > Unclassified | place: Canada...
TCCCGCTGGTGGCCACGGTCAAGCCCGGCGACGACTTCATTCTCGAATGCTATGACTGGACCGGCGGCCAGATCGCCAACAACGACAGCGCCGACGACGTGCGCGACGTCGACCTGACCCAGGTGCATTTCCTCTCCGGCCCGATCGGCGTCGAAGGCTGTGAGCCCGGCGACCTGCTGGAAGTGGACATCCTCGACATCGGCACCTTCGCCGAAAGCCAGTGGGGCTTCAATGGCTTCTTCGCCAAGACCAATGGCGGCGGCTTCCTGACCGAGCACTTCCCGGATGCGCAAAAATCCATCTGGGACTTCAACGGCATGTTCACCAAATCACGCCATGTGCCCAACGTCGAATTCCCCGGCCTGATCCACCCCGGCCTGATCGGCTGCCTGCCCTCCCGGGAAATGCTCGAAGAGTGGAACAAACGGGAAAAGGAACTATTCGAAACCGATCCCGAGCGTATACCCGGCCTGGCCAACCTGCCCTACGCCGAAACCGCGCACATGGGCCGCCTGACCGGCGAAGAAAAGGCCAAGGCCGCCGCCGAAGGCGCCCGCACCGTGCCACCGCGCGAGCATGGCGGCAACTGCGACATCAAGGACCTGTCGCGCGGTTCCAAGGTCTACTTCCCGGTTTACGTCAAAGGCGGCGGCCTGTCGGTCGGCGACCTGCACTTCAGCCAGGGCGACGGTGAAATCACCTTCTGCGGCGCCATCGAAATGGCCGGCTGGATTCACCTGCGGGTCAACCTGATCAAGGACGGCATGGCCAAGTACGGCATCAAGAACCCGATCTTCAAGCCCAGCCCGATCAAACCGCGCTACGACGACTACGTGATCTTCGAAGGCATCTCGGTCGACGAGCAAGGCAAGCAGCACTACCTGGACGTACACATCGCCTACCGCCAGGCCTGCCTCAACGCCATTGAATACCTGACCAAGTTCGGCTACACCCCGGCCCAGGGCTACGCCCTGCTCGGCTGCGCGCCGGTGGAAGGCCATATCAGCGGCGTGGTCGACGTGCCCAACGCCTGCGCCACCCTGTGGCTGCCGACCGACATCTTCGACTTCGACATCAACCCCAACGCCAACGGACCCGAGAAGAAGGTGACCGGGGGAATGGACGTACCGCTGTCGAAAGACAAGGAGTAACCGCACATGCCCTTGTACGACTACAAATGCCAGGATCATGGCCTGTTCCACGCCCTGGCGACCATGGACGAGTTCGACAAACCGCAGCCCTGCCCGCAGTGCGGCGTGATGTCAGCCAAGGTGATCCTGCTGCCAAGCCACCTGTTCAAGGTAGACGACAGCGAACGCAAGGCCCGCGACCGCAACGAACAGGCCATGCACAGCCCGATCCTGTCCACGCCCGACTACCGCGCCGAAGAACAGGCCCGGCATGAGCACAAACACGGCAAGGGCTGCGGTTGCGCGCATCAGAAACTGGGTAAGTCCAAGTTGTTCTGGACGGCCAACGGGGAGAAGATGTTTCCTTCGGCTAGGCCGTGGATGATTAGTCATTGAGTTTGAGGTTTCGCTTGTGAACCAAGGCCCTGCGATGCAGGGCCTTGGTGTTTTTGGAGGGTATGCGCGAGGTTAGACGGCCGCAATCGGACTGATCCGCAGGCCCCAACTACCTGAATGACATCGCACGACATCGACGTCAGACGATAGTTTCTACCGAACCGGCGATCGATCAAGCCAGGGAAATGGGTTGAACGAAGAGAGGACCAGAAACGTTAAGGTCCATCGGACCCCAATCACTCCATGACGCTCCTTTAGGCGCAAAAGAGAGGGCGCAATGCGCCCTCTAGTCATTTATGGCGTGACCGTTTTTTGCACCTCTCTGTCCACCATATCCTTGCCCAATCGGGTCCAGGTCAGCAGGAAGCACAGAGCGCTGGCAGCGTACAGGCAGGCCATTATGACCATGGAGGATTGCAGGCTTTGCGCGTAGACCTGTCCACAGACGTCCTGCAGACTCTGGTTCAGTTGACCGATCACGGCGGGGTGGCACTGGTTTCGTGCCAGTTCACCAGCCGCTACGCCGAGATCGGCGATACCGGACTTGAAGAAGATGTCGGAGATTGCGCCAATGAACAGCGGGCCGAAGCCGTAGCCAATCAGGTTGACGAGAAGCAGCATCACCGCCGTGGCCATTGCGCGCACACGCATGCTTACCACGCCCTGGCCGATCGTGTACTGAGCGGCTAGGTAGCCGTACTTCACAAAGCCGCCGATGATCAGGCCGATTGCAGCGTAGAGCAGATTGTCGGTGGTGAAGGCGAAGATATAAAAGGGAATCGACAGTGTCAGGCCTACCGCCGGTACCCAGGCGATGGCGCCCGGGTGCTTCTTGTAAATCCTGGTCGCTAGCCAACCGGTGGCGAAGGTGCCAACGGCGGCGGACAGGGCGACCGGTGTGTTGATCCAGATCGCAGCCTGACCGGCGGTAATTTCGTAGGTGCGGACCAGAAAGAGCGACTGGAACGAGGAGATACCGTAACCGCAGAACGCGGCAATGGTGGCGCCGGCGGTCATCATCCAGAAAGCAGGCTTACCCATCAGCTCGTGGATAGCCTCGCCCAGGCTGGCTCGCTCCTTTTTCGCGGTTTCCGGCGGATCGGTGTAGCCTCGCGGCGGCTCTTTGACCGTGAGTTTGAAAACAAGGGCGACCAGCAAGCCCGGCAAACCGACGACGAAGAAGGCGGTGCGCCAGTCGAACACGTCGGTGACCCAGCCGCCGACGAGGTTGGCGAACATGGTGCCGAGCGTTACGCCCATGGCGTAGAAGCCCAGTGCCTGGGACCGTTCACGCGGGATGAAATAGTCCGCGATCAGGGAGTTGGCCGGCGGCGTACAGCCGGCTTCACCAATACCCACACCGACGCGACACATCAGCAGAATCCAGAACGCGCCTATGGTGACCGAGCCGATGGTGACTTCGGTCGCCAGGCCGCAAAGCGCTGTCATCAGCGACCACAAGGCCACGCAGACGGTCATGATCCACACGCGATTGGCGACATCGGCAAAGCGCGCTAGCGGGATGCCCACGGCGGTGTAGAGCAAGGCGAAACCGAAGCCGGTGAGAAGCCCGAACTGGGTGTCTGTAATCCCGAGGTCCGGTACCAGGTCGGGGCCGACGACCGCTAGCAGGGCGCGATCGACGAAATTCAAGATGTAAATAAATGTCAGCGCGAAGAGCACATAATTGCGGTACGCCTTGGAGCCGTAGCCGGCCAAGTGGCCTTGGGCTCCCCCCTCTCTGGCAGTGATGGGTCTCATGGACAATACGCCTTCTAGGTTTGTTGTTATAAGTCGATGCGGGCTGTAATCGCACGCTGCTATTACCCACTCCTGACGGTGTCTGCCTGGCCTTAAGAACAGTTGAAAGCCCCTATCCGACTAGACGAACCTTGCCACTATATCGGCATAGTGGGGGTACGGTGGCGCGCAGAATTGTTAAGTTTTGTCGCGAGTAATATGCAGCCGCGAGCGAATGCCAGGACTCAGGCTTATAAGAGTCACCGCGACGCTTGATATTACGGCGTAGCAGCGGAACGGCCAGGCATGGTCGAGCCAAACGGCCCTTTTGAATACCCGTCCATAAGCAAATGGCATAACTTGAGCAGCACGTAGCTGAAACTCAGTCGAGGAAGATACGCTGACAATTCAGACGACTGCTTTTGGCCGATTTCTGCCAGTCATGACCAGCCTCCTCGAACTGGAATTGACCCATCATTCACGTCCCTTCTGACAGGCTCTACCCAATGGACAGAGCCAGCTTCCCGCAACACACTATCTGCATTCAGTCACAAACCTGCGGGCCAGTGCCCTCCCCCAAAAGGTTCAAGCATCAAGGAAGTCCCATGACCCTGAAAACCAGCGCCGACATCGTTCTGGCCGAAACCCATGGCGCCACCCGTGTGCTGGTCCTCAACCGCCCGGACAAGCGCAATGCGTTGGAAACCGCAATGTATGTGCTGATGGAACGGTATTTGGACGAAGCGCTGGCCGATCCGGCGATCGCCAATATCGTGCTGACCGGCGCGGGCAATTTCTTCTGTTCTGGCGGTGATCTGGAGTCGCTGGCGACCCGTGCGGCGTTGCCGGTCGAGGAGCGGGCGAACCTGATCGAGCGTCTGCACAGCCTGGTGCGCAAGCTGAAGTTCTGCCCCAAGCCAGTGATTGCCGCCATTGAGGGCGGTGCCGCTGGGGCGGGGGCTTCGTTGGCTTTTGCCGCTGATCTGATTGTGGCGGCGCAGGGTAGCTATGTGTCGATGGCCTATGTCAAAGCCGGGCTGGTGCCGGATGGTGGTGGTTCGGCGTTCCTGGCGCAGTCGTTGCCGCACCAGTTGGCAGCGGAAGTGGCGCTGTTCGGTGGGCGGTTGCCGGTGGAGCGCTTTGCCGCGGCCGGGGTGGTCAATCGGGTGGTGGCGCCGGGCACGGCGTTGCAGATGGCACTGGAGATGGGGCAGCAGTTGGCCGAGGGACCGAGGGAGTCGCAGGCAGCAATTCTGGAGTTGCTGGATGGGCCGGATCGTGAGGCGTTCGAGCGGCAGCTGGAACGTGAGAAGCAATTGATGGCGATTGCGCTGGGTGGCGCGGAAGCTGCTGAAGGAATCGCAGCCTTCAAGGAAAAGCGCGCGGCGCGGTTTTGATTGCTCGCGGATAGCACACTGCAGTCTTGAGCCGCCGGGACAGATTTCAATGCCTGTCCCGGTGGTTCAGATGAAGATCAGAAAATCTGACGTTTCGTTACGGTCCGGGCCAGTCGAGATCATGTCGATCAGTGTTCCGACCGGAAACATCCCCTCTGGCGGAATGCGAAGGTTTGCTGGGAAAATTTACTACCCTACCCTTTTATCACTTTGCAAAGCCGTCCAGCGTTCGCGTCGTGCTGGAGGACAGCTTGAGCATCGGAGGGAAGAAACTGGACGTACCAATGGAGACCCACCAGTTGGCGACCGCAGGCCGCATGGTAGCTAGCGGCCTGGGCGTGAGCGTGGTGCCCGCCCTATGCATTCAGCAGATGCCTAAACTAGGTGCCCGCTGCATTCCATTGACAAGCCCGGTGCTAGAACGACCTATCGGCATCCTGACCAAAGCTGATCATGAGTTATTCTTCGCCGCTCAGGCGCTTACCGATACTCTGGGACAACTCGATACTCAAACCTCCCAACAGGAAGCCACTACCCTTTTTGGAGACCGGTAAAGAAAATCTTGCAGAAGGCCTCTGCCACTTCTTCAGCGCTGTATTTACTGTTGGGTGTATACCAACGGTACGTCCAGTTGAGCATACCGAAGATAGTGTTGGCTGCTAGCGTCGCGGCGATATCGTTGCGAAAACTACCCTCCTCGATGCCTTCCTTGATCAGCGCCAATACTGCTCGTTCAAAGCCCTTGGTTTTGTCCAGCATCTCTTGTGCCCAAGGGGTTTTGGCATCCGCGATCTTGTGCATTTCTTCCTGTATATACAGGTACATATAAGGATAACTGTCGCTGTAGGACTTCATTAGCAGCTTGACCAACTGCTCCAGCTTATCCTGCGTGCTAATATCCTTGCGGGCCAGCACCAGTCCTACTTTCTCTGCGTTCTGCTCTACGCCGCCTTTTACCGCATCGCGGAAGAACTCTTCCTTGTTTCCTACATAATAGTAGACACTGGCACGATCCATCCCGGCATGGCTGGCAATATCATTGAGTGTTGTCGTCTGATAGCCTTTTTCCTTGAAAAGGTCCGCCGCGACACGAATCAATTCGTCCCTCTTTGCTTTGTATTTCGCCCCACCATCATTCAGGGCTGTTTTGCGCCGCTGGGAAATATTGCTATTTTTGGGTGACTTTGCCATTTACCACACTTTCCTATTAAAAGAGCAAAAACCATACCAGCATGTTCGCTTTAACGCGCCATGCTAGCTAGTACCGGCGCTCCCATCAAGAGAAGGAGCGAATGACCATATCTCAACGCGCCAGCTTACATCAGCTGAGATCCTCGCGGCCAGCAGCGATCCTAGTAATGATAGAAGCCTTGGCCATTTTTACGTCCCAGATATCCCGCCTCCACCATCTCCCTTAGCAGAGGAGCTGGACGGTATTTGGAGTCATTGAAACTGGCGTAGAATACTTCCATGACAGCCAGCAGAGTATCCAGGCCGATAAGATCTGCAAGCGCCAATGGCCCGATCACATGGTTACACCCCAGCCGCATGCCATCATCTATATCCTGCGCAGACGCAATACCTTCCTGGAGAACGAATACTGCTTCGTTGATCATCGGCACCAGAATCCGGTTGACAGCAAAACCGGCACTGTTTTTTACTGAAATAGCGGTTTTTTTGATTACTTCAACAAAGTGGCTCACCGCTTCATAGGTAGTATCGTCGGTCTGCAAACCCCGAATCACTTCAACCAGCAGCATGACCGGCACAGGATTGAAGAAGTGCATGCCGATGACACGATTTGGCGTCTTACTCGCAGCGGCGAGCTTGGTAATCGAGATTGACGAAGTGTTACTGGCAATGATGGCACCCTTGCCAACGACCTGATCCAGCCTGTGAATGATTGCCAGCTTCACACCCTCTGCCTCAGAGGCCGCCTCAATAACCAGATCCACCTCAGCCAAGTCAGCATAATCCATGGTAGTGCAGATACGTTCCAACGCCGACTCACGGTCAGCGGGGGTGAGCTTTCCTTTCAGCACCAGCCGATCCAGACTACTCGCCACGACAGTCATGCCTCGCTCCAGCGATACCTGATCAATATCCAGCATCACCACTGTCAACCCTGCTGCTGCACATACCTGGGCGATACCATTGCCCATAGTGCCTGCGCCAACCACACCCACTTTATTGATACTTCCTGACATCGTTATTCTCCAGTGGCAAAACTAGCGTTACGGTCGCTCATAGATAGCAGCAATACCCTGGCCACCACCGATGCACATGGTGACCAGAGCGTAGCGCCCGCCAGTGCGATGCAATTCATGAATGGCTTTGGTGGAGATGATGGCTCCCGTAGCGCCGACGGGATGGCCAAGAGAAATCCCTGATCCATTGGGATTGACGATCTCCGGATTCAGACCCAGCTCTCTAATGACAGCACATGCCTGCGCAGCGAATGCCTCGTTGGCCTCAATCACATTGATCTGTTCCAGCTTGATGCCGGTTTTCTGCAGCACTTGCCTTACCGCTGGGATCGGGCCAATACCCATATAGTCCGGGTCAACTCCTGCATGAGCATAACCAACCAGGCGCGCCAGCGGATCAATGCCCAGCTTCTCTGCCGTTTGACCTTCCATCAACAGCAACGCCGCCGCTCCGTCATTCAAGCTGGAGGCATTACCGGCGGTGACAGTGCCATTCTCACGAACGAAAATCGGCTTCATCACCGACAACTGCTCTACCGTGACATCCGGGCGCACGTTCTCATCACGATTGAACAGGCTGACACCCTTACGCCCCTTGATTTCCACAGGAACAATCTGCTCGTCAAAATAGCCTTTGGAAATGGCCCGTGCGGCGCGATGCTGACTTTCAACCGCCAGTTCATCCTGGGCAACACGCTCAATTCCATAACGGGCTGCCACATTTTCAGCAGTGACTCCCATGTGTTTGAGCTTCCATGGGTCGTGGAGAATTCCATTCATATAGTCCACCGCTTCAGTATTGCCCAGGCGCGCACCCCAGCGAAGATGGGGCAGGAGGAATGGTCCTCGGCTCATGCTTTCGGCCCCAGCGCCGATGGCAATATCGGTATCACCCAGCAGGATCGATTGCGTAGCAGAAATAATCGCCTGTAATCCAGAACCGCAGAGTCGATTGACGTTAAACGCCGGTACCTCTTGCGGAATACCGGAATCCATCGCTGCCACCCGACTCAGATAAGCATCCCTCGGCTCTGTGGGAATAACGTTGCCCATCACCACATGGCCAACTCGATCCGCCGGGACTCCAGCACGTTCAAGTACTCCAGAGACAGCGACCGTAGCCAACCTGGAAAGCGGCTGATCTTTCAAGGCACCGCCAAAACTACCAATAGCAGTTCGCACTGCACTGACTACAAATACCTGTCGCTGCGCCATGTTTCCCCCTTCTCATATTTCCAATGGCGTCGTAGGCGAAGCTATCGACACCCCCTATAAAAAAAGGCTGCAGGCAGTGTCTATCTGCAGCCTAAACGGAGCATACGTTTTGTCTCAGCCTGCCAAGCAGCCAAGATACAAAGCCTAACTGTTCCTGTTTGGCAGCCAGCCGATCTTCCCCTCATCGGGTCTATCTAGTTGCGCGTTGAAGCTCTCTACTGCCTTCGCAACGACACCGCCGATATCAAAACCTGTCATCGATGTCAGCCCACCATCCACGGCAAGCGCCTGACCTGTGATATGGGAGGACTCCTCCGAAGCAAAGAACAGCACCGCCTGAGCAATATCTTCCGGTTTCCCTGCGCGCCCCAAGGGGATCAAGTCACCATATGGCTCCCGCAAGCTTTCAGTGAATGCTTCATAGTGTTCTGGAGCGACATTACACGCAGTACCTATGATGGGAGTCAGAATCAAACCGGGGGCAACCACATTGGAGCGAATCTGTTCAGTTGCGAGCTCATAGGAAGCCGAACGAGCGAAGTGCAACACCCCGGCCTTTGCCGCATCATAGGATGCGGACGACCAACCGGCCTGGATACCAGCGATACTCGAAAGCGACACGATACTGCCGCCGCCCCCCTGCGCAATCATCTGCTGGGCAGCATATTTATGTCCCAAGGCTACAGATCCCAGCAAGAGAGCGATGGTTCTAGCAAAGCTGTGCGAATCCAGATCGACCACAGCAGCCTGATCCCCCAGCGCACCTGCATTGTTAACCATGATGTCCAATCGGCCAAAACGCTCTACCGCACAGGTGACCAGCGCCTCAATATCACTTTCAACAGTCACGTCGGCACGCTTGAATACTACCCGCTCGGCACCAAACCGTGACTCAAGTCCTGCGGCCTGTGGATCAATATCCCCTATCACAACACGCGCACCTTCCGCTACGAAAGCTTCGACTATGGCCTTGCCTATTCCCCGCCCCCCGCCAGTAATGACAGCAACCTTATTGAGCAACCTTGACATTGCGGAAAGCTCCCTTCTTATTCTTAAGTGCCGCTAACTTTTGCATAGGCAACACACAAAATCAACACAAAAGTTGACCAAACACAACAACCTGATCTAACAATGCATCTACTGAATTTCGTGACCGGGAAAATATAAAGAGGTGCAGAATGCAGCAACTGACAGGAAAAAGAATCATCGTTACCGGGGGAGCCCAAGGCATTGGAGCAGCCGTAGTCCGAGCATACGTCGCAGCGGGAGCGGCTGTTGCCTCCATGGACGTCAATGATGCATTGGGCCATCAGGTCGTCACTGAACTCCTGGAGGCATTCCCAGGCAGCGATGCACGCTACTACCATTGCAACATCAGTGATCGCAACGACGTAGAGAAATCCTTCAGAAGGGCGACAGATAATATGGGCGGGCTGGATGTTCTCGCCAATATCGCTGGCGTACAGCGCCACTCGCCTCCCGACGCTATCCCGGAAGATCTATTCAATCACCTGTTCAGTATCAACGTGCTGGGTACGATGAACACCAACGCCGAAGCTTATCGACTGATGAAACCCAAGGGAGCTGGCAACATCATCAACTTCGGCTCCGAGTCAGGGCTGGTCGGCGAGCTGAATAATGGGCTCTACGCAGCGAGCAAAGCTGCAGTTCATACATGGACACGCAACGTAGCGCGTCAATGGGGGCCGGATGGTGTGCGTGTCAACGCAGTATTACCCTATATGGTCACCCCCATGTACGCCGCCTTCCGTGAGGCGCTATCCCCCGCTGAGCTGGCAGCACATGATGCGGCAACTCAAGTGGATATTCCGTTGGGGGGCAAGTTTGGTGATGCCGATAGAGACCTGGCGCCGGTCATGGTATTTCTTGCCAGCGACGGCTCACGTTTCATTACCGGGCAGATGTTGCCTGTGGATGGTGGCCTGATATCGGTACGCTGACACGCTGACGCCCCCTTTCAAAGGGGGGCGTATCTAGTCAGGCAAACTGGTGACAAATTCCCGTAAGGCTTGAGTGAACACATCGTTGCTATCCCCCGCAACCATATGCCCAGCGCCTGGGATATCAATAAAGTCAGCGTGCGGAATCAATTCCCGGAACCGCTTAACCTGATCATCACCCACCAGCTCGCTCCGGCTACCTCGGATCAATAACGTAGGCACTCTGACATTCCTGCCGGCTTGCTCATGACGCGCCTCTGCTGCCTCTTTGGAGGCATCCAGTGAGGCAAACAGGCTGGGATCCCAATGCCAATGCCAACGCCCATTGCGCATCCTGAGATTCTTCTGCAGACCAGACAGGTTTTCAGGGCGCCGACGATGGGGAAGATAGCGCGAAATGCTCTCGGCAGCCTGTTCAAGACTTTCAAAGCCTTCCGGGTTCGCGGTCATGAAATCACGCACCTGTGCCGCGCCCTGCATGTTGATACGCGGCGTGATATCCACCAACACCAGAGCTCTGCCGCTGGAGGCATGTGCACCCAGGGTATTAAGCGCGATCAACCCGCCCAGCGAAGCACCCACCAATACCGGGGGCCGGGAAAACTGCGGAATGATCTTCAAGACATCTTGCATTTGCAACTCGATAGCGTATCCATCTGCAGCCCACGCGCTATCCCCATGACCTCGCAAATCAAGACTGATAATGCGGAAACCTTCATCAGCCAGATCTACAGCACAGCTGTTCCACGAGTATCGAGTCTGCCCGCCGCCATGCAGAAAGAGCACGCCAGGGCCATCCTTCGGCCCACCAACGCTGGCCACCAGTTTCTGTCCGCCATTGAAGAAAAATTGCGTTCGGAGTGCTCCCATACTGCTTCATCTCCCAATCGAGAATCCCACAAAATCAACGCCAAGGTTGACTTGGAGTATATCTTGAACCACTATAGGTTCAAAGTCACACGAAAATGCTTGAATCCGTTCACGGAGGCCACCATGAGAAGCCAAATGACAGCGGAGCAAGTTACACCAGTGGTCTGTCACGACATCGTAGCTGCCGTACTTTCCCACCAGGGGGAGCTTGCATTGTTGCGGCGCAGTCCATTGGTGACGGGCGATGTGGGGCGCTGGAACTGTGTGACCGGATTTCTCGATGCGTGCAACGATCCCTTGGCACAGGCACTGGAAGAAGTCCAGGAAGAAGCCGGCATCTCCAGATCTGATCTCCGGCTCCTCAGCAGCAAAGTACTGCATCTGGAAGGTCTGGATGGCCGCATATGGCGCGTACATACATTTCACTTTGCCAGTCAAACTCGGGCACTGACCCTTAACTGGGAGAATGATGATTGCGCTTGGCTTAATCCTGAAAAACTGGATGAGATTGCCATCGTCCCCTGGTTTGCAGACATTCTTGAGGCATGTGGCTTGCATCACTCCATGGCAACCTGTTTCCAATAGGCTAGCGGTGAGGCCATGACAGGGCCCGCTCGGCCTCTAGCCCATGCACGCGACAAGCAGCCCATGAGAATGCTTTCTAGCCTGCACAGAACCCAACGATGGCAGCTCAGACAAGGGTCGCGAAGCATCGCGCCCCTTGTCTGATCCAACCGATTTACGGCAGCGCGATCTTGGGAGCGACTTCCTTGGAGATCATCTCCAGCGACTGAAACCAGGGCGCAGGGTCGTCGTAATAATCATGAACCTCCACCTGCAGCGTTCCCCAGCCACCTGTAGCAGCAAACAAGGCGTTGATCTTTTCAGTAACCGTTTCAGGTGAGCCGACAACAAACACGTTATCAACGAGAAACTCCAGATCAGCATCTGCCGGATCGATACCTGCATCTTTTGCAAAACCATCCATCATGCCAAAACGATGCCAGATCGGAATAAGGTAACGTTGGAAGCAGTAACCAATAGGACCTTCCATGACAAGTCGCTTGGCTTCCTTATCAGTCTCAGCGCAGAACACTGTTTGGGAAACGGCATGGCGTGCACGGTCTGGGGTATGGCCAGCAGCTATCGCTGCTTCTGAGTAGACTTCCCAGTGTTTCTTCAGCGCATCCAGACCAGAGAAAATTGAAACGGGCTTGAAATTTCTCTCTCCTGCCAAACGGATGGATGGCGAATTGTAGCTGAATCCCGTCACCGCAATTTCAGGAGCTTTCCCTCCCCACGGGCTGAAATCAGCCAGCTTGTGCTGCTCGTCACCATCGTCACCTTCAAGCTCTTCTGGATACCCAGCGTCCCAGTATTTACCCTCATAGAAGAAAGGCTCTCGCTTCCAGATTTTTTCCATGATGGAGAGCGACTCGCGGACCATATCATTCAGGCTCTTGGTCTCGTTGCCACCCGTTGCCGTATTTGACTGACCCGCGTTGCGGATACCGTGAATGTAAGACGCCTGGGGATAGGCCCCAGCACCGATACCGAGAAAGTAACGCCCTTCCAGTATCTGAGAAAGCCAGCCAATCATCGTGGCCAACTTGGCCGGATGCTGGTGAGGCAGGATATGCGCCATTGGGGCGAATTTAATATTTTTAGTCTGCAAGGCTGCCGCTGCGATGATCAACTCCGGGTTGGGAATATTTTCCCATACCTGCGAGGCATGCTCAGAGATCATCATTGAATCAATTCCCACACTGTCCGCTTGAACGGCACTCTGGATACCCCAGTCAAACGTCTGTTTGGCTGTACGCCCCGGGCGCATGTAGGGATGAAAAATCAAACCGGTTTCCATTGCCATGATTGTTATCTCCTCTAAATGGGTAGTAGGCAAGGAGGCACTGCCTGCTGATTGCAGACTAGGCCACAGAGCCAATATAACGACGTTATACTGTCAAATCAACCTAGATGTTGATTTATTTACCATGATTTTTAATGCAAACTTCGTTAAGCTGAACCCGCGCATGAAAGCCGTTTGATTCCATACATAGGTTGTTCATATGAAACCAGTGATTTCTCGCAGTATGAAAGGTCGCAGCGGCGAGGCAACCCAAGTAAAGAAGCGATTACTGGAAGTGGCTCGGCACCTGCTCAGCACTACCGGGCGCGAGGGCGCGAATTCAAGGGCCATATGCGCCATGGCCGGTGTCGGCGCACCAACGATTTATCATTACTTTGGTGACCTGGCGGGTTTGCACCGCGCCGCCATCGATGAAACCTATGAACAAGTCGCAGAGGCTTACCTCCAAGGTACAAAAGAGGGAGGTCCGCAACAAGGTCTGAGAAACGGCTGGGGCGCCTTCGATCACTTTGCCCGTCAGGAGCCACTCATGTGTCGGATAGTCATCCAGCAAATCCTTGCCGGCGCCCCACCCGTCAGCGTCGCGGAAACACTGCGTACAGTCGAGAAGGACCTGTCGCTGCTATATGACGCAGGCGCCCTGAATTATCCCGCCCATGAAGCGGTCCAGTTGCTATGGATAGGCACCTTGGGGACAGCCTGTTTCACATCGAGTGAAAAGACAGACCAAGAAGACTATCCAGCGCTTCAAAAAAAGATGGTGGACATAGTGTTCGACGCGTTGTTTTCAAACAGAAATTCAGCGGATGATCTTCAGACTCAGGGGGCGATCATCAGACCACCATCAAGGGCGACTACCGAGCCGGTAAGATAGGCACTAGCACGTGATATCAAATAGATCGCGGTACCGCCGACATCCGTCGTCCTGCCAAAACGATGGGCAGGAATACTATCCAGCACCGCCCGTTCGACTTCGGCATCAGCGACAACCCCTGCCGTCAGATCACTGGGGAAAAAACCCGGTGCGATCGCGTTGACATTGATATTGCGCGCACATAGATCCGACGCCAGCGTGCGAGTGAGTTGATGAATGGCAGCCTTGCTGCAGCCATAGGCATAGGCACCGCCGAAACTTTTCCCGAGAATACCCCCCACCGAGCCGATATTGATTATGCGTGCCGGATCGTCAGCTGTGCCGGCCTTCTCCAGCAGAGGACATAGTCCCTGGATAAGAAGAAATGGTGATTGCAGGTTGAGGTTCATTACCGCGGACCAATCCTGCTCGGTGACAGAGCCCAGCGGCGGCGCATGAAATATACCAGAGTTGTTGATCAGCGCATCCAGCTGGGAACAGCTGTTTTGCACGACGTGAAGCAAATCCGCCAGTTGATCATTACAGGAGAGGTCACAGGAGATGAATTCAAACCCGCCGTACTCCGCCAGTTCATGGTTCAGGCTGTTCGCTGCGACATGATCACGTCCGACAACCAACACCCTGCAGCCTGCAGCCTGCAGCCTGCAGCCACCAGACAGCGGGTAATCATCGCACCTATACCCTTGGCCCCACCAGTCACCAGTACGGTTTTGCCCGCAACGGAAAACAATCCGCTGAGATCAATGCTAGACATATGTGCCCCCTTGTTTGTCAAAAAATATGATGGGAAACGACTTCTTGCGCACTACTTGCCTTGGCACGCACTCTGGTTTCTCACCCGAGGATGGAAGGCAGAAGCTCAGGCACGGGAGCCGATCATATCGGC
>Ga0265293_10008986_pt1 | contig 14545 bp, 28 predicted proteins | sample Munlanlewell138R_FD_192505 | JGI IMG/M metagenome (GOLD analysis project Ga0265293, IMG submission 192505) | Leachate microbial communities from a municipal landfill in Southern Ontario, Canada - Leachate well 138R | ecosystem: Engineered > Solid waste > Landfill > Unclassified | place: Canada...
TACTGGCACCAATACCGTTGCTGTAGACGCAAGTGTGAGTCTGACGGCTACCGGTACTTATGACGATGAGTCTAGTGCTGATCTCACTACCACGGCGACCTGGACGTCTTCGGACGAAACTAAGGCGATTGTGGATAATCTGGGTAATGTCACGGGTGTGGCTGAAGGCGAAGTCACGATTACTGCCACTGTGGGTGCGATTGCAAGCTCTGCATTTGCGTTCACTGTGACGGCTGCCTAAACTTAATATGTAAGGCACAAATGGGAGAGCATGTTGCTCTCCCATATATGCCCTTTTCTAAACCACACAGCATAGCTAGACAGACTATAGATAATCTGCCCAGTATCCTTACTTCTTGGTAAATACACAACGTTCAATATAGAACGGACGGTCCGGGTTTCCAGAAATGTTCTTCTTTTTGATCTCGTAGGACCATTCCGGATACTTTTCCTTGAAGGCCTTTTCAATCATCTCTAACACAATGGTGAGGTTATCACGAAGTTCTGTATAGAAAGCCGCGTCTTCATGAGTGAACTCATTCAAATGAATGTCAGACAACTTTTCTTTGGCATTGTTCAACCCTTCAGTCATGTTACGGATGACATCAGCCAGGAGATGGTATTCGTAGACCTTCTTCTCACCCATATCAAAGGCTTTAAAGATTGCTCCATGATCCTCGCCTTCAGTCACGTAATAATTAAACCGCCTGTCTCCGGTATCGGAGATTTGTCCATAGCTAGCCAACGGATATTGGTTAGCGAAAATTTCACCTTTGCTATCCAGGAGAAGATAACCGTCGTACTTCTTTTCTTGGTCGGGATCTTGATCCCAAGCTGTTAGGAAATGATCAGTGACTGTCAACATTTCCAAATCTACCTCAGCTGGGATTTCTTTGTTACCCCATAGAAACGGAAGCATAAAATCTGCCGCCTGGAACTTGCTCTCTTGATTACGCAGCGAAGCGTAATCGAAATGGATGACAAAGAGTTCTTGATTAACTTCGTAGCGCATGAGAATTCCTTTTTTGACTATTCGATGGTTTTCATGAAAGAGGTTTAGATTTTGTTCAGTTCCTTGAAGAACTCGTAGCGCCCAGCCATCGCGTCAAGTTCTTTACGTTCTTGCTCGGTCTTTGCCGCAGCTCGCGCCAGTGCAAAATCGTGAATATAGTTCTCTTCGAGTTTCTGAATCCATTCATCGATTGCTTCCTCGTTATCGACCCAAAATTCGATCAAAAAGTAATCGGAGTTAGGGTTATCAGAACCTGATTGAAAGAACGGATGACATTTTCTATTCAATTGGTACTGCACACTGGTGATGAAATTGTCATCGACCATCATACGAAGCACTGCATACAACCCAGGAGTGGCAAACTCCTTGCAGATATGGAGCTGAATCAGACCGGTTCGTTCACGGGTTTTGTCCAGTTCGAATTTGACACGGCCGTTCGATTGCAATTGGTGATTGTTTTTCATGTTATTTCCTTTAGACACTAAGATGAACCAGATATTCAACTTCGAGAGTGAACTGATTGCCTAGCTCATAAGTGAGTTCTTTGAACAACTCAGATTCAATGAATTCATTGAAGAGGTCTTTATATAAATCCTTCTTCGCTTCTTCACCACCTTTTTCGGTTGTTTTATAAGCGACTTCTTTCCTATTGTTCTCAGTAACGAGATAGAGCGTTGCATGAAAACCGGTAGATCGGAGACTCATTTTTTAAAACTCCTTTGTGTATGTTATTAGTAAACATTACTATTCCTTCACAAAAGAGTGCAGCGGCGATGCTCCGATTTAGGGAACAAGACGACTGAGATGATTGGGAAATCTATCAGTTCATCACGGGAAACTCGTTCACCGTTGATCAACACAGATCCTTGATCGAGCCAGCGTTGAAGTTCAGACTTCGAGGCTTTCTTGCCAGGCACCTCGACAGATGGAAACTGGCACAACACGTTGATATTCGAGAGCCATTCACGAGCTTTGAGTACTTTATTCATTTTTTATTGATTCCTTTGATTGTATGTTAGCAATCGTAACTTTAATGATACGGATGTTATCAGCATCTGTATCACAGGCTTTTTACTTATCCACTGGCTTAAATACCAGATGCATTAAGCGACCTGGTATTTTAGCAATTTCTTCGTTCGACATAGGTATCTCCAGAAGTTACGGTCGATAACACGTCCGTGTGGTTTTTACGGTTGACCACACGGACTCCTACATTAGCGGATATTAAATATCCGCTAATTATGCCGTACAACTAGACGGGGTTCCCCAAGAAGATACACATCTGTCGAATAACTTCCATATCTTCGTCAGTCAGAGTTTCCTTCTCTTTGATTTTTCGATGGACACGAGTGGCGTGTTTACGAATATCTTGGAGTATGTCGGGATTATTTTCGATATCAGGGCGAGGAATCTCACAGAGAATCATTCCATGCGACTTTAGAATTTGACCACCGACCCCCGTGGCCTCGAACCCGAGACGACACCATGTCTTGGCACCAGGTTGCCAGACCAGTGCATCCGGTCCATGAAGACACTGACCGTCTATATCTCGGACCTCCACCCAATGAGTTGACATCCGTGCGCTTCTCTTGGGTGCGAGATGGATCTCTGGATCGAAAGCAGGGGCGTTTTCGCTCTGAATAAACATGTTTATTCCTTTTCAGTCGCTTTCCTTACACTGCACGTATTTCGGAGCCCTTTCGTAATTCTTCCGTCCGAAGCGGATCACGGTATGTTCCTTGTACTTTGTGAAGTGTACGACACCAGCAACACTGAACGTGATGTCACTATCATCGTCTTGGTTCCATTGAAAGAACCAGTGCCAGAACTTGTACTTGTTAATCAGAAAGGAACCTCTGACTTTTGAAAAGATATTCATGATACATCCTTTTTAAATGTTGAAGCGCAAAGCTTCATCCATAATGCATTCGTTGATTTGAAGACCGATTAAATCTGTCTTGGTCCAAAGATCTAGTGCGTTCATCTTGATAGCCTTACTGTATTTCTGTTTGACAGACACGCTATCATCTTCATTTAAACCGCAGATCTTAAAACTACTGGTATCTTTGTAGCAAAAGACTTCATCAAAGACCTTCAGTTCAGGCTGGGTTTGACGCTTAAGCTCCAGAAACGTACGGAGGGCTGTCTGCTTCTCATCAGTAAAGAAGATAGCATTGTCAGTATGCTCGCTATTTGAGAAGCTGCGACTCACGAAACACGAGACATCCAACCAAGCATTAGCAAACTTTTGCTTACGGAACGAAGAGAAGAACTTGTCGTAGATACCGGTATGCTCTTTAGTGATGCGTCCGATCCGTTCACCGTCCAGATGAATACTGATGTGTTCCTTAAAACGCTCATAGCCTTCGTCGGTAGTGATCACGTAGAACTTAACCTCTTTACGTTCGCGATTAGAACCACCAGAGACCACGATTGAGAAGAGCTTGATAGCGTTCTCACGTAGAAAAGCCCATGCATCTTGACAAGAACCAAATTCAAACTCCGCTGCTCCCATGTACTGCCCATCAAGAAAACGATCTACCGTATTCTTATCAGTACTAAATTGCTGCATTTGGTTGTAATTGTAGTTTTGAATGTAATACATCTTTTTGTTCATAATAAGCCCCTAACAGTGGAAAAGATAATGTTTATTCCTTAAATTTGTTTTGCTGAACATCACGCAAAGTCACACGAGTGATATGTGTTTGAAATAATCTAAAGTCCAAATAGAACAATTTACTACAACAAAGAAAAAAATATGGCATAAAGAGGGACCAAATGGTCCCTCTTTTATGATGTAATGGATTACGCCTTTAGCGAAGCGCCTACCGGCACAATGGTGGAGATCGCGTGCTTGAATACCAGTTGCTCGGCTACATTATCCAGTACCAGCGTATACTCATCGGTGCGCGTAATCACACCTTGGAGCTTGATCCCATTGACCAAGTAAATACTTACTTTTTGTTTTGCTTGGATCAGATTTTCGATAAACAGATCTTGTACTTTTAGGGAAGAGCTCATGGATAAATCCTTAAAATTTTTTGATAGTTACAGATAAAAGAGAAAACCACCATCTCTCTATATAGTGATATGTATCCATATTAAATTACACTGACAAAAAAAAAATAAAAGCACCACAGGCCCTCCTCACGAAGGAGCCTGTGATACTCTTACTCATTCAGTTATCCGCCAATCAGTATCACTAACTTAAACGCTGCTACTAGAGCTAGACATTTTGGACACATGTTTTAGAGGACTCGTGAATTAAGTGTTTCGTTTTGTAGACAGTTTAGGATAAAACCATTACACTGTCTACAATTTGCCCTATGAACCTATAAAAGGCTACAAGGACAACTGGTTATTCGGAACTGAGGACTTTAGCGCATCCAAGTTCTATTATCATGGTAATTTCTATATCACAGTAAACTCTATATATATATATAGAAATGTTTGATAGAACTTGCGATACAGCCCTACTGTCTCGGGTGTTCCAACCCATTTAAGGACTTAGTGATATATTAAGTAAATAGAACTACCTAGACAGTAATTATAGTGCTGTCAGGCGTAGTTTAAGCGTCGCAGAGGCAGGCTTAAAAAGCCTGCCTCTGGTCCCGGCTTACACGGGACTGGACCTAGCACTACTTACCGGTTTTCCTGGTGGCTTTCTTGGGCACCTGGACCTTCACGATGGCCTTGGGCTTGAAGTCAGCCGGAACACGCAATTGCGCCTCATCTTCAATGCCGGAGGCCAATTCCATCTGCTCGCTAAATCCAGAGACCACCAACGTCGCCAACGGCAGGAAGTTCTGGGTTTCCGAACCATAGGCGCGCGCACGGTTCAGCTCTTCGATCTTGGCCTTGTGGGTTGCAATCAAACGGTTCAGATCCCGGATGGACAGGACGTGGGCTGTGATGTGCTCTTCGCTCTTGCGAATGATTTCAATGATTTCACGAGCGGCCGCCTTGACATTGGCCGAGCGTTCTTCATCGATTTGCTCTTTGAGCGCTTCCTTCAGGTCGTCCGAGAGCATCTCGGCGACGCCAGCTGCGTTCAGCTCAGCCGACAAGGAGTTGTCAGCCAGACGTTTGATGAAAGTGTAGGACATTTGTGTTTCCTTTTGTTGAGAGAATTGGTTTAATATAACCATCGTCGCTTTATGCGCCGAAACCAAGATACTCCCGTAACCTGGAACATTTACGAGAGGATCGTTAATTTGTTACAAGTTCATTTCAGTGCCGGATCTTGCATGCACTTCTTGGTCGGGATGATCTTACCGCCATAGACTTGAATGATGCGGCGGGTACGGAAATCACGATCGACCTTGATGCAAGCGCATGCATCGCCTTGGGGGATATCGGGCAGCTTGTTAAAGCCATAGACTTCATAGCCATTTTCAGCCAACACCCAGGTATCATCGGCATCGGTCATCGTGATGTCGTTAAATGTCGCCTTAGACGTCCAACCACACATCATGACTTTGGACTCTTGCTGGGCATTAGCAGGTCCAGGGATAAAAAACAAGGCGATGAAAAGTACCGTCAGAGTCCAGAGAATGGCGAGTCTGCCAGCTTTATTGGGCTTCATGATAACGTCCTTAATTGGTCAGCAAGAGAAAGAAATAACCCCAAACACCACCCAAACTTGCCGTGGCCAGCAGCGCCACCGCAATTTCCAGTTTGGTAATCTTTTTGGGTTGCGCGGATGCAAGCAAAGCATTATGAGAAGTATTCATGGTAAACTCCAGAGAATTTGTTTCAGCTCCATTAGGTTATATGTCACTGAAATATTCTAGACTACACTATTAGAATTGGACAATATTTTTTAATGCTTCTCCGATCAGGAGATTGCCAGACAGATCTTTGAAACAGAATCGATTGCCTGTCGGATCGAACTCTATCATAAAAGGCGGAATTGGGCGAACGTTGTCTTTGAAGTAACGATGATGCCTTATGGCAATTTCGTTTCTGATGGCCTGTTGCGCGCCCTCGAACTCCTTCATCGGAAACCACCCGTTGGTGTGAGGAGGGTGACCAACTTCCAAGCGCTCCATGTACTGAAGCATCTCATCACTGACGAGCGTGATGTCAAAATGGTTGCCGTGCTGCACGAAGTTTTTGACATTGCGTTTAGGAAACGCGTAATAGGTGATAAGCCACAGCGTCTCACCTTTCGCTTCAAAGATCGGGATCTGACGACTGTGATCTTCAGACCAACCTCCAAGGTGTCTATACCTGTACGGGCGAGATTTATCGGTACGCTCTTTACGTGGTTTGACCTTTTCGATGTGATAAGCAAAAACATATCCGCTATCGTTCATGTACGAACTAAGCATATCTTTGTATCTAGTATGACAATATTGGAGCATATTGGAGCGATCCAAAGTACCGCTGGCATAGCCTCTAATGATAATGAATTGCGATTGCAAGATACTCATGCTGTTTTCCTTTTGTGATAGAGAACCTATTCGCTATAATACCGAATAAGTTGATCCATTTTGGAGCGGATGTTTTCAGCTCCAATAGGGTTTTGAGAGTGGATGGAGTACTTGAAATCCGAAGGGAAAATGAGTTTTCCTTCTTCTGCCAGGTGCCAAAGATAATTGACAAATTCCATGACCTCCATTTTCGTTCCGTCAGAACTAACACCAAGATCATGGTCAAACGCAATCTCGTATGGCATACCGTAATTCTCGAAAGCCTGAATAGCTTGTAAGGGCGTTCTGGCAATGATCCAGTCTGGCGTAGTAGGCCAACGTTCATCGTCAATGAAAAGTCGGTATTGGAAAATTCGGTATTGCATAACGTTCCTTTAAAGTGTTAGACGCGATGCCTAATCCGGCCCGTTCGGTGTGCGTTGACAAAGTCTTCATCCCACACCACAAACGCACGATGGCGCGCCGATTTGCTAATCAATCCACCAGGATACTCGATCCCCTTAAAACCATAGGGTTCGAAATACCGCCTAGTAAGCTTTGCGTTAGCCTGGTTGGCTGTGATCACCAGCCCACTCGGATCTTTATGCCAGCAGATCTCGTGCTCTCGGGTGATCTCACTAAAGAGATCGTTGATATAAACATCTCGCATAAATCCGAGCTTGACCATCATGGAGCTGAATTGCAGCTGGTCAAATTCGAAGATGGTGATAAAGCCCGTCTCTTGATAGTCTGGATTTTCAATTTCACAAACAATCCATTTTTCGAATCGATATTTCGGACGGGCGTTAGGATCAAAACCCGGTATGATAGCATGGCGAGCTCGAGTCTCTACCACTTCGACTCGACGAGTAACGCGCCTGAATTTAACCAAGCCGTCTTCGATATCAAAATGATACTGACGTTTAGCTTCAGCGCTGTATTTGTTAAAACTGGCTTCGGTTATCTTCAAAGTAGGGTGGTTTTTCTTCATCCAGTATTTTTCAAAATATCTGCTAAAGGAAGCAGCGATTGCTTCGCCTTTATTTTCGGTTGCGCAATGCTCAAGCGCGATTGTTTTCAACGTTTGTGGACCATAGAACCTGCTGTACTTACCCGTCTTTAATCGATAGGTATCAGCAACCTCGATCTTATTGGTCAGATAAATACCAGAACCCACAAGACATTTTTTGTTTGTCTTACTCACTTGAAATTCTTTGATCTTCGCGTTATCGCCGCGATACAAACGGATAAGGTTCATGAAAGATTCTCTTTTATTTAAAAAATCGTTAAATTAAAAGACTTCTTTCCAAAGGGAACTCAGCAAAGAATTCCCTTCAGAAATTAGCTCTTAGCGAGCGCCCTTGTCTTGTACGATCTTCCAGCCTTGAGCCTCGAGCTCTTTGAAGCGACGAGCGACCCACGCAGGCGAGCGAAGCGGCTCACCAGTCGATTTGGCAAACAGACCCGACCATTGGACCTTCATCCCGTCGTTTTTCTCATCGTGGCCGTTCCTACGGCTTTTGGCAGGAGAGAACTCAGCACCCAGACAACGGCGCACAAATTCGGTTTGAGTTTCCGCATTGCGGGGGCGGTTGCGAGTATAGTACTCAGCCACCGTGAATTTGTTGGTGCCATGGATGCTAAAGGCGATGTAGAATTTCATGAGATAGTTTCCTTTTGATTGTAGATTAAAAAACACCGTACTACTAATGTTATGTTAACTGTCTTAGACACTAGAGAAGAGAAGATGTCAAATTAGCGGTATACTAAAATGACACCTCCTTTTACTTAAGACTTAGTAAAACCTTTCACTAAGTTTTAAATAAGCCAGAAGTTTAAGGATTTCAATCCTCTCTGCCTCTGTGAACACGTTAAATATGTTCGTTCTCCTTATGAAAGGACAGTTAACAAATCGCCTGGAGGGTTATTCTAGTAACTCTCTAGGCACCTCTATAGCCAGCTTTTTGCTGGCTATTTATGCCTTACAATTTTTATTGAATATCTAGAACTGTATTTCAATGAAAGATTGTTTTTTATTCAAGCTGTATTAATGTTATGTTAACGATTCTTATGGCAGAAGAGAGAGGATTCTAGACTAGTGTTAGACAGAATAGCACCCTCCATTCTTAAAACTTAGTAAAATTTTTCACTAAGCTTCAGATATTTCAAAAGCTCGAGGATTTTAATCCTCTCTTCTTCTGTAAACATCTTTACTCTCCTTTGGAAAGGATCGTTAACAACCGCCAGGGAAGTTACCTGTATAACTTCCCTGGCACCTTTATAGGCAGCAAAATGCTGCCTATTTATGCCGTCCTATTAACCTTTGCTGTCATAAAAGACATGTTCGCCAATGGTAGCGACCTTTTTCATATCGTGCTGCCAATAAGGATTGGCCTTATTGGGATTGAAATAATGATCCGATTTTCCAATCTCATCGTAGATCATGGAATCGAGTCTGCCTTCCAACGCCTGTTTGGCCACCACTTTAGCAGCCGCCCAGGCATTCTTATCCTTGGGTAAAAACCTTTTAGCACGCTTTTGACGTACCTTTGAAGAAACTGTGGTTAAGGAATTTGCCCAACTAAATTGTTTAGGCCGAAAGACTTCAGTGCAAATCTGGTCAGGATCTTGTTTGGCTCTATTCATTGTGACCACAGCAACTGCGGCCATCCCGTCGTAGCCTTGTGATCTTCCCTCATGATAGATGTTGAGCGCAAGGCACAAGAGGCTTTCTAGCAGCATGTTAGTTTCCTTTTAATAAACGGCGTACTAGGCCGTTATAGTGAATGTCTCTCTTCTAGAAGAAGGATAGTGTATGGCATACAGGGAGACCTAAAAGGTCTCCCGAATATACCGTTTTGCTTAGCTCGGAAGCTTAGCCTGTAGCATCATCAGATCAGAGCGCAAGGCAAACGAATCAAATACCACTTTTTCGCTTTCAAGTTCATCCGGAATGTCTTGCGAGGAGGGCAAATAGATACAATACTGCTCAGTCGTCCCATTTTTAAAGACATACTGCGTAATCGAAAGTGCACTTGGCACAAAGAGCACATAGACCATGCCGTCTTTGACTACCATCGGGATGTTGGCTTGGGTAAACTGCTCCACAAAGCGCTTGGAGGCATAATACTGGCCAGACCGAAACGCTAGGCCAGATTCAGCCATCTCCACACACTTGACTGGAGCATTCAGACTAAACCAGAAAAAGTGCTGGAAAATCTTTGCAAGCGTGAGGTACTCGAAGCTTTGATCAAAGAGTTGATTACGTTCTTCTTTTAGCCGCTTGTTCTCAGCTTGCAAAGAACTTACCAGGCTATGGAGCTCTTCGATCCGCTTGGTTTGCTCCATGAAGATATCCATCTGCTTTTCATGAGACAGACTAGTTGGATCGACTTGGAAGTGCATTACATCTTTTTCAGTCATGCTATCATTTCCTTTACATGTAGGTAGGTGGATAATACTCTTATTATTAAAGAGTGGCTATAGTTATTTACGAGTGCTTATCCAAGTGCCCGCTACCGCGCACGCCATCATCATAGACAGTACACCAACCATCTTATCGACAGAAGATAAATTAAACATCTTTATCTCCAAAGAGGGCTTCACCAAGAAAGGAGCCCGCGTAGCGACCGACTGCAAAAACAACCCCAGCGCAGACTGCATATCCGACGCCATTGATAAAAGCTTTCATTTTTGACTCCTTTCTTTTTTCTGATTACGCATGCGAGCAGTCGGGCTTTCTTTCATGCGTTCAAGCGCTTTTTCAGCCAGTACCGCACTTGTGAAGGTAATAACAAGTGAGCACGCAGTGATAAAAACAAGATCAAAAGTGTTGATTTCGTGTTTCATTTGCTTTGCTCCTTGGTCAGCCAATAATCCAAGGTACCGAAGATTAGTCCTACGACCAAAAGACCGGAAAAGGTTTTCATGGTTTCTTTACTGAAGATCATGGTTTACTCCTATATACGCTTTAAGCTCTGCTTTAGTTTGAATAAGTTTAGCGGCATGTGGTATACCCATGCGCGTCGCTTTGACTTTTGTTTTTCCGTATGGATATAAGCATACAGGGTGAGAATCTTCTTTAGAAGACAGAATAAAAAGCAAGATCTGATTACTATCACGATAGCGAACGATATTCACACCGACTCGTAATTGTCGTTTGATTTGTCTATAGTGATCTTCAAGCACTGCGTAGGCAATCAAGGGATGATTTAATCGAGCACCAGATTGTTTACCGATAATCACTGGATTATCTACCTGACGGCTAATTTCAATAAGATCATCAAATGCTTTTAAAGCGTTTTCATTTTCCTTCTTATAAGACTCTTTATTCTTTAGCGACTTTGTCTTAGATTCTGAAATCCATACACAAAATCCTAAAGTGGTGATAGAAATGAGGCTGGCCAAGGCACAGACTTGCCATTCTTCTTTATTCATGGCGCCTGCCTTGTGCGACCAAATTGCACGTTAGACTGGCGAGGCGGATCAGTAATCCGACTGGTTGTCTCACCACTAGGTTCTCGGATCAAATCTGAAAAGACCCCTTCTACACCACACTGAGGCTCATGAAAAACTGAAGGCTTTAGGTCTTCTGGATTAATTCGGGTACGGCGAGTAGAACGTTGTTCTTGCTGAGGCTGCACTTTTTTGACGTTTGCAGTGTTTGATTGTTCGTTTGAATTGGGTTGAGTCTCAGGCACGACTTTAGACTTCGAAGCTTCACCCACAGGCTCTTTATCCTGATGCTTACTATCTGCGGGATTGATTTGCTCCTTGACTTCTTCTTTGACTTCGTCTTTAGATGACACTTGAGATTCCGGTTTAATGAAATCCTCATAAAAACGATAAATACCGTAGGCCATAAAACCTAGACCGGCAAGCAAGCCCGTAGTAATCACGGTTGCGCCAGCAAGGTCTTTCATATTTTCACTATAACTCATTGCCAGCTTCTCCGATTTTTACTACAACAAAAACGCATACAAAAAAATTAAAACAAAACAGGAGGAGTTTTTACACCCCCCTCCTGTTTTGTTTACTTGGCCTTAGCCGACGATCGCGTCAGTCACTTCGGAGACGACTTCAGAGGCATCACCACCGAAGAATTCCTTGTAACCCCAGTAGGCCAGGCCCGCCACAGCAGCGGCACCAACTGCCACACCGGTCCAGGTCTTCCAGCCCCAGCTGGAGCTTTCTTCGGCGACGGCTTCAGTGGCCACAGGCGCTTGGGTTTGTTCGTTGTTCACGGTCGTATCTTCGGCGGTGGTCTTGGCGTTGTTCATTTGAGCTTCGGTCATGATAAATTTCCTTTTTGCAAAAAGAGAAGAGTTTTACTACATTAAAAACACGAGTCTAGGAAAGATCTCGTTGTTGATTCACCTTAGGAATATGTGTTTGAAATATTCTAGAATCCAGTTTTCTTCAGGTTCTGGTTTTCAACAAAGAACCCGTCACCAAAATTCCAGTACAAACAATTTGACAAACAACCAAAGCCAGAAAAGTTTCTTTCATACCAACCAAAAAGAAAACGGCTGCTGCAACAAACGGCACGAAAGAACTTTGAGCGCATTGATACAACAAGCTGTATTTAGTGGTGCGCCATTCTCGACAGCGTTTAATGAATGAATCGCGCAAATTGGAAAAATATACAACCGGCGCGACCATAATCGCAAGAGCGGTAAAGAGCCAAAGACAAGAAGCCAGAATTTTGTCGATGATTTGAATGAATTCCATAGTGGCAGTCCTTTTAAAAAGAAAAGAGTATTTATTCCTGGTAGTTATATGTGTTTGAGATTTTCTAGAATACGGCATAAATAGGAGACTTTTTGGTCTCCTATTTATTTAATTAGACTGTCGCTTGGTTCAACGAGAATGCATCAATCACAGCTTGGATTTTATCTTGTTTAAAACCAGACCACCAATCCAGACCAAACTCCACTACAGGCGCACTTCGAATGCCTCGATTTCGAAACTGAGCACGCTTTTCATCGTCCTTAGAAATATCCACTTCCTTAAACTCAATGCCGTTGGTTTTAAACAATCGTTTGGTTTGATCACATTGAGGGCAGTTGGGCAGGGAATAGACAATCGGAGTAGAAGTAATATCCATGAGAAACCTAAGATAAAAGTAGATGAGTTTTCTTATATGTACGAAGCAAGGAAAGGTGTTTCTTTCCCCCTTCGGTGCAAATCATAAACCGAAATAAAATAGATTATTTTTAGCTCAATCTTTTATTTCAGTTTGGCGTATATAGGTCTTTTCTACGTAAGAATACTCATCGTGCTCTTCTCGGATGATGACCGGTGTGCCAATTTGTTTCCATGTTTGATCAAACGCAGGAAAGAACGCATCAGGCGCATCGATGATAGTATCGACATGGCTGATGATCAGTTTATCGACATAAGGGTGCGTTATCGCATGCTCGTAGATTTGAGCGCCTCCGATGACAAACACATTTTGTTCTTCGATGAGTCCAATGGTATTTAGAACATGCTCTAGATTATCGGTAATAAAAGCACCTGGTGCGTAATAGTTCTTTTGTGAGGTAATCACAATGTTTGTTCGTTCAGGCAAGGGCCTAAATTGAGCTGGTAGCGACTCCCACGTCTTTCTTCCCATGATGACTACGCCATCTTTCGTGCGTCTAGAAAAAGCTCTTAAATCACTAGCCAGTTTCCATGGGATGCTGTTATTTTTACCAATAGCGCGTTTTTTATCCATCGCAACGAGAATTGTAATCATGATTTCCTTTTATATCATGTGTGACAAGTACACTTGTCTAAAACGAGATTGAAATTGCTTATACGCCTTGACCATTTGGAACTATCACGAATATAATTCGTCAGTTCATTACCTTTTATACGGTAGGCGTTTTTAATCTTAGTATAATCTTTGTGGAAGAAGTCTCCGTGCTACAGTAAGGAGGTGAGAAGCAATTCTCACCTCTAGTTTTACTGTATGATTGCTTAATCACATTAGAGTATAGGCTAATTGGCTAAGCTACATGCTTAGCCTTTTATGCCGTACTACAGATGAATAAGTAACCAGGACCAAATACTTACTACAACATGATACGAAATGTGTAAATTTTAAACAAAAAAATAAAATAGAGAGTGGGGGGTATCCCACTCTCTATTTCGTTACATCACTTTTTGGAGCTTTCCCCAAAGCAGACGGCCACTACAGTACCCACCAAGAGAACGCCAAGACCGATCAAAGCAATAGTGCCTTCAGCTTCGATTTGTTCCTTGGTCTTCGATTCCTGTTCTTGCTTGAACAAGGAGCTGGCGCTGCTGTCGTCACGGTCGTATTGCTTGTCTTCAGTAATGATGTACAGGTTCTCAGTACCGATTTGAAAAGACACTGCTCCCAGGTTATATGCGAGGGAAGCCAGTTCGAGCTTGTATTGCTCGAGCTCGCGCATTTGGGTCGGATTGAGGCGCTCGTGCTTGTTCAGGCGCGCTACGTTGTAGCCTTGCTTGATACGCACGATGCGCTTGATGGCCTTGTTGAAAAAGTCTTCTTCGATGACGAAGGTCACGGCACCAACTTGATATTCGCCGAAGCTTTCTTTGATGCCGTAAGCCGCGTTTTTGGCCATTTGCATTTCGGCAGGAGTCAGAGTGAAAGTTGTCATGATGAAATTCCTTTTGAAGTATAAATTATGTAAAGAGGGTGTAGGTTAATGATATCAGCTGCTGGATTTGATCGAGCTGATAAACTTAACCGTGATGTAGGCAACTGTGAACAAGCTAGTGATAGAGACCGCAACAATTTGAGTGTTCTTGTTTTCTGTGATCTTTTTCCTTTTAAAAAAAGAAAGGCATTCATTCCCTATAGTCATATATCACTGAGATATTCTAGACTACATCACAGGCCTCAATGAGATCACTTTGATTAAACAGCATATATGGGAGACTAGAGAGTCTCCCATATATGCTTTATTGATTAAAAATCAAAAATTTCTTCTTCATCATCACGCTTAAGAACATTGACTTTATATTGAGCAGTGTCCTCTTCCTGATTTGACGCTTGAACTTTGTCCATGGCTAGCCAGTTTTCCATATACTTCAACGGATTCTCAGGAACAACAGGGAAATTGATTTCAGATTCAATACCAAA
>Ga0265293_10008987_pt1 | contig 14544 bp, 14 predicted proteins | sample Munlanlewell138R_FD_192505 | JGI IMG/M metagenome (GOLD analysis project Ga0265293, IMG submission 192505) | Leachate microbial communities from a municipal landfill in Southern Ontario, Canada - Leachate well 138R | ecosystem: Engineered > Solid waste > Landfill > Unclassified | place: Canada...
TTTAGTCTAAGCCTTGCTAACTCTTCATCATCTACTATTAAAACTCTCACAGCACTCTCCTAGATATATAGTAAACGAAACTCTATCATAACTCTCTTCTTAGTAAAGCATAAAATCATTTTCAAGTCTAACTAAGTTGTTTCCTTTTATCTGCTTAATACTATCTGCTAATTTCAGAGTTTTCTCCTCTTCATAAGCTATGGAACTTTGCGCTTCAAGATTAAACTTACTCATATTTGCATCTAGATATCCAGTATCAAATTTCCCTTTTTTAAAACCCTCATCTCTTACTATCTCTCTATGAAGCGGTATATTTGTTTTAAATCCCTCTATATGAAACTCATCCAATGCTCGTCTAGCCTTAGCAACTGCTCCATCCCAATCAAGTGCCCACACAATCAACTTCGCTAGCATACAGTCATAACAAGTTGGTGTCTCATATCCGCTATATAGACTGGTATCAAGCCTTACTCCAGGTCCACCAGGTGTAAGATATTTTTTCACTACTCCAGCTGTGGGCATAAAGTTGTTTTGCGGGTCTTCTGAGTTGATTCTAAACTCTATAGCATATCCTCTAAATTGTATCTCGTTTTGTAAATATTTTAGTTTATCACCAGCAGCTATCTCTATCATTCTTTGGATAATGTCAACTCCTGTTACTATCTCAGTGACAGGATGTTCTACTTGAACTCTGGTATTCATCTCTATAAAGTATATATTATCCCTCTCATCAACCAAAAACTCAACTGTTCCAACACTCTCATATCCAAGTTTTTTCATAGCATTTACAGAGATAGTACAAAGTTTTTGTCTAACTTCATCATTTAAAAGTGGCGATGGAGTTATCTCTATAACTTTTTGATGTCGTCTTTGAATTGAGCAATCCCGCTCACCTAAATGGAGTACATTTGCGTATTTATCAGCAATAATTTGGATCTCAATATGTCTAGGATTTTGAACATACTTTTCTATAAAAACATCTCCTTTACCAAAATATTTTATAGATTCATTTGTAGCAGAGCTAAACATTTTAGAAAAATCATCAGCAAAATGGACAATCCTCATACCTCTTCCACCACCGCCAAAGGCTGCTTTTATTATGATGGGATAACCTATCTCTAAGGCAATTCTTCTCCCCTCTTCTTCATCTATGATAGGAGAACTCGTTCCCTCTAAAACAGGGACTCCTATCTTTTTCATAGCAACCTTTGAAGCCATTTTATCTCCAAAGAGTTCTATATGATGTGGCTTTGGTCCTATAAAAATCAAACCATTATCTTCGCACGCTTGAGCGAACTCTGCATTCTCTGATAAAAAACCATAACCAGGATGGATGGCATCACACTTTGTTCTTTTTGCTATATCAATTATTTTGTCATACTTGAGATATGCATCTATTGCATTTCCAACTATTGGGTAGCTCTCATCAGCTCTTGTAACCCAGATTCCATTGACATCAACCTCAGAAAAAATTACTACTGATTTTATTTCAAGTTCTTTACATGCTCTTATGATTCTTAGAGCAATCTCGCCTCTATTGGCTACTAAAATCTTAGTTATTTTTTGCATAAATATATCCTAGTATTAAATTTGGATGTTATTTTAGTAGATTAGTAGGAGGGAATTCTTCTTCTTTTTTGTCAATTTATTTGTTTAGTAACACGGTTAAAGTTGTCTAAAATTGTGATTTTTATTATCCTTTGGTGCTATAATTATTTATGAATAAAATTACTCTACAAAAAAACACTAAAATATCAAACAGCATAATGTATTACATCTATACACATATAGATGTAAACATTGACCTAAATGAACTAAGCCACAATCTTGGCATAAGCAAGTTTCATATGCATAAAGTGTTTAAAAATACATTTGGCAAAAATATCTATGAGAGTATAAAATCCATAAGACTACAAAAAGCAGCCAGCCTACTTTTGACTAACAGATACTCTACAATCTCAGAGGTGGCAAATCTATGTGGATATAGTTCTCACTCCTCTTTTATAAAAGCTTTTAGAGGAAAGTTTGATGCCTCGCCAAAAGATTGGAGAAAGGGTGCATATAAAAATTATTCAAACTCTATATTACAAGCATCAAATATATCTACAAACTCTAGTGTAGATTACTCAAAACTATCTGCAACAATAGTCAATATGCCCTCAGTAGAGAGTTACTACATTCGCAACAATGGATATATAAACAATGTTAAAGAGACCTGGCAAAAACTATATACTTTGATTTTGGATAATAATATAAAAAACTATCAAATGGTAGCACTTTTACACGATAACCCAACCATCACAGACCTAAATAACTGCCAATATATAGCTTGCATCATCACAGATGAGCAAGAGGATATATTTACAAATAGATTACCAAAATTTAAAATCTCTGATGGCGTATATGCAAGGTTTGATCTAAAAGGAAGTGGTGAAGATATACTAAGATTTATGCAATGGGTATATCATGATTGGCTAGTCGGTAGCGAGTATGAGACAACAACAAAACCCTCTTTTATTATCTACCATAAGAACAATTATCTTAGTGATGAGGAGCTGTTTGATATAAGCTACTACCTTTCAATCAAGTTTTAAAAAATCTTTAGCATCCACTTATATCATCTACTATGAACGCTCTCACAGCACTCTCCTAGAGATATAGTAAAACAAACTCTATCATAACTCTCTATCTTTAGTGAGCCTTTGCATAAAAGCTCTAAACGCTGTTTTAGGTTACTAAGCCCAACTCCAAAACTCCCCTTTTGCATAGGCTCTCCATCGTTTGAGATGCGTATAGTTTTGTTACTCTCATCGAGATCAATCTCTATATTTAAAAACTCTTTATTACTTAAAAAGCCATGTTTTATGGCATTTTCCACTATGAGTTGGATGGAGAATTTTGGAACATACCACTTTGGAACGACTTCTAAAATATGCAAACGAATCTTTTGTGAAAACCTTATATTTTCAAGTTCTACATACTCTTTAACATTTCTAATCTCATCCCCAAGAACTATTAATGCCTCTTCATTCATAGTGTTTCTTAAAAAGGAAGATACCCGAAGCAATGCCATCTCAGCCTTGTCTTTGTCCTGATGGATAAGCTCTGCTATGGAGTTTAGCGCGTTAAACAAAAAGTGCGGATTTAGCTGAGTCTCTAGTGAGCGAAGCCTACTCTCTACATATTGCTGATCTATAAGGTCTTTTTGATTTCTCATCTTTACAAATCTATATAACAAAGCTCCAACTATATATGTTAAGACTCCTATGAGAAGTGCGACTGTAGTTAGGTTTTCATCTACTGCATCTATGAGTTTAAATCCCAAGCTTTGAGCTATAAAAGCCGCGATAATTGTGCCTAAAAAACCACATAAAAAGGAGAGAATTACAGATAGAGGTAGCCAGTAAATCTCTTTTAATTTTGGTAAGATTTTTTTGTTCATATATGAGATAAAGCCTAAAGAAAAAAGAGTGATGCTAAAACCTAAAATAACTCCAAAAACAGCTCCATCAAAGAGTGGATACTCTAGTAAGAGATAGCCCAAAGAGGACATAACAAGCCCAAAAAACACACCGATGATAAGTATGTAAATCCAATCATGTGACTTTATATCGAGTGCGATGTTATACATCTAAAAGCCTCTTTAGATTTTTCACACCAAACATCACTCCAGGCCATCCTTGTGCAGCATAGACACTATCACCAACATGAAAAAGTCCTTCTATTGGGGTGTTGTTTGATGGCAAACGAGGCAAGAAATTTTTCATAGTTATAGCATTGCCTCCTAGTTGACTTCTATTTATATAACGCTTAAAAGTCTTTGGAGTTGCACCAAAATGCTCTTTTACTTCAGCCATAGTAATATCAAGTGTCTCTAGTATGGTCTCTAAAAGTTGATTTAGTAGCTCATTTTTTCTTTTTTTGTACTTTGTCTTATCTTCCCAAAATCTCTCATCTGTATGAATAGAAATAGTGATGCTATACTCTCTCTCATGGCTCAACTCATCATGATTTATCTCCCAAAAAGAGACAAAAACAGCCTTTGATATAGTGTGCACAAACATATCTTCTTTTATAATCTGGTAGTGGTGCTCAAACTTTTTTTTACTCTTTATTGTCATATAGAGCATAAATGAACTTTGATGGTTGTTTAGTTTTTCATACTTTTTATAGTAAGCCTTTATCTCCTTGTCACTAAAGAGAGATGCGCTGTCATATATGCTAGAGTTTAATATAATCTTTTTTGCACTATAACTTTTGTTTTTTGTATATAACTCAAAATGAGTAGGTAGGCGTTTTATACTTAATATCTCTGCATCTCTATATAGATGCTCTATATTTTGAGTTAAATCGTCAAAGAGTTTTGAGAACCCGCCAACTGCGTAGTAATTTTTGTTAAAGGTATATCCTAGTGCCAAAGCTGCTGTGAGAAAGTTTATCTTATAGGTTTTAGCCTGAGCAACTATGAGGATTTGAGACTCTAAAAACTGCATATACTCTTCATCTATCCCATCAAAAAACTCTTCTATAAAACTCTTTGCATTTACTTTTAGGTATTTGTAAAACTTCAAAAAAAGAGGTATAAAACTTAGTAGTGATTTTGCTTTACAAAAGAGATTTGAGTTTGAGTAGTAGTGAGTTTTGTAGCTATAAAACGTACTATTTATCTCATATACCAACTGCCAAAACTCTAGATTTTTCTCTTGTTTATAGTTTTTACTAACTACTTCGTAAAACTTATCAAAGTCACGAAAGCGTGGAGTTGTTTTTGAGTTTTGTATGACTACGATAGAAGGGTCAGTTGGCAAAATATCTGGAGTAAAGCCTATCTCATCAAAAATCTCTTTAACAACAAAGCCCTCTTCATATCCTGCAAAAGTAGTAGTTCCACTATTGTAAAGCCTGTTTTTATGCATAAAGGTAGAGCTGCAACCTCCAAGATATGTCTCCTTCTCAAAAAGAGCTACACTTTTTCCTTTTGCATTTAAAAGTGCTGCCATTGTGCTTCCGCCGATGCCAGAGCCAACTACTGCATATTCAAACATTACAAAACTTTTATATCAAAGATTTCAGATCGTGTGAGATTATCTTTGTAATACTTTGAGACTCTCCAAAGTGTTTTAAGACCTCTATCTTCATATCTTTTATGCCTAGTTGCATCTCTCTTGCTATATTTGGAATATCAACAGCTACGTGTTTTCCACTATTTAAAAAGTAAGGATAGAGATAGACTGCTTCTATCTTCATCTCGTGCATCTTCTCTATCACATCTTCTATGCTAGGCTGTGCCAGCTCTAAAAAAGCAAACTCCACCGCATCAAAATGAGGGTTCTCTTCTTTTACTTTTTTAGCAAGTGCTTTAAACTCTTCATTTGATTCGCCTCTTTTACTTCCATGTGCTATTAAAATCACTGCTATTTTTTTACTCATCTTTGCCTCTTTGGGTATATTTGAACATCTTAGCATCTCTTGTGAGCTATTTGTAGCTCAATTTTGTTAGTTCATCAATTTATCTATATATAACTCTAAAGACACCAGCTAAAAAGAGAATGGCTGCCATCTCTTTTAGACTCTTATCATAAAGCATCATAAAAATAGCTCCCATCATAAGAGCAAATGAGATAGCATAGGATTTTACTTCGCTCTTTGCATCTCTTTTTATCCACTCTAATTGGTCGCCTAGGAGTTCAACTTGAAGCTCATCTGAACTTATCTTTTTTATAGCACCTTTAAAATCTTTTACTATAAAAGGGATGTCTTTTATCTCATCTATAAGAGTCTCTAAGATGCTATCTTTTGCACCCAAAGCTCTTGGGATGTTTTTTTGTAAAATCGGCAAGATATCTTTTACACCGTTAAAATTTTCTATATAAGTAGTTCCAAGCCCCTCTATAATGGCACTCACTCTAAGTATATAGATAGCATCACTTGGTAGTTTAAAAGGCATATCTCTTGTAGTTTCTAAGACTTCATAAGCGAGTTCTTGCATAGATTCACTATTAAGATTATCGTTTGAAAATATCTCAAACATCTTAGCGCTAAACTCCGCTAGCTGTTCAGTTGGAGCTTCATAAGCGATAGTTCCTAACTTTTTGTTTGCTGCAATATAGCGTTCATAATCTTGCTCATTTGCAGCTTTTATAAGCTCGATGATGGCTACTCTTGTGTGATTTGCAACGCTTTTTACCATCCCAAAGTCAAGCAGTATAAGTTCTCCCTCTTTTGAGACTAAGAGGTTTCCAGGATGCGGATCTGCGTGGAAGTAGCCGTTTATGAGCATCTGAGTTGTGTAAAAATCAACGAGCTTTGCAATGATGGCTCGAAAGTCTATCTTGTGCTCAAATATACTCTCTTTATCATCAAACCTAAAACCCTCTTCAAAGCTCATAACAAGAGCATCGTCACTACAAAACTCTGGTAGTGGAACTGGAAACTTAACACCTGCATCTTTGTACATTGATGAAAACTTCACTAAGTTACTCAGCTCTTTTGTTAGACTTACCTCCTCTTTTATCATCTTAGAAAACTCAACTATTACAGCTTCAATGGAGTTTTTTGTGTGATGAGAAAAAAGAGGTTTAAAAAGAGTGTTAAAGCTCTTTATGATTTTAATATCTGCCATCACTTGAGAGTAGATGCTTAAGCGGCGAAGTTTTACAGCAACCTTTTGCCCCTCGTAAGTATATGCAACGTGAACCTGACCGATAGATGCAGAGGCGATAGGATTGTTGTCAAAACTTGCAAAAGAGTCTTTTTTAAAACTTCTATCATAGACTTCGTCAAACTCACTCTTTTTCATAGCTGGAAGAGAGTCATGAAGCTCTTTTAACTCATCAAGATACTCTTTATCAAAAAAGTCTGAGCGAGTAGCTAGAACTTGTGCTAATTTTATAAAACTCGCACCTAAAAAAACTATGGTCTCTTTTAGCTCTTTTGGCTTTAGTGGCTTAAAACCTAAAAAACTCTCTCTCTTTTTAATAACTAGATAGATAGTTAGTAAAAAGCTAAAAACCCTATAGACTCTTCTAGGCGAGTAGTATCTAAGTGAGTCTATTTTAAATCCTCTTTTAGTTTTATTAAGTCCTCTTTAGTAGCAAGTCCTAGCTCATCTATAACCTCTTTTAGAGTTGATTTTAACTGCTCTTTTATTCTTTGCTCTTCTTCTTTGCCTTTAGTCTCGATAGACTCTAAAAAACTCTTTGCATCTCTAGTCTTTATCTTTCCCTCATCTTCAAGCTTTTTTAGTTCATCTTCAACTTTTTGCTTTAAAATAACCGCCGCACCAATACCAGTATGTAGTAATTCTTTTAACATTTTTTATCCTTTATTTAACTCTAGAATTCTCTTAGTCTCTCTATGACGATGCTCAAACATCTTCTTAAATTCAGACCTTATAACAAAGTCAAAAAGATTCCCAACAAATCCAAAAGGGAGTTCGTACTCTATAACATCCCTTAACTCACAACATCCATCCTCAACTTCTAAAAAGATATGAGAGTGTCTAAATCTCTTAAAAGGCGATTTTAGTGCCTCATCAAGGAGTAGGTTTGGACGAACTAGCTCTTTTACTTCAACTTCCCAAACACCACTTATAAAACCTTTTGTACTTTTTAATCTCAATACATCTCCCACTTTTGGAGTAGTTATCTCAGTTAGGAGTTCTACTTTCATACCAGGTGGAGTTATAATTTCTAGGTTTTTTACATCAAGATGAAAGTCAAACAAATCTTCAACACTACATTTAATAACCGAGACTTTTTCAAATACCTTCATCTTAAAATCCTTAGTGACCTTTAGTCTGCCATATTCTAGCATACTCATCATCTCTTAATTTTACAAGTTCTAACTCTTCTAAAAACTCATACAAATCTCTCCATCTCTTAGAATCACTTACAATATCTGTCTCTAATCTTGAGAGTGTCTCTGAGATAATCTCATCCATGAGTTTTGTTTGCTCTTGTTTTGTGTAGTCATAGTAGATAGTTTTTGCTTCAAGAGGATTTGCTTTTACATAACTACTCATCTCATTAGTCACTCTTAAAAACTCACAAATCGCCTCACCCTTTTGCTCTAAGATGCCCTCTGTACTCATAAATTCTAACGCTGAGAAGTTTGGATAAGGAGATTCAAACTGGTCTATAAAGAGATTCTCAAAACCAAGCTCTCTAGCCTCAACGCCCTCAAAATTGTAAAAGCACAACCACGCTCCATCAAAACTCTCATCATCTCTAAGATTTTTTAGATGCCAGAAATCTGTCTCTACAAATTCTACATTTTTTGCATCTATTGTAAAGTGATTTTTCTTCGCATATCTTTTTAAAATCTCAAACCCGAGCTTGTTTGTAGTAGGATTTGAAGCTGGTGTAGTTATCTTTATCTTCTCATTTGCTCGCAGTTTTGCCACACTTGAAGCTCGCATCATAACTCCGCCTCTAGTTTGAAAGAAACATCCCAAAGATTTTATACCATCAAAATGATGCTCAAAGAGATGCAGAGGCTCGTTACAATGTATATCTATCTTGCCACTCTTTAAATCCTCAAAGCCATCATAGTGCTCTTTAGGCTCGATTATCTCGACTTCAAGCCCAGCTTCTTTATACTTGCCACTATGAACTCCAGCTATCATAGCTAGATGGTCAGGATTTACAAACCACTCTAACGCTACTTTTATCTTCATCAGCCTCTCCCTTTACTTTTAAAACATTTTAACTTTTTTTTAACACACTTGGTAGGTTTTAAATGTTAGTTAATAACTACTTCATCTATGCTTTAAAAATCTCTATAGCTTTTTTTGCGGCCTCTTTATGTCTTAGCATCGGTTTTGGATAGTTTTTTATAGAGTTATTTAAGAGATAATCCTCATTATGAAGATATTTTGGCTCAATATCTCTTAACTCTTCTATATGTTTTTTTATATAGAAGCCATCTTTGTCAAACTTTTTGCTTTGCAAATATGGATTAAAAACTCTAAAATATGGTTGTGGGTCAACCCCAGTTCCTGCACTCCATTGCCACGATAAAACATTACTAGCCTTGTCAAAGTCTAAGAGATGCTTTGCAAAAAAACTCTCTCCCCACTGCCATGGAAGAAGCAAATCTTTTGTAAAAAAAGATGCCACAACCATGCGAACACGGTTATGCATCTTACCTGTGTTTATAAGCTCTCTCACTCCAGCATCTACTATTGGCACACCAGTTTTTGCCTCACAAAACGCTCTATATTTCTCTCTATCTTCTATGCCGTCAAAACTATATTTGTAGTTTTTATGCTCGATATATGGCAGATGAAAAAGCAAGTAGGCATAAAAGTCTCTAAAGATAAGCTGTCTTACAAATGCCTCTTCTAGTGGCAAGATGCGTCTTAAAACCTCTCTTATGCCAATAGTTCCAAATCTCAAGTCAACACTTAGATGCGAGCTTGAGTCAAGACTTAAAAAATCTCTATCCTCTTTATATCTAGGGAGTTTTTTTACTAAATCTTCTAGCTTTTCATAGGGGGAGATTATTTCAAGTTCTACTTTTTTAAAGCCAATATTTTGGATATTTAACTCTACTTTAGAGATATTTTTATCTGCATCTACTCTTATCAAACCATCATAATCTAAACTAAAAAGAGTCTGTTTTGCTCTTGGGATGGCATCTATGTTTTTACTCTCTAAGATGAGCTTTGCTTTTTTATAAAAAGGAGTAAAAACGAAGTAGCTAGTCCCATCAGCCTTTAAGATTTCGTTGTGTCTAAAGATGTAGGTGTCTTCTTGATATCTAAAGTGAAGTTTGTGCGAGACTCTTAAATCCCTCTCTTTTGCGTACTCATCGTAGTCACCAGATGCCACAACTTCATCAAAAGCGTAGATGCCAAGATGCTCAAATACATCATCAACCCTTGCATAAAAAACTTTCAAATCAAGCCCAACCAAACGGAGTTCACGCTTTAGTCTAACTACACTCTCATAGATAAAATTAACTCTTTTATCCTCCGCATCTAGCGCATCTAAAATCTCTTTATCAAAGATAAAAATGGGTAAAACTTCCCCCTCGTAAGAAAGAAGTGGATTGTCACTTACCCTTAAATCTCGCCTAAACCAGAGAATCCTTCTCATTTTGTGCTTTTAAGTTCTGAGCGAAGCGCTAACTCTTTTGGATATGGATCTAAAAACTTCTGCTCTAGTAGATAGCTTACTTTATACTTTGAGGCATAGAGTCTAAGTGTGCTAAGTGGAACTACAAGAGGGACGATTTTAGCCACATAATCATCTATCTGAGCATGGAGCATCTGCTTCTCAGAGCTATCTAAAAAGTTCTTTACAAATCCGCTCATATGTTCAAGCACATTTCTAGTCTTTCCTACACTACTCTTTTGTGAGATTGCCATCTTAAAAAGTGCCTCGTACTCAAGTAAAATCTCATCAAAACTCTTCTGCTCATGATTGCCTACAATCTGACCTAACTCTCTATATATTTTCTCATCTTTTGATTGGAGTAAAAACTTATAAGATTTGTGAAACTCTACTAAGTTGCCCATCTTTGCATCTACTTTAAACTCTTCAAAATCATCATAAGCAAAGAGCTGCATCACAAAGTTTTCTCTAAGCCAAGCATCACAGAGTCTGCCCTCTTCTTCCATAGGAAAGTAACCAAACTCAGCCCTGCACATTGAGGCAAAGACTCCATCATCCTTGCCATCTGCAAAACCATTTTCTAAGTAAACTTTAGAGCTCATAAGTCCACAGGTAGGAGACTTTGACTTTAGTATAAGTCCGCGGATATTTTGTGATTTTATCTTTTGTAACTCCGCTCTAGCGTGCTCATCTAAGATTTGCGTTAAATCCTCTGCTGTTTTGTTTGAGATGATGCGAAGTGAGTCATCTTCTGCTCTTACCATTCTAATGGATGGTCGGGGCGAACCAAATGCAATATTTTCAGGACAAAAAGAGATAAACTCGGCATATTTTCCAAGCTCATCTACTATAAAGTCATCTCTTTTATGCCCCTTATCAAAACGAACCTTCTCACCTAAAAGACAAGCTGATACTGCAATTTTTATCATAACATCTCTCCTGCTCTTTTATGGTTTATCGGTCCTCTTGAGTGTCCGATTTTGGGAGCGTTAAGTATCGCATCGTGGATAAACTTTTTAGATAGCTCTATAGACTCTTCAAGACTTCTTCCAAGTGCAAGATTCGCAGCTATGGCACTTGAGTATGAACAACCTGTCCCATGAACGCTGGTAGAGTCGATGTAAGGAGTTTGAAAAATCCTTTTTTCATGCCCAAAAAAGAGCTGGTCTATGCTTACTTTTTCACCTTTTATCTCTAAGATATGATTTTTTATAAGAACCTTACAAGATTGACAAAAGATAGACTCTAGTGATGGGGTATCTCCAAACTTATAGCCAAACAAAACCTCAGCTTCATAGGTGTTTGGAGTGATAAGTAAGGCGTGCTCAAAGAGCTCTTTCATAGCATCTATGGCATCTTGCTTTAGTAGTTTAGAGTTTGCTTTTGAGATAAAAACTGGGTCGAGGACTATTGGAATATTTAAAGGTTTTATAATCTCTTTTACAACATCTATAATCTCTTTTGAGTAGAGCATTCCTATCTTTATAGCGCTCACATCAAAGTCTTGTAAAACCGACTCTACCTGCTCTTTTACAAATGAAGCTTCTACTTCATAGATGTCACTAACGCCCATAGTGTTTTGTGCAGTAAGCACTGTTATAGCAGATGCGCCAAAAACACCAAAAGCTTCAAATGTTTTAAGATCAGCTTGAATCCCGGCGCCACCGCTACTATCAGATCCCGCTATTGTTAGTACTACTTTCATGCTAAAACCTCACTTTGTATTTATGACATTTTAGCTTGTTTTAAAAGTGTTTCGTAGTTCTATTTTGTCACTTTAAAATCTTAGAGAGTTCTTTTTGCCACTCTGCTCAACATCTATGCTTGACTTTAATACATAAAGAGTAGCTCCTGTTTTTTTGTAGATGATTTTTTGATGCATCTCTTTTGTATTTAATGGGTCATATCCGACCGCCTCAATCTTGTCCTTATGGCTTATGATGATGCAATTATTTGCAATGCTATAAAGACTAAGACTCATAGAGTCATCATCTTTACTTAAAGGTGCACCTCTTAGCGCCTCAACACTAGGACAAGCGAGTGTATTTTTTTTTACAACATCACCTTGGGCTAAACTTAAAAAGAGAGCTAATATTAAAATGTTTTTCATAAAATTATCCAACAGTAAGAGTTATGTTTTTCTAAGAATGATTATACCCTCTAGTTTTAAAGTTCGTTATTAAAACCGTCATTCTGAACTTGATTTAGGATCCAACTCAATAATTTTTCAAAGCATTCAATTAGGCTTTATAAAAAATGATATAATCCAAAGATTAAACAAACTATAGTAAAAGTAGATACCAAATGATAAAAAAAGTCTTTTTAGTTACAACTAAAGATGAAGAACAAACAACTGCTTTTAGTGACTTAGTCTTACTTATAAAAACTCACTATGAGTTAGAAGTAGAGTTAAAATACTATAATGAGACTATTGATGCGGCTGGGTTAAAAGCATTTGTATTGTTATATCTTAGTGATGAAAATATAAAAGTTTTTTTTAAAAATCATTTAAATAGTGATATAAATATAGCAATCCTTCCAACTAGCAAGAACCCTAAAACCATCTCAAGTTATGGAGTCTCAAACGACATCCATGAAGCTCTTGAAGATGCGCTTGAGAGTTCAAGATATATGAAAGTAGATATACTACTTTGTAACGGTGAACCTACTTTTACAAGTATCATTATCGGAAATGTTCATGGACTAAATAATGTCAGTTTAGAGAAGAGGCTTTTCTTCTCAAAAGTAAAAAACTTTTTCATACACATAAGGCATCTAAGCTTTAAAGATTTTACCTTTACAACTATAAAAGATTATGAACTCCATACCGCAGCAACTGGCGTTTTGATACTCAAACACAGTGTAAAATATGCCAGCAACAATGCAGATAATGAAGATTTTTCATTTCAAGATGGCAAGCTAAATGTTTTTATACTCTCACCTACAAGCATCTTATCCTATGTCTATTATCTCTTTTTGGTGTTTTTTTATAGTAAAATTACACTAAGCAATCTTCCTAGAAGTATAGGTGTTATAAAAACTTCAAAATTAAATATCACAAGTTCTAAGCCTATGGATTTTAAAATAGATGAGAGCTTAGTAAGCTCTAAAGTCATTGAATTAGAGGTTATAAAAGAGGCTCTTAGTATCTCTTTAGGCAGGGATATAAAAGAGTTGCCAAAAGAACTTACAACAGAAGATGAAAAAGATACTATAAAAACAAACGACTTGCCAAAAGGTGAGATGGTAAGCTCTCTTTTGAGTGAGACTGTTCCCTTGTTTAAAAGAGCAGAAGAAGATGACTTTAAAGATCTGTTTCTCTCACTAAGAGAGAGTTCAAAGTTTAGCTCAATCTTTATAGTGCTAATGGTACTAAGTACACTCCTCTCAACTACAGGTTTGTTTCAAAACTCAGCTCCTGTTATCATTGGTGCGATGATTTTAGCACCACTTATGGGCCCTATAATCTCACTCTCCATGGGCGTAGTTAGGGCTGAAAATCAACTCATTAGTAGCAGTATAAAAACATTGGCTTACGGTGTAACCACCGCTCTATTTTTCTCATGCATCTACACCTACTCTATGCCTCTCTCAGAGCTAACACCAGAGATGCGAGGGCGACTAAATCCAAATGTACTCGACCTTATGGTAGCCATCATCTCAGGAATTGCTGGAGCTTACGCAAGCTCTAAAAGCGAAGTAGCTAAGAGTTTAGCAGGAGTAGCAATAGCCGTAGCTCTTATTCCGCCACTAAGCGTAACGGGAATCGGTATAGGTTGGGGCAACATAGACATCATCTATGGCTCATTTTTACTCTTTATCACTAACCTCGTAGGTATCACACTCTCTGCATCTTTGACATTTTTAGTCTTAGGATATTCACCTCTAAAAAGAGCAAAAAAAGGACTGCTTTATACCTCTATAGCCCTAGCTCTAGTAGCTATCCCTCTAGTAGTCTCCTTCACCAAACTAATAAAGCAAAACAATATCTTAAGCAAATTAAACAGTAAAACCTACATCATAGATGAGAAAAAAGTTGATATTACCGTCCTAGAAGTAGATCTAAGCTCTAAAGTTCCACTTCTATATATAAAAACAAGAAGTGACGCACTTTTAAGTAAAGAAGACTTGGTAAGTTTAAAGAAAAACATATCTGGGAACATAGGTGATGAAGTCGCACTAAATGTCTCTATGCGCACTATAGTGGAGTAAAATACTTATTTTATCTATTGAATGCTCTGAAGAGTTATTAAGTTGGATCCTGAATCAAGTTCAGGATGACGGTTTGTTTGTTCATAATGACGAGTGTCCCGTCATTCCATGCTTGTCTCGTCATTCCGTGCTTGTCTCGTCATTCCGTACTTGACACGGAATCTAGTTTATAGATTAAGCAGAGGGTTCTACCCCTCGTTCCACCTCTTCAGAG
>Ga0265293_10008988_pt1 | contig 14544 bp, 15 predicted proteins | sample Munlanlewell138R_FD_192505 | JGI IMG/M metagenome (GOLD analysis project Ga0265293, IMG submission 192505) | Leachate microbial communities from a municipal landfill in Southern Ontario, Canada - Leachate well 138R | ecosystem: Engineered > Solid waste > Landfill > Unclassified | place: Canada...
TATCAATATATTCCACATCTAAATCAAACTTGTCTTCCCAAGATATTGTATTTCTTCCACTTACCTGGGCTAGACCTGATAGGCCCGGCCTTATTTCATGTCTTCTTTTTTGGTGTTCGCTATATAATGGCAAATATTCTACCAATAGTGGTCTGGGTCCAACAATGCTCATTTCTCCTTTTAGTATGTTCCACAGCTCTGGTAGTTCATCCAAAGAGGTTGATCTGAGAAATCTGCCAAATTGGGTGAGTCTCACACTATCTGGCAATAGTTTCCCATCTTCGTCTCTTTCATCAGTCATCGTCCTAAATTTATACATAACAAATACCTTTTCGTTTAATCCTGGTCTTTCTTGTTTGAAGATTACTGGGCTGCCTAATTTTACCCTAACTAAGATGGCAACTAGGATTAATATTGGTGATAGGACTACTAGGGCAATTAACGATAATATAAGATCCATGGGCCTTTTTAGATATTTCCTATACATCTATTATTGCAACTCCTTTAAATTAAAGATCCTTCGCTATGCTCAGGATGACATAAAGATGGCTCAAAATAGCATAAGTATGATTCAGTATTCATGGGCATGGCTTAGGATGACAAATCTTACCTACTCCCACAATCCCTTCACTATGTTACACACCCTAGCCAAGTCCTCATCTGTCATCTTAGTATCGCTTGGCAGGCATAGTCCATTTTCAAATAGCCACTGGCCTGTCCCTCCACCTATGTAGTCATATTTTTCAAATACTGGCTGTAGGTGCATTGGTTTCCATATTGGTCTGGACTCTATGTTTTCTTTTTCCAAAGCTTCCATTATGTCTATTGGTGAAGGATAAGGATAAGATTCTTCGCTTCGCTCAGAATGACAGCCTTTAGAAATTGTCATACAAGTTAGCCAACAGTTTGGCTCATTCCAGTCATTTATTGGCATGAATTCTACTCCACTTAGTCTGCCTAGTTCTCTTTTATAGTAGTTATACATGTATCTTTTCTTTGCTACCCTTTGGCCTAGTACCTTGAGTTGGCCCCTGCCTATACCTGCAACTATATTGGACATCCTATAGTTATAGCCTATTTCGCTGTGCTGGTAGTGCCTTGCCTTGTCCCTGGCTTGAGTAGCCCAGAATCTTATCTTTTCTATCTTTTCTTCATCATTGCTTACAAGCATTCCCCCACCTGATGTGGTGATAATCTTGTTTCCATTGAAGGAAAATATTCCATAGTCTCCAAAGGATCCTGTATGTCTGCCTTTATATGTAGTTCCTAGGGATTCTGCCGCATCTTCGATTAGGGTCACCTTGTGGTCTTTGCATAGTCCCACTATCCTGTCCATATCTGCCGACAGCCCATACAAATGTACTACTATGACTGCCTTGACCTGGGGGTATTTCTCAAAGGCTTCTTCCAATGCCTTTGGATCCATATTCCAAGTCTCCCTATCGCTGTCTATAAATACTGGTATGGCGTTTTCATATATTATTGGGTTGGCTGTGGCTGAGAATGTAAGGCTTTGGCAAAATACTATATCACCTTGTCCTACTCCTGCTGCCTTTAGTGCCATATGTATGGCTGCTGTCCCCGATACTAGGGCTGCACCATGTCCCATCCCTACATAGACTGCCAGTTCCTTTTCAAATTCATTGACATTTGTGCCTAGGGGTGCTATCCAGTTGGTGTCAAAGGCTTCTTGTATGTATTCCATTTCATATCCTTCTTCGCTCATATGGGGCGATGATAGGAATATTCTTTTTTCCATGTGATGACTTCCTTTCATTAAGACCCTTCGTCGCTAAGACCCTTCGTCGCTACGCTCCTCAGGATGACAGAGGAAGCTTGTTCCTCGGGATGACAGAGGAGGGGCTCCTCAGGATGACGGAGAAACATGCTCCTTAGATAGCAGCCCTACATTCCCTTAAAAAATAATTCCACCTTATCCATTGGGTAGCCTATTTCTTCTAACTTCTCTTTTATTTCATCCTCGTATGCGTAGGATGTGATGACTATACCATCGTGTTTGTATTTATCTATTTCATTCCTGGATATGATGTCGTAGCCTAGGAGGTTCTTTCCTTGTCTTTCCTCGTCGTCGTCTATGAGGGCTTGTACTTGAAGTGGTTTGTTTTCCCTTCCTCTAATTATCCCCAGTATGGTCTCTGCTACTTCCCCTGCTCCATAGACCAATATATTTCTATAGCCCTTGTTTTCTAATCTAATCAGGAAATCCTCTACATTCTCTTCTGCCATTCTGTATAGTTCCAATAGTTCATTTATATATGTAATTGACAGGAAGTTTTTTCTTTTTATTCCTTCGGGGGTAATATTGTAGTAGACTACTTTTGCTGACTGGTAATCCCTGATTAGGTAGCCTTTTTCCTCTAGATTGTTCATATATATATTTACCATGGAGGCAGCACTGCCGATTTCCTTTGCAATTTCATGCTGTGATGTCTTGAATCTTTTCTCTATATGCTGTAGTAACAAAAGTTCCTTAAACTCTGCTGTGGGGCTAAAAAATCTCAATTCCTTCACCTCTCCATTCAATGTATGAATGATTTTGGCGAAATAAAATATTCTTAATCTCTAAGAATCTCCTTCGTAGAATAAATAATTCTACGAAATTTTTATTTCTATGTAAAAATGATACTACATGGTATATAGTTTGTCAATGCTGTCATTGATAAAAATGCCTAAAACGACAAAAAAACTAACAGAAAGAGGGTTATAACTATGATAAAAGCTAGTAAAGTAAAGGACGTCAAAAATATCTCAACATTTGAGGAATTATCTTTAGCGTGGTTGGAGAAGAAAAAGATTAAATTAAAGCCGTCTTCATATAGCAAATATGATTATTTGCTAAGCGATTATATAATTCCCGAATTTAGCACTAGAACAATTGAAGAGATTAGACTCGAAAGTGTGGAGACTGGAATTTCCAACATATATAACTCTAATAGGACTAGCAAAATTTCTAATAGTATGATGAAGAGCATTATATACATAGTTAATGCTGTTCTAGCATATGGGACCCGTCTAGGATATTTTAACGTAGGTAGGGCTATATTTGAATTGCCATCTAACCATGAAAACAAGAAGGCCAATATTTTGAAGCCCAATCAAGAGAATGTACTAATTCACTACCTGCTAAATAATAGAACAGATAATAATTTAGGGATTATGTTTTCCTTGCTTACAGGAATGAGACTGGGCGAAGTATGTGCCCTAAAGAGAGGAAGTATTGATTTTAAAAAGGCTGTGGTACATGTAAATTCCACTGTTCAAAGGATAAGTATATTAAATCAAGATTTTAAAACAAAATTAGTAGTTACATCACCAAAAAGCAAAGGATCTAATAGGGAAATTCCTTTGCCTAAATTCCTATTGGATTATATTAAAGAATTTAATGTACATAAAATAGATGGGGATTTGTTCATTCTGGGAAAATCTAAAATTCCCTATGAGCCAAGAACATTGCAGTATGGGTTTAAAACTGCCTTGGAAAACTGCAAAATAGAACATAAAAACTATCATAGTCTCAGGCACACTTTTGCAACTAACTGTATAAAATCCGGATTTGATGTTAAGACACTAAGTGAAATACTTGGACATGCCAGTGTAAGTTTTACCTTGAATAGATATGTCCATTCGGATATTGAACATAAAAGGAGTCAGATGGAAAAGTTGGAGAAAAACTATAAAAGGGCAGCACAAATTTCGTAGAATTATTTATTCTACGAAATTCACCTTGTTTATTTCCTATACTATTAAATAGCGTACACGACTTATATTTACTACTAATATATTTAAAATAACTCCTTAGAAATGATATACAATCATCCTAAGGAGTCTTTATTTGCAAACATGATTGTCTAGCTCTATTGATCTTGGCCGTCAACCAGGGCACTTTTGAGTAGTTTTATCCCCTCTACTATTTCCTCTTCATCCATCCCACCATATCCTAACAAGACCATATTGTTAGAATACCTTTCCTTCCTCATCCAAAACATCGACACTGGCGAAATAAGTATGTCCTTTCCCCTGGCCCTATTGACCAGATCATCTTCCTTGAGTCCATTGTTAAATTCTAAAACGATATGTAGTCCCCCATTTTTTCCATGAATAATGACACTGTCGCCCATATATTCCTCAATGGTCTTAATTAAAAATTCATGTCTTTTCATGGCTGTGGTAATCATCTTGCGCAAATATCTATCCCAGTAACCTTGATGCATGAACTCTTTCAGGACTTTTTGTTCAATATATGAGACAGGTACCCGATATAGGCTAAATAATTTGTCGTATCTGTCCAATAAGGGCCTGGGCAGTACCATATAGTTTAGTCTAAGGCCCGGCGACAATGATTTAGAGAATGTTCCTATATATACTACGCTTTCCTTGCTATCTATGCTTTGCAAGGCGGGAATAGGCTTTGAGTTGTATCTAAATTCACTATCATAGTCGTCCTCAATTATGATTGCCTTATTTTTGATGGCCCACTCCAAGAGTTCTATTCGCTTTTTAATTGGCATTACAATCCCCATGGGAAACTGATGAGATGGGGTTACATACACCAGCCTAACCGATGTGCCCCTAAGTTCATCTAGGTTAATTCCACCCCTATCCAAGGAGATAGGAATTGGCTTGTAGCCATTGTTTTCAAATATCCTACGGGCAACCATATATCCAGGATCCTCTATGGCCACCTGCCCATGTTCTTCTCTAAATAGCTGGCACAGCAGACCCAGGGCATATTCCATCCCTGATGATATAATGATTTGATCGGGGTCACAATTGATACCCCTAGTCCTATTTAAATACTTTACCAGCTCTATCTGTAGGTCTCTTTCACCTCTTTGGGAATTATAAGAATGGAAATTCTCGATATTGGCATTGGAGAGACATTGATTTATAAGCTTTTTCCAGGTCCTGACGGGGAAATTGTGGGAGCTCAAGGCCCTATTGTGGAAATTGTATTTGAACTTCTTTTTTTCAATCTCCTCCTCACTATCTTCATGTCTCTTTGGTGCTGATATTACACTAGCTGGCCTCAGCAAGTCCATATTGTCTAAATTAACTGAAATATAGCCACTTCCGGGCCTACTTTCTATAAAGCCCTCTGAGCTCAATTGAAGATAGGCAGTCTCCACTGTATTCCTACTTACATTTAACATGGCCGAAAGGCTTCTGATGGATGGTAGCTTGCTGCCCTTTGGAATTTCCTCCATAATTATTTGTTCCTTAATTTGCTCATAGATTTGAACATATAAGGGTTTATTTGATTCGCTGTCAATAATTATCATATTCATATATGAACTCTCCTTCAACTGTCCTCTTAAAATAATCAGAACTGGCTCTTTCATTAGGCATAAGTAGATTATATAATTAAAACATTGAGTAATCAATAAGCTATAAAAAAATTACAAAATTAAATTATTAAGTGAGGGGAAAATTATGAAGACTAAAAAAATCTTGCTAATTTCGCTCGTGCTTCTAAGCATATTCGTTTTAGCAGCTTGTACGACTCAGGCACCCGCAACGGATTCTGCCAATGAACAAACTGAAGCTGACGCTGTAACCTCTGCATCTCAGGCAGTAGATGAGGAAAGCTTCAAGAAGGGTATTTCAAAAGAAGGTAACTTTATAGTAATTACTTCCAGTGACTTAAGTTTCACAGAAGACTTGCTAGTAGATGGAGAATTTTTAAATTCAAGCGGGAATCCAGTTCGTTCACTGGCCCTTGCTCAATACGATGAAGATGGAAATCCAATCAGATACAAACTAACAGTGCCAAGGATAGCAATTAATAGCGAAAACACTCTTCTTGAATACGGCACAATTGAAGGCGATGTATACATTCAGGCTCCAGGATTCAGGACAAAGGAAGCAACTATAGATGGAAACTTATATTTTGCTACACAAGAATTACTGGATGAATTTGCCGCTGACGAGCTATCAAGCGTAACTAAAGAAATTGGTGTAAAGGAATATACTGAATAGGCCAAGATTTTTAGATACTTTACTAAGTACTCCTGTTAATTAAAATAATAAAAACTCCTTAGGATTGAAATACAATCATCCTAAGGAGTTTTTATTTGTTGACAAGGGCAGACGACTTTCTTTTCTTTGCTTAAACTGTGAAAGCTCACTAAAACCAAGTGACTCCAGTAGTGAAATTCCCTCCTCTATACCTGCTGAATAGTCTTCTACCCCATGGGCATCAGACCCTAGGGTAATTATTCTTCCCCCCATATTCCTATAGCTTTCTAATACTTCCTTCTTTGGATATGGGCTTTTCGTTGCCTCTCTCAATCCTGAAGTGTTGACTTCTATTCCCTTGCCCTTCTCAATTATTGCCTTCAGTATCTTATCTACTATTTCCCTGTAATTCTCATAGTCATAGTATTTATTTTCATAGGGCCCATATCTAGTAATGTAGTCAAGGTGACCCACCACATCATAGTCGCTGAAATTCTCTACCATTTCTAGTAGGATTTCAAAGTACCTCTTATAGGCTTGGTCTTGACTCTTGCCTTGGAAGAAATCTCCTAGGTAAAAGTCCTTGTCATCTCCATAGTGTATGGAGGCAATGACAAAATCAAAGGGGTATTTATTTAAAAATTCCCTTATCTCCCCCTTGTAGTTTTTCTCATATCCTATCTCAACGCCTATTTTAATTGTAATGGCATATACTTCCTCCAATTCCTTCATCACCTTAAAGTACCTATCATAATCAATATGGACCATAAAATCCTTGTCCCTTGTACCAAAGTCCGCATGATCTGTAAATACTATGAAATTCTGCTTGGACATCCTTGCCCTCTTAATATAATCTATGACCTCTCCCTCAGCGTCTGGGGAATAACTAGTGTGAACGTGATGGTCTATATATTTCAATCCCTTCCCTCCTATTTCATTCTCTTCTCTAATTCCTCATATATGTCGCCCAAGCCAACTCCCTCATTGACCAAGAGTACCAAAAGGTGATAGAGCAAATCACTTGATTCGTATATGAGTTCATTCTTGTTGTTCTTTGCTCCAATAATCACCTCGGCTGATTCCTCTCCTATCTTTTTCAGTATCTTGTCTATGCCCTCCCTAAATAAATAGTTGGTGTAGGAGCCTTCCTTGGGATTTTCCCTCCTGTTGATTATTGTTTTATATAGGGCTTCAAGCACATTGCTTATATTTTCCTCCTTCAGGACTTCATTGTGAAAACAAGTGTAGTTACCTGTATGACAGGCTACTCCGACTTGCTCTACCTTGAGCAGAATAGTATCCTTGTCACAGTCATAGTAAAACCCCTTAACTTTTTGAAGGTTGCCTGAAGTCTCTCCTTTTTTCCATATATTTTGCCTGGACCTAGAGTAGTAATGGGCATATCTGCTTTCTAATGTAAGATTAATAGATTCCTGATTCATGTAGGCCAGCATCAGTACCTCCCTTGTATTTACATCCTGTGCTATGGCCGGTACTAGCCCTCTTTCGTCAAACTTTACATCCATTATAGCTTCACCTCTATCCCTTTTGATTTCATATGTTTTTTTACTTCTTCTATGCCTAGTTCTCCATAGTGAAATACACTTGCTGCCAGTACCCCATCTGCTCCTCCCCTAAGGACCCCATCGGAAAAGTCTTCCAAGCTACCGGCACCTCCGGAGGCTACAATGGGTACATCTACCTTGGAACTGATGAGCCCTAAAAGCTCCAAGTCGTAGCCCTTTTTCATCCCGTCTTCATCTATACTATTGATGACAAGCTCTCCAGCACCTAGCTCCACCCCTTCTATGGCCCACTCTATTGCATCCTTTCCCGTATCTAGTTTGCCACCGGATGTAAAAACATTCCATTTTCCCGGGCCCAGCTTTTTTGCGTCTAAGGACAGGACTACTGCCTTAGAGCCAAACTTATCTGCAGCCAGCCTAATTAGGTCAGGATTTTTGAGGGCTCCTGTATTTATTGATACCTTACTTGCTCCCCTTCCTATGATATCTTCTACATCAGCTAGGGTATTTATGCCACCACCTACTGTTATTGGTATCTTTATTTTCTCAATGACCCTGTCAATGAAGTCTAGGGACATCTTTCTCTCTTCACTAGAGGCTGTAATATCGTAAAATACCAATTCATCTGCCCCTGCCTTGTAATAGGACTCTGCCAAGGTTTCGGGGTCGTCTACATCGTTTATATCTTCGAACTTCTTTCCCTTGACAACCCGCCCATTTTTCACATCTAAACATGGTATGACTCGCTTTACTGACATTTGAGCACCTCCTCTAGGTCTAAATTTCCATTGTAGAGGGCCTTACCTATGATTGCCCCATAGATGTCCATTTCCTTCAATCTTTTTATATCCTCCATGCTTGTTATACCTCCCGAAGCTATTATTTCAATCTTGGACTGTTTTTTTACTTCTTCATATATCTTAAAATTTGGCCCCTCCAGCATACCGTCTTTTTCTATATCAGTGTAGACTATTCGACTCAATCCAAAGGATTCCAGTTCCATTATATAGTCAAGGGCCCTGACATTTGATATGCTCTCCCAGCCATCTGTTGCAATGTAGCCCTTTGTAGCATCTATGGAAACTATAATCTTATCCCCATATTTTTCTATCATGTCCCTAATCCATGCCCTATCCTTTAGGGCGGCTGTACCTACTATTAGCTGGCTGACACCATAGGATAAAAACAAGTCTATGGTCTCTGTATCCCTGATACCTCCTCCTAATTGGACTGGAATATCTATGTTTGCTAATATATCTTTAACTATGCCTTCATTGACCCTAATACCGTCTCTGGCCCCGTCTAGGTCCACTAGGTGTATGATGCTGGCACCTTGTTTTTCCCATCTCTTAGCCACCTTGACGGGATCTGATTCATAGACTGTAAGCTTGTCGTAGGAGCCTTGGGTAAGTCTGACACAGGCCTTGTCCTTCATATCTATGGCAGGATATATAATCATTATAAGACCCCCTTGGTGCTTACTATCTTGTCATCGACAATCTCTACTGCTTCCCTAAGGGCTCTTCCTAGACCCTTGAAGACTGCTTCTACCTTGTGGTGGTCATTTTCTCCCCTCATAAGGTCTATATGGAGGGTAATGGAACTGCTAAAGGCAAAGGCCCTAAAGAATTCTCTAAAGTCCTCGGTATCTACGGATCCAATCCTATCCTTTTTAAATTCAAGATTATCTACTAGGAATGGCCTATTTGATATATCAATGGCTACTAGGGCAAGACTTTCGTCCATGGGGGTAATAGTAGATGAAAACCGCCTTATGCCCTTCTTGTCGCCTAGGGCCTCCTTAAATGCAGCTCCCAGGGAAAGGCCAATGTCCTCTACTGTATGATGGCTATCTACGTGAAGGTCACCCCTACAGTATAATTCCAAATCAAAGCCTGCATAAAAACACATTGCTGTCAACATATGGTCAAAAAATCCTATGCCGGAGTCTATTTTTAGAGTAGCACTCCCATCTATATTTAGATTTAAGTCAATCTCAGTTTCCTTAGTCTTCCTAACTATCTTGCCCTGTCTCATTTTTAACCTCCTCCAATGCTTTTATAAATCCTTCGTTTTCCTCTAGGCTCCCTATGGTCAGCCTATAGTATCCTTCCAATTCTCCGCCAAATCCCCTTATGGCTACACCCTTATGGGCTAATTTCCTGCCCAGATCTCCGCCCCCATAGAAAAACAGGAAGTTCCCCTGGGAGGGAATTGGCCTATAGCCTTTTTCCTCCAAATATAGTTTCATTCTAGCCCTCTCCGACCTAATTAATTCAATATTTCCCCTTATTAGGTCCATGCTCTCCAATGCCTTAATCCCAGTATTTTGACTCAGGGTATTCACATTATAGGGGCTTCTTATTCTATTTATACATTCTATGGTGTCCTTGTGGGCAATCATATAGCCCAACCTAAGCCCTGCCAGTCCCATGGCCTTGGAAAAGGTCCTGAGGACTATGAGGTTTTCAAATTCCCTAGTGTCATCTTCCATGCCCAGGTCTGAAAATTCTATATAGGCCTCATCTAAGATCACCATGGCATCTAGGGAGCCCACTATTTTCCTAATATCCTCCCTTGAAATCACAGAGCCTGTAGGGTTGTTTGGATTGCTTAGGACTACTAATTTCGCCTTCTTCTTCCTAGCAAATTCAATAAAGCCTTCAATATCCAATTCTGACATATTCGTCAAGGGGTATTTTTCATAGCTGCCCTTGTTTATTATTGTATATATTTCATACATGCTAAAACTGGGTGAAATGCTAACTACCACCTCACCGACATCTAAATATGCATTCATACTATAGGCGATTAATTCACTGGAACCATTGCCTATGACCAGTTCGTCAGAATCCTTCCCTAGTGTCTGGGCTAGCTTTTCCCTCAACTTCTTGGAGGAGTCGTCAGGGTACCTATTTAGGTTTACCAGCCAATCTATACCCTCATTTGCATCTAGTTTTATATCATATTCCACATCATTAACTGTATATGGCTGAAGGCTTTTGATATCATCTCTCAAATACTTATACATCTTCTCCCTCCATTCTCACTATTATAGAATTGGCGTGACCTGTAAGTCCCTCATTTTTGGCTATGGAGACTATATCCTTGCCAGCCCTCATCAAGGCCTCCTTGGAATAGTAAATAAGTGAACTCTTCTTTACAAAATCATAGACACCTAGGGCAGATGAAAACCTGGAAGTCCTCAAGGTTGGAAGGGTATGGTTGGGCCCAGCATAATAATCCCCTACGGCCTCTGGACTATATTCCCCTAGGAAAATTGCCCCTGCATTTTTTACCTTCTTGTAATCCTCCATTGGAGACTCTGTCAATATCTCCAAGTGTTCAGGTGCCAGTATATTTACAATCTGGAAGGCCTCTTCCATGTTTTCTGTTACTATTAGGGCACCATAATTCCCAAGGGAGCCTTGGATTATTTCACTTCTTTCTAGCTCCTTCACCTGTAGGTCCAGCTCCTCAACTACCCTGTCAGCTAGATCCTCACTGTCGGTGACTACTATACTTGCAGCCCTTGTGTCGTGCTCAGCCTGGGCTATTAAATCTGCTGCAATGAATCTTGGATTGGCCCCCCTGCTAGCTAGGACTACCACTTCACTTGGCCCTGCAATCATATCTATACCCACAAGGCCGGATAGCTGATGCTTTGCCATAGCAACATAAATATTTCCCGGCCCTACTATCTTATCTACCTTGCCTATGGTCTCTGTGCCATAGGCAAGTGCTCCTATGGCCTGGGCACCTCCAATCTTATATATCTCCTTAACTCCTAGCAAATCAGCGGCAAGGATTACGGAATCCTTTATCTTGCCCTCCTTGTCAGCAGGTGTCACCAGGGCTATCTCCCTAACCCCTGCTATATTGGCAGGAATTACATTCATCAACACCGTCGAAGGGTAGGAGGCGGTTCCACCCGGTATATAGACCCCTACCCTTTCAATTGGCTTGACGATTTGACCCAGGATTATGCCCTCTTCCTCCACAATAAACCCATCATTCCTTTGCTTCTCATGGTATCTGCTTATATTTTCTATGGCCCTCTCTAAGGCCCCCTTCAGGTCCTTGTCTACATTCCTCCTAGCTCTTTCAAATTCTTCTTCACTTAGTCTGATATTTGACAAGTTGTTTTTGTCAAACCTGTGGGTGAATTCCAGCAGGGCCTTGTCTCCATCTGACCTTATACGGCTCAAGATATCTCTTACTTGCTGGGAAACCTCCTCAGAGTCCATTAGGCTGCGGTCCAGTATATTTTTTAATTTGTCCATCTCCTTATAACCATAAACCTTCTCAATCATCTGCTCACATCCAATATCTTTTCTATTTTCTTGATTATCTGGTACTTAAACCTGTAGCTGGCCTTGTTTGCTATTAGGCGGGCACTGATATAGTCCAGCTCCTCCAAAACTTCCAGACCATTATCCCTTAGGGTATTGCCCGTCTCTACAATATCCACTATGACATCACTTAGGTCGATTAGGGGTGCTAGCTCTACTGAACCATTTAGTTTTATTATTTCAATTCTTTGATTTCTATTTTCAAATATGGACTGGACGTAATTTGGGTATTTAGATGCTATGCGAAGTACTCCATCCTTCTTTTTATTATAGGAGTTTCTAAATCCGGCAATGGCAAACCTGCATTTGCCATAATTCAAATCTAGGATTTCATAGACATCCTTATCTTCCTCTAACATGATGTCCTTGCCTACTATGCCTAAATCAGCTACTCCTTTTTCCACATAGGTGACCACGTCAGAGGGTTTTACAAATATATACTTGGTGCCTCCCCCTGCATCACTAAATACCAATTTCCTAGAATCCTTATCCCTGACTATTTCCATATCGCTATTGTTAAATAGGCTTAAACCCTCGTCCCCCAACCTGCCCTTGGCTATTGCTATGGTTATCCTATCCATTACTCTTTTCCCCCATTCTGATACTGGTGATTTGATCCATGTCAATCATAAAACCTATGGCACTAACCTTTAGGCCAAATTCCTCCGTTAATTTGTCATATCGGCCACCACTAAGTATTCTAGTAGAATTGCCTAGGCAATAGCCCTTAAAAACTATGCCATCATAGTAGTCCAAATTTGGAACCATGGATAAATCAAGCCTGATATTCTCGTATACTTCCTTGTCCACAAAATAATCCTTTATTTTAGTGAGCTTTTCCAGGGCCAGGCCCATATCTTTATTCATTTCATATTTCTTGGCCATTTCTATCACTTCTTCCATATGGCCCTGCATATCTAAAATGTTTTCTAGTATTGAACCGTCAATTTTTAATTCCCTTAGCTTTGACCTCAGGCCGTGTCTATTTTTCTTAGCAATCAGGTCCTTTAATTCTGCCCTTTCAGGGCCTACTAGCTTCATTTCATCAAGATAGGAGTCCAAGTATTTACTGGAACCTAGTTCTATAATATAGGGTCTCCCTATGGAGGCCATTATATTGCTGGCCATGTCCAGAGCCTCTATATCTCCCCTAGGAATTTCAGCTCCCAAATATTCTATTCCCATTTGGTGATTTTCAAGTATCTTTCCCCCCGGCCTATTCTGGTAAACAGTTGAATTATAATATACCTTTAGGGGAGGCTCCCCATCCCATTTAGAGAATATTTCTGCTAATACATTGATTGTTATATCGGGTCTTAGGATAAAAATCCTTGAATTCCCGCTTAATACCTTGACTGTTTTAGTAGAATCCTGCTTGTGTTCAGAATTCACATATTCATCGTATTTTTGAAATATGCGGGGTTCAATGAGATTAAAACCCATTCCCTCAAAATAACCCTCTATTTCCCTCTCAATAGCCTTTTTAAACTTGGTAACAGTCAATTCCTCATCAATAGTTGTAAATCTCACGATATTTCCCCTCCTATAAAATAAAAAACAAAAAACCATATGGGCAATCCATATGGCATAGAAAACAAATTTACCATAGATACACGCCCAATCATAACATACTGAAATAGAGCATGTATCTATGAACTTTTAGGTTCATATTTACAGACTCTCATATCTATGGTGATGAAATTGTGAACTGAAGAAAAATAATACTGACATATACTCACCCTGTTTCTTGATTTATTACATTATAACACTAAAGCAGTCTATTGACAAGCATTTTTTTATGGTCTTGCCTTTCCTATATGGTTGAGCCCCTGGTCTTTATAGACATGTCGTATCCTAGGTTATAGTAGGTGTTGTCATTAAACTCAAAGGTCTTTATGACATCCAGTCCCAGCTTTTCCGTATGGGCTTTGTAGGATCTGGGGTTGATAATATTTATGAAGGTAATCAGAATAGGGTATCTTTCCTTCATCTGCTGCCTAGAAAATTCAAATAGATTTGGAAGGACCTCACTCCCCCTGTATTCCTTGTCAATGCTAATAGGCCCGTATTGATAGGAGTTTTCTCTACTAAGTATTTGACCCTTGTAACTAATATTTGGAAGATCCTCAATCATATAGGCAAATAAGGGCCACTCTGACCAGTAGTCCCAGGATGCTGCCATGGCATAGGCTACAATCTTGTCCCCATCCTGGGCAATAGCCAGTCCATTTTCTCTTTCAATCAACTCCTGGAATTGGTCCTTTGTAAATAGGGTGGTGACAAATCCGTCAGCCTTATCCTCTTCTTTGATGCTAGACACATGATACTTTTTTTGTAGCTCTTCAATGGCTGGTATATCCTCAACACTTGCATTTCTATAAATCATTTTAAAACCTCCCATAAGTTTATTTAGGTGCAATTGTTGCCTCATTTTTAATGCTGGACAGGCTAATTGATGTCGTGGTATAAAAAACAGCGACCTAGTCGCTGTTCCCTTATGGCGGGAGTATGTGAGAATCGAACTCACCTAAGAAGCTCCTAACCCCTCAAGCTGGTTTTGAAGACCAGTGGGCACACCAGCACCCATCTACTCCCATATTAATTACTTTTATAATTATAACAGATTAATGCATGTTGTCAATAGTCACAAATTTGTAATCTACTTGCTTTTCCCTTATCTGACTCTGAGA
>Ga0265293_10008989_pt1 | contig 14544 bp, 12 predicted proteins | sample Munlanlewell138R_FD_192505 | JGI IMG/M metagenome (GOLD analysis project Ga0265293, IMG submission 192505) | Leachate microbial communities from a municipal landfill in Southern Ontario, Canada - Leachate well 138R | ecosystem: Engineered > Solid waste > Landfill > Unclassified | place: Canada...
GAGGGTGCCTGGTCAGGCCTCCGGCTTGTCGCTGAAGATCTCCTCGATATGCAGCTCGAACAGGCGGCCTATGGCGAAGGCGAGTGGCAGGCTAGGGTCGTACTTCTCTGTCTCGATGGCGTTTATCGTCTGGCGGCTTACCCCCAGCCGGTTGGCTAGGTCGGCTTGCGACCAGTTGCGTTCCGCTCTGAGCACGCGCAGCCGGTTCTTCATGCGTAGCGCCGGCGCACGAAGGGCTGGGCCAGTGCGAACGTGGCGGCGATGAACGGGAAGACGGCGAACATGCTCACCTTGGGTAGTCCCATCAGGACCTCCAGGAAACCGTAGGTGAAGGTGGCCACCGCGGTGAGGCCGAGCGCTATCAGACCGCTCTCCGAGAAGATCTTCTGCTGAAGCTCGTCGAACGTGCGTACCGCTTTAAGCCAGCCGGCCATGGCCCAGAGCGCCGCGGCGATGGGGAGCAGGGCTATGAGCGCGGCGACGAGGGGCGTGAGGGTCTGGGGCTCGAGGAGGAAGCCGCCGGCTATGACAATTACGGTGTAGGCGAGCATGCCGATAGTGAACTGCCTGAAGCCTCTGGCGCGGTCCGGGTTGGTGTGTGTCATGGTGTCATCTCCAGTTGGTGTAAAGGTACCTTGACAAAAGGTACGCCACCACTGGCTCTTTGTCAAGCACCCTTTACACCTCGGGAGACGCCAGCAGGCGGTCCCGTGGAGCCGATGCAGCGGTCCTTCGGCGCCCAGCAGGCGTCACCGCGCTGCGCTGGTGGCGACCCTAGTATGACGGCCTACACGAACTCCGCCCTCAAAATCCAACCCTAGAGGGGTAACCAATATGCTCAGGGACAGGCACGTTCCGGCTCGCCCGCTCATGTGGTTCCACCGGGCTCTTCATGGTCCTCGCTTAAGGCGCCCAAGACGGCTACTGCTCACGGTGGCTGTCCTGTCGGTCCCGATCGCGAGCTTCGCGTTCGCCCAGGCCGATCACGCAGCCCACGCCACCGCCGCGTTCGTGGCGCACGACTACTCTTTCGAGGGTCCGTCCGAACTGATGGCGGGCTGGCAGAACGTGTTGCTGCGGAACGACGGCGCCGAGGTGCACCACCTGCAGTTCGCGCGCCTCAACGACGGCGTCAGCACCGAGCAGTTCTTCCAGGCACTGGCGGAAGAGGGCGAAGCCGCCCTGGCGCTGGGCACCCTGACTGGCGGTGTCGGCATGATTCCGCCGGGCACCGAGGCCGAAGTGCTGGTCGACTTCACGCAGCCCGGCACGTACGTGCTGCTCTGCTTCATCACGAACGCTGAGGGCGTTCCTCACCTGGCGCTCGGCATGACCGACGTGCTGCAGGTGGTGGGAGAGGCCGCCAGCGGTGACGCCGCCGCTGAACCGGCCGCCGACATCGAGGTGCGCATGCGCGACTTCGCCTTCACCATGCCCACCAGCGTGCCGACCGGCGAGCACGTGTGGAAGATCGTGAACGACGGTCCGCAGCCGCACGAGATGGCGCTCATGAAGCTGAACGAGGGCGTGACGCTGGAGCAGTTCATGGCGAGCATGGCTACGGGCGGTGAGGGCGAATTGCCGGCCATGCCCATAGGCGGCGCGCAGGCGCTGTCTTTGGGCCTCTCCAGCTTCATCACTTACGACCTGGCGCCTGGCGACTACGTGGCGATCTGCTTCGTGCCTGATCCCGAGACCGGTGAGCCCCACGTGGCGCTGGGCATGATCGCGGGCTTCACGGTGGAGGCGCCGCAGGCCGGTAACTAAGCAGCTGCCATCTGCGGTGCACGAACAGCCACGCTGGCCGCGAAGAGACCGCTTCAGGTTCTCAGATGATGTGCCGCTCGGCCCGCTCGGCCTTAGCGGCGAAGCGCTCGAGCCTGAACTCGTCGATGTTCAGGCTCGACGCGCGGCCATGCAGCAGTTCCTCGGTCATGAGGCGCGCCACGGTGGGGGCCTGCTGCACGCCGTGGCCGGAGAAGCCACAGGCGTTGATCCACCCCTCCACTCCCGCGGGCCGCCCGAGGATGGGGCTGTGGTCAGGAGTTATCTCGTAGTAACCCGCCCAGCTGGCACGCCGGTCGAGGGTCACCTCCTCCATCCACGGGAAGCGCCCGATGGCGGCCTCGAGGGTGGGTTCCAGCCAGCCCCAGTCGACGGTGTCGACGAAACCGGCGGGTTCGGCGGGGTTCGACATGCCGATGATGAGCCGCTCCCCTTCGCTGCGGAACCAGAGGCCAGTGGTTAGGTCCACGGTCAGCGGGTAGGAGTGCTCGCGCTGCAGCGGTCCGGTCACGAAGACGTTGCGGCGGTAGGGCGCCACCGGCACGTCCATGCCGGCGCGCCGCGCCACTTCGCCCGCCCAGGCGCCGGCCGCGTTCAGCACCTCGGGCGCCTCGAAGGCGCCGCTGGTCGTGCTCACGCGCCACACGTCACCCACACGCTCTGCGGAGATCAGCTCGGTGGCCACGTGCACCACGCTGCCGCGCTGGCGCGCCATGCCCAGGTACGCCATGGTGGCGCCGTGCGGGTCGACCACGCCGTCCTTGGGTCCGAAGGTAGCGCTGTGAATGCCAGTGGTGTCGAACGCCACGAGTTGCTGCGCTGCCTCTGGGGTGAGCACCTCCACGGGCACGCCCACGCGGTGCTGCAGCGCCACGGCGGCGTGGTGAGGCTCCCAGTCGGTTTGCGGCACCAACAGCAGGTAGCCGATCGGGCGGTAACCCACGTCCTCCCCGAACAACTCGGGGAACGCCTCGTACTCCTGAATGCTCTCCCACGAGAGGCGGATGTTGGCCTCAGTGGAGAACTGCACCCGTACGCCCGCGGCGCTCTTGGCCGTGGAACCCATGGCCGGAGCGTCCAGCGCCTCGATGAGACCAACGCGTAACCCCTGTTCTGCTAGGCGGAACGCGCAGGCGGCGCCGACCAAGCCGGCGCCCACCACTAGGACGTCGAACGAGCGCGTGGACATTCAGGCGAGAGCCGCCAAAGCAGCGGCCAGGCGCTCGCGCGCTGCGCCGGGCAGGTTGGTTACGTGGCCCATGGTCTCGGCCGGCGCCAAGGAGAAGACGGCTTTGGGGTCGGCGATGCTGACCTCCACGCTGCCCGGCTCCACCTCGCGCACCACCACGTTGCAGGGGAGCAGCAGACCGATACTGCGGTCCGCCGACAGCGCCTGGTGTGCCAGGCCCGGGTTGCAGGCGCCCAGGATGCGGTACGGCTCCATGTCGGCGCCGAGCCTGTCCTTAAGGGTGGCGGCCACGTCGATGTCGGAGAGGATGCCGAACCCCTGCTCCTTGAGCGCGGCGGTAACGGAATCTATGGTGGCGTCGAACGAACCGCTAACCACGCGGCTCATGCCTAGCTGGGTCTCATGTACGGGAACGTCGGTCATCTTCTTCCTCCTGAGGGTATCGCTACGGGGCGTCCTGCTGGCGAGGACAGTTGAGGCCACGCTACAACCGCGCGTGAGGGACGCATGTACCTCCCGTTGCCCATCTGCTACTGCGCATCTCATCGGTGCGTGCCAACGTTAGGCGGGGTTCGTCACCTACACGACTCCGGCTCCGGGACGTAGCTAAACAGCTCTCCCCCACAGCCCCACCGCTCGGCCGCTCGAGGCCGCGCGACCGTCCCACCGCCGGGTCACAGAAGGAGGAACCATGCCCAGAGTCAGACACCTACTGGTGCTGCTAGCGGCTCTCTTGCTCGCCGGCGCGCTGGCGCAGGAAGGCCAGACCACCGAGGAGGGCCCGTTCGGCTTCCTCACCCTAGAACTAGTCGCGGACGGCTTCGTTTCACCCGTGACGCTCACGGCGCCCGCCGATGATGACAGGCTCTTCGTAGTCGACCGCACCGGTCAGGTCTACGTGGTTAGTCAGGACGGCACGAGGAGCGAGACCCCGTTCCTCGACATAGCCGACCGCATGGTCCAGCTGGACCCGGGTTACGACGAGCGCGGCCTCCTCGGTTTCGCGTTCCACCCGGACTTCGCTAACAACGGCCGCGCGTTCGCGTACTACAGCGCGCCGCTGCGTGACGGCGCGCCCGAAGGCTGGAACCACACTGCGCACCTCTCAGAGTTCACCCTGAACGAAGACGGCTCCGCCCTGAGCGCGGAGAGCGAGCGCGTGCTGCTCGAGCTAGACCAGCCCCAGATGAACCACAACGGCGGCGAGGTGCTGTTCGGCAACGACGGTTACCTCTACCTGGGCCTGGGCGACGGCGGCGCGGCTAACGACGTGGCGGAAGGTCACCCGCCCATGGGTCACGGCCAGGACGTCACCACACTCAAGGGCAGCATCCTGCGCCTCGACGTGGACACCACCACGGGCGACCTGCCGTACGGCATCCCCGCCGACAACCCCTTCGCGGACGGCATGGAGCTGCCCGCAGGTTACGAGTGGTCCGGCGACACCGCCCGCCCCGAGATCTACCTCTGGGGCCTCCGCAACCCCTACCGCTTCAGCGTCGATCCCGCTACGGGCGCGCTGGTCGTGGCGGACGTGGGCCAGAACATGTGGGAAGAGATCAACTACGTGACCGCGCCCGGCAACCTCGGTTGGAACCTGCGCGAGGGTGCCTTCGGCTTCTCGCCCACGGACCCTAACGCTGTGATAACCGAAAGCGACGCGGTGCCGCCCATAGGCGACGCCTTCGTGGAGCCGGTGCTCACCTACGCCCACCCCGGCGTGGCCGCCGAACTCGGCGCGCCGGAAGAGATGAACATAGCCGACCGGGGCATATCCGTCTCGGGCGGCTACATCTACCGCGGTTCTGCCATCCCTGAGCTCGAAGGCCATTACGTCTTCGGCGACTGGAGCCAGTCGTTCCAGGAGCCCGGCGGTAAGTTCTTCGTGGCGCAGGTCAACGACGGCGCTCAGTGGGAGTTCCTGCTCGACCGCCAGTTGGGCGAGTTCGTCCTCGCCTTCGGCCGCGACGCCGCCGGTGAGATCTACGTCATGACCACCGCGGTGCCCGGCCCGTCCGGCACCACGGGCAAGGTCTACCGCGTGGTCGGCGGCGAGTGACCGGCGGGCAAACGGCTAGCGACTCGCCTGCAACCCGCGCGTAACCCGCGCGTGGTCGGCAGCGAGTGACCGGTTGGCAACCCGCCAGCGACTCGCAGGTAACCCGCGCGTAACCGGTGAGTGACCAGGGCCAGGTAGCGACCTGACGCCCTGACCTGACGCCCTGAAATTACGCCCTGAGCTCAGCGCCCCAGTACGGCCTCGGTGAAGGTCAGCACGTCCACGTCGGCTGCGGCCAAGTGGGCCATGACCTGAGCGAAATCGAGCCCCCCGTACTGGGGCGCGTACTCTGGGGGCGAGTTGATCAGCTGGTGGAAGACAAGCACCAGCCACCCTTTCTCACGCGCTGCACGGTCGATGGCGGCCGTCAGCGCGTGAACGCTGTCGGTGCTCTCCACGCTCAGCGCACGCACCCGGTACGGGTCGGCGGGCGGCAGGGTCTCTAGTCCTGAGCCCCGCACGATGGTGCGGCCGGCGGCGAAGTAACCCCGCACGATGTCGATTGCGGGCTGGTCGATGAGCCCGTGCGGGTAAGCGATCACGTCCGCGCCGCGCCGGAAGCCGTGCGCGAGCATCCACTCCTTCACGCCCTCCAGCTCGGCGCGCAGCGCGGCTTCGTTCAGGCTGTCGAAGCCGTGATCGAGCGCGGTGACGTGGTGCGCCACCACCTCCCACCCCGCGAAACGCTCTATGAGGTGTAGCTGGTCGAGCGTCATGAACGTTTCCTCGCCCACCAGGTCGCGTATGACCGCCACGCTCGCTCTGATGCCGTGCCGCTGGGTCTGCGGTAACGCCAGTTCGTAAACGCCCGAGCGGGCGTCGTCGAACATTAGCGTCACCACGCCCCGCTCGGGGCTGGCTAACGCGTCCAGGCCCGCGAACCACACGTTCACCGGCGCGGCGCCGTCGTCGACTAGGCTCAGCTGCACGTCCGTCACGCGCGTGAGGTCCACCACGGGTGGCGCCAGGGGCGAGCCCAGGTTGAGCGTCAGGGTGGCCCACTCCCCGTCGTCCAGCACGCGTTCCGCCGGCGCTGGCGAGTACGTGAGCAGCGGGTAGACGTCGTGCGTCGCGAAACCGTCGTTACTGAGGTAGAGGTACAGGTTGCGCAGGTGCTCTAACCCCTCGACCTTCAGCTGCAGGCGCAGGAACACGCCGCTCAGGTCGAGCGGTTCCAGGTCGGGCGCGCGCAGGTTGACCTGCTGGCCCGTGCCGTCGGTGCTCACGCGCAGCGAACGGGTGCCCAGCAGGACCTCGTGCAGGTCCGGTTCAGCCGTGCCGGAGGTGCTCTGCTTGTAGAAGCGCGTGTCGTGCTGGAACGTGTCGATAACTATGGCGGGGCTTGCTTCCCGTGCCGCGGCGCCGGGGCGCAGAAGGATGGCGGCGGGTGGGTGTGCAACCTGCCCGTAACCCGCGCCTGTTAGGGCCGCTAGAGCCAACGCCAGTAGCGCCAGCAGCGCGGCCGGCAGCCTGTGGTGAGCATGGTGCATGCCCGATTACACCACCTGAGGCTGCCGGCCGCGTGGGGCCGCGCGTATCAGCGGGCCACTAACGCTGCCTAAGTATCACCACGGCCTGGTTCGGCTGGTCGAAGCGGACGTCCACCGTCGCCTCGCCGTAGTACTCGCCTTGCTCACCGTAGGCGCCGTCGCCGTCCTCGTCCGTAGCCACCACAATGCGGAACGGTCCGGTGGGCACGTTGGTGATGGTGAAGATGCCGTCCGGGTCTAGGAAGGTGTCGGGGTACTCGTCGTGATCAGGGAACGAGATCTGCATCACGCCAACAGGCGGCGGGGGTGGTGGGGGCGGCTCGGTCGCGCCGGTGAGCGCCTCGTAGGCGGCCGCGGCGTTGATGAGGCCGTAACCGAACTGATCGTCGTGGCCGGGGCTACCGAGATCGGTAGCGCCGGTTATGAGGGCCTCCCGGATTTGCTCGTTAGTGGCGCTGGGCACGGCGCCCTTGAGGAGGGCCACTATGCCGGCCACCATGGGCGCGGCCATGCTGGTGCCTTCCATCCAGCCGTAGTTGTGGGTGCCGCTCACGTGGTCGTAATCGGTGCTGAAGATGGTGTCGTAACGCTCGCCCGGGCCGAAACCGTCGCCGCCGGGCGCGGCTATGAACAGTTCCGGGCCGATGTGGCTGTAGCAGGCGCGGCGGTCATCGCGGTCGGTGGCGCCCACGGCCCACACCTCGGCGTACCTGGCCGGGTACGAGATGGGGTCGAAAGTGGCCTGGCCGTTGGTGCAGGCCGTGTTGCCGGCGGCGCCCACGATGATGATGCCGGCGTTACGGGCGGCGCGCAGCGCGTCCACGGTGCTCTGGCCGAGGGCCTGGCTGGTGCCGAGGCTCAGGTTCATCACTTCCGCGTGCGGGTTGCCGTCGTTCACAACGTGGAGGATGCCGCGGATGAGGCTGCCTGAGTCCATGGGGCAACCGGCCCGGGTCTCGTAATCTAGGTCCACCAGGTAGAGCCCAGCGCCAGGCGCGGCGCCCGCCACGCCGATGGTGTTGTTCGCCGCGGCGGCAGCTATGCCCGCCACGTGCGTGCCGTGGGTACCGCATTCGGGCCGCGTGGCCGCGGCGCTGCTCTTCTGATCGCCGGCGTCGTACTGACCGATCACGTTGGCCCTCAGGTCAGGGTGGTTGGGGTAGAAGCCGTTGTCGAGGACTGCGATGGTCACGCCCGAGCCGCTGGATACGCTCCACAGCTGCTCGGCGTCGACCGCGTCTAAGTTCCATTGCAGGTGCCGGAACTGGTCGTTGGAGGCGGGGTAGATGGGCACCGGCAGCTCAACGTAGCGCACGCCGCGTGTGCGTTCGAGGCGCTCCAAGGCGGCGTCGGCTTCGGCGGCCGGCACCTCGACCAGCGCTAGGCCGGCCGCGTCGAAGCGCGCATCGACCCGGGCGCCGGCGATGCTGTTCACGGCCACGCCCAGGGCGGACACGGCAGTCGTAGCGGGCGCGCCCGCCAGGCCAGCGGCCGACAACGCCGGATCGGCGGCCTGCAGGCCCACGATGAGGGTCACGGAGTCGACGCCGATCTCGTGCGTTTGGGCCTGCTCGTCCGCCGTAAGCGCCGCGGGTGCGGGCTCGGCGGCGAGCGGGTGCAGAACACCTTCCGCGGCGCCCGCGCCGGTCGCCTCTGCGGGCTCGTCAGGTGAGTCCACAGGCGCGATGATCACGCCCGGCGCGCCGTCCGAGTCGGTATACCCGGCAAAGTCGTCACCGGTGGTCGCGCCGTTCGAGGTGGTCGCCCCGTCCGCGCCACTCGCGCCGCCCGCGCCGATTCCCAACTCTAGCGTCAGCCCCGCGCCGTCGGCGCCTTGCATGGCGTAACCGGTCACGTACGGGAACGTGAACAGCACGCTGCGGGTGACGGTCTCTCCCGCGGCCTGCAACTGGAGCCGGAACTGGTAGTTGGGTATGTGGTTCAAGCCGGCAGGGTTCACGGTCAGGGTCACGTTGGTAGCGCCGGTGCCGCTAGCGCGGCTCAGGGTCACGTGGGGAGCTATGGGAGTCTCGCCCTGCCCTTCCAGCACGCGTAACTGCCACGGACCCTCGGCGCTCACCTGGATGGTGGCCGTGGTCTGGCCGTGCATCGTGGCCGGGGCTGTCAGGCTGGGGGCGCCTGGCCCGGGCGGCGGCGGTGGCTCCTCGGTGGGCGGTGCCTTGGTGCAGGCGGCCAGGGTCAGGGCGAGGAGGAAGGCAGTCAGGAGGCCAGTGAAGGGCCGAGCTGCACGCTGTTCGCGCGGGGTACGCGCACGGTTGGGGGCAGGTTCGTAGGACATGGAGCTCCATCCGCGCCAGCCTGGCGCTCACGTGACTCCTAGATACCCGACGAACCCTCAGGGGGCCATGTCAGATGTGTGAAAACGGCCTTGGCGCAGGCCTCATGAAGCCTGCATGAACCTTAGTGGCGGGCGGTGGGGTACCCGGACAGCGGCAGCCACCGCCCGCACCACCCGCCACCGCCCGCCAGCAGTCGCTACTCGCGGTTCCGCCGCATGGCGCTGATAGCGCTAAGCAAGCCGGCCGTGGAGGCGTCGTGAGCTCCGGCCGCGGGCTCGCCCCGCTGCACCTCGCTCACCAGCTTCTTGGCCAGCTCCTTGCCGAGCTCCACGCCCATCTGATCGAACGAGTTCACGTCCCACACCACGCCTTGCGTGAAGATGGCGTGCTCGTACAGCGCCACCAAACTGCCCAGCGCGCGGGGGGTCAGGCGCGGTAGCACGATGGAGGTTGTGGGACGGTTGCCGGGGAAGCTCTTAGCGGCGCTGCCGGACTCCTCAAGGCTGCGTCCCAGCATGAGCGCCTCGGTCTGGGCGAGGAAGTTGGCGAGCAGGATGTCGTGATGCTCCGTCAGCGGGTGTTGTGGCTTGGCGGCGACGATGAAGTCGGCGGGAATGAGCTTGGTGCCCTGGTGCAGTAGCTGGAAGAAGGCGTGCTGCCCGTCGGTGCCGGGCTGACCCCACACCACTGGGCCCGTTTGCCACGTCACGGGCTGGCCTTCGCGCGTGACGCTCTTGCCGTTGGATTCCATGCTGGCTTGCTGCAGGTAGGCGGGCAGGTAAGTGAGCGACTCGTCGTACGGCAGCACCGCCCACGTTTCGGCGTCCCAGAAGTTGCCGTACCAGACGTTCAGCAGGCCCATGAGTACCGGCACGTTGTGGGCGAGTGGCGTCTGCCGGAAGTGCTCGTCCACGGCGTAGGCGCCAGCTAGTAGCTCCTCGAACCGTTCGAAGCCCACCGCGAGGGCGATGCTGAGGCCGATCGCTGACCACAGCGAGTAGCGCCCACCGACCCAGTCCCAGAACGCGAACACGTTGCCCGGATCGATGCCGAAGGCGGCCACCGCCTCCAGGTTGGTGCTCAGCGCGGCGAAGTGGCGCGTCACGGCCGCCTCGTTGCCCGCGTCCGCCACCAGCCAGCGGCGTGCGGTGTGGGCGTTGGTCATGGTCTCCAGCGTGGTGAACGTCTTGGACGCCACCAGGAACAGCGTGGTGGCCGGGTTCAGGCCCGCCAAGGTGTCGTGGATAGCGGCGCCGTCCACGTTCGACACTAAGTGCAGGCGGGGCCCATCGGCGTACGGCCGCAGTGCGCGCACCACCATCTGTGGCCCTAAGTGCGAGCCGCCGATGCCGATGTTCACCACGTCGGTTATCCGGTCGCCCGCGTAACCGCGCCACTCACCGCCGCGCACGCTGGCGCTGAAGCGCTGCATGTGAGCCAACACGTCCCTCACCTGCGGCATGACGTCCACGCCGTCAACGTGCATGGGTCGCTCGGAGCGGTTACGCAGCGCCACGTGCAGTACGGCGCGTCCCTCCGTGCTGTTCACGGGCTCGCCCGCGAACATGGCGTCCCGCGTCTCGGCCACACCTGCCGCTTGCGCCAGGTCCAGGAGCAGCCCGAGGGTCTCCCCCGTCAATCGGTGCTTGCTGAAGTCGACCAGCAGGTCGGCCACGTTGAACGAGAAGCGCTCGAAGCGGCCGGCGTCCCCGGCGAACAAGTCGGTCAGGGTTACGCCCGCCAGGCGGCGCTGGTGCTCCTCGAGCGCGCGCCAAGCGGCCGCGCGGGGCGGCGGCGGTGGCGCGGCGGGCCGACCGTTGATGGTCCGGGGCATCAGCTCTGCCCCACCGGTTCCGGGTGCTCCTCACCGCCTGCGGCGCTGGAGCGGCGCCAGATGTTTATGCCGGCCTCCACAGCGTGTTCGTCTATGCGGGCCAGTTCCTCTTCGGTGAAGTCCAGGTTGCTCAGCGCCGCCCAGTTCTCCTCTAACTGCTGCACGCTGGAGGCGCCTATCAGAACGGAGGTCACGCGGGGGTCACGCAGGCACCAGGCCAGCGCCATCTGCGCTAGGGTCTGCCCGCGCTCCTTAGCGATGTCGTTGAGCGCGTGCACGTGCTCGAGGTTGCCGCGAGACAGGTGACGCGACTTGAAGGACCCCTCGGCCGCGGCGCGGGAGTCCGGTGGCAGGGTGGCCGCCAGGTTCGCAGGGTCAACGCCTAGGTAGCGCGACGTCAGTAGCCCCTGCGCCAGCGGAGAGAACACGATGCAGCCGGCACCCTCGTCCTCCAGCGCGTCCAGTAGACCCCGCTCTATCCAGCGGTTGAGCAGGGAGTACGACGGCTGATGGATAAGCATCGGCGTGCCGTTCTGCCGGAGGATGCGCGCGGCCTCGCGCGTGGTCTGCTCCGAGTAAGACGACACACCCACGTACATGGAGAGGCCCAGCTGCACGGCGCTAGTGAGAGCGCCCATGGTCTCCTCCAGCGGCGTGTCGGGGTCGTAACGGTGGCTGTAGAAGATGTCCACCCAGTCGAGGCCCATGCGGTCTAGGCTCTCGCCCAGGCTGGAGAGCAGGTACTTGCGAGAGCCCCACTCGCCGTAAGGCCCCGGCCACATGTCGTAACCCGCCTTAGTGCTTATGACGAGTTGATTACGCAGGCCAGCGAAGTCGGTGCGGAGGATCTCGCCGAAGTTGCGCTCGGCGGAGCCTGGCGGCGGTCCGTAATTGTTGGCGAGGTCGAAGTGCGTGATGCCCAGCTCGAAGGCGCGCGTGAGGATCTGGCGCATGGTCTCGATTGGCCGATCGTCGCCGAAGTTGTGCCAGAGGCCGAGTGAGATGGTGGGGAGCTTCAGGCCACTGCGGCCGCTCCGGCGGTAGCTGGCCTGGGGCAGAGCGCCCTGCTGGGCGTTGGGTGCTGTTTCCACTAGGGTGCCTCCTTGAGCTAGGCGGGTGCCGTGACGGCACCGGCTGGTACCCACTCATCATAGGTCGCTCACCTCAACCACGCCGGGGCGCCTGGTTATCACGAGTTTCTTACAGAACGAACTATGAGTTCCGTAAGAGCGGGCGGACTATAAATGCCGTACTACACGCGGAAGCAAGTCTTCGGGCGCTGCATGGACGAAGGAACGCGCGAAGTAACTCGCAGCGAACCTATGAGTCCAAGGAGGAAGTTCGTGAAGAAGATTCGTTTGTTGCTAAGTGGAGTGTTAGTGGCACTGGTCATAGCGGCCTGCGGTACCGCTCCCACCCCTGTTGAGGAGACCTCCGACCGCGATCCTGATCCCGCCGGCGTGGTCACCCTCAACATCTCGCCCCGCAGCATCATGGACGGCAAGGTAGGCCAGCAGTACAACTTCGATATGGTCGCTCGCAACATTCCGGCCGACGTGCGCATCGTCAGCTTCACTTACACCATCACCGGTAGCGACGCCAAGTTCGCCTCCAGGCCGGTGATCGATGGCGAGGCGCGCTTCTCTTTCAATCACGCGTTCAACGAGAAGGGTACGTACGCAGTTATGGCTGCGGTGGCTAAGCCGACGCACCCAACCGATCCCGCTCAGTCCGAGGTGCTCGCCGCCGGCCGCGCCATCGTGGCGGTCGAGACCGACCCCGTGCGCGAGATAGACCTGGGCTCCTGCGAGGGCTGGGTAGCCGCTAACAGCGGCGGTTACGGTGTGCACATCGACATCTGGAACCTGACGGGTGTGCCTGAGGGCGCCGTCATCGACATGCAGTGGGACACCATCGGCATTCCCGACAACTTCATCGTGGAGTACCCCTTCGATGTGCTCGCCTTCGAGACCGGCTTCGTTGGCGATCCCCACCACGACGGCAATCCCCTTTACCCCGGTGGTGTGGTCGGCGGACCGCGCGGCTCTGCGGATGGCATCTTCGAGGTCAGCGCCGACGCGGGCAACGAGTTCGTGGTCACCACGCTTGGGCCCCACCGCAACACCCGCTGGAGCTACGAGATCCGCTGCCGCGTACCGGCACCGTAAGCGCGGACAGGTAGAGGTAAGTAGGCAGTTAGTTAGTCGCCAGGCATCGGCCGACAAACACTCCAGATAGCGAGGCGCCCACCGAACGTACGGTGGGCGCCTTCTCGTTGTAGGTAAGTGGTGGCCCCGGGCAGGCTGGCCCGCGTGACCGCGACTCACACACTCAGGTCCGTAAGCCCTCAAGCGGGTAGACCCTCAGGCCACCCCCACCGGCTCCTCCGCCTTCGGCCGGCGCGGTTTGTCGATGAGTTCTACTAGCTTCACGGCGCTCAGCGCCTCGTGGATGGCGAGGGTCGTGTTGATCCAGCACACGTTGATGCGGCAGTAGCCTTTGCGCTGCTGCGTGGCGCAGCGGGCCTTGGTCTGGCAGGTGTCGAGTATGACCGGTCCGGAGACGGCTTCGATGATGTCTAGTAAGGTGAGCGCAGCCGGATCTGCTGTTAGTGTCACCCCGCCGTTCCTGCCCTGGCGGTTCTCCACGTAGCCCACCTGGGCTAGGCGCCTGAGCACCTTGGCGAGGAACGCGGGCGGCATCTGCAGGTCTCTGGCTATCTGGGCGGCGGCGCTGCCCGGGTTCTCGGCGGCGTAAACGAGCGCGTGAATGGCGTAGCTCTCTTCCCGCCTTAGGAGGGTACGGTGCAAAGAGTTGTCAACCGACTCAGCCACGTACCCAGATTAGCAGTAAACTCCGAGACTTTTGTCCGCCTTTTTACGTGGGTCACGGGAGGCGGAGTTCTCATCTCTAGCGCGGCGTATTTCACATCTGACACGGCGTTCGTGGCCGGGACGTCTGTCCTTGAGTGGAGGGCCCCTAAATCCGTAACTTGGAGTCAGATGTCCAGGTTATAGGGCCTGGAGAAACAAGAAAGAGGAACCCGCACCAGCGGGCCTAGGAGGAAAGAAGATGCGTAAGTCCCAAGGAACGATGCCACTAAGCATCATCTTCATAGCAGCCGCCGCGTTCGTGGCCGTCGCAGTAGCGGTGGCCCTCTACGGCGACCGCACCCCCGCCAACGCGCACGACGGCCACGCGCACGAGATAACCGTCAACCAACCCGTACTTGCCAAGGTGGCCCTGTCCGATCCCGAAGACAGCATCCCGGTTGAAGACCTGCCTGTAGTCATCGGCGAGCTCGGCTTCGCCCCGAACGTTGTTCCGCCCGTCAACCGCGACTACCGGGCCCACGTCATGGTGGAACTCGAAGTGATCGAAGAAGTGCAGGAGATCGCTCCTGGTGTGGAGTACATGTTCTGGACCTTCGGCGGCACCGTCCCCGGGCCCATGCTCCGCGTGCGCCACGGCGACTACGTGACCTTCACCCTGCAGAACCACCCAACCAGCATGATGCCGCACAACATCGACCTGCACTCCGTGAACGGTCAGGGCGGCGGCGCGGAAGCCACGCTCATCTCCCCTGGACAGCAGGCCACCTTCTCCTTCACCGCGCTCAACCCGGGCGTCTACATCTACCACTGCGCCACCGCCCCCGTCGGCATGCACATCGCCAACGGCATGTACGGCCTGATCGTAGTGGAGCCCAAGGAGGGCTACCCGGAAGTCGACCACGAGTTCTACGTAGTGCAGGGCGACTTCTACACCAAGGGTGACTTCGGCCAGCGCGGCTTCCAGGACTTCGACATGGCGCGCGCCATCGACGAAGACGCCTCCTACGTAGTCTTCAACGGCTCGGCCAACTCGCTGGTCGGCGACAACGCCCT
>Ga0265293_10008990_pt1 | contig 14542 bp, 8 predicted proteins | sample Munlanlewell138R_FD_192505 | JGI IMG/M metagenome (GOLD analysis project Ga0265293, IMG submission 192505) | Leachate microbial communities from a municipal landfill in Southern Ontario, Canada - Leachate well 138R | ecosystem: Engineered > Solid waste > Landfill > Unclassified | place: Canada...
GAGAAAAACAGATGGAAGAACACTATGCTGAGCTCGAAAAAATTATCGGTAAAGAAAGAGCCGATAAATGGTATGATTTACGTCAAGACGTAAGAGATTCTAACCGAGCGGGGAGAAGAAATCCTGGCAAGTAGGAACTGGTAACATTCAATTACGAAGCAATTAGATTTTATAAAAGCACCTTTCGAAAAGAGAGGTGCTTTTTTTATGCTCTTTTCTATTTCTCTAAGAGTTTGTAATGAAATAAGTTGACTTGACTACTTATAGCTCTGAAGGACATAAGATTTTAACTTTTGAGTTATTACACTTGATGTTCGTTTGGAAAACGAGGTAGACTTATTTTTGTGAGAATACAATACGCAATGCCAGGTGATAGATAGATTCATATAAAATGAGAAGTATAGATCACGTACAGCTCCTTTTCATACACTCACTTTATATATATTTCCGGATGAAGATGCACATTCTTAAGTTGTATAAAAGCAGACAATTCATTGTTAATCACACAAAATCATTTAAATACATTTAATAACAAACCATTCATACACTTATTAAATATTCTTATTAACCAATCGGTTTGCAACGCACGTTAAAAATACTTATACCACTATCAACATGTAAATTAACCATATATGCAAACCTGTCGTATAATAATATTATTGTATTACAAAAATTAATGTTTATTAAAAAAAATCACTTTGTATTTATATCTTATGCATCTATATAATTTGATAAATTTGATGAATCAATTAAAATATTATGCTGGCAATAGCAATAAATAGAGGCTCAACAAGGATTTCCTCTGAATTGATATAAAAAACGTATAAATTTATGTGATTATGAAAACTTTGAAACTGAAATTATTTTTAATTGTTCTTTTATTTGTCTCTTTCTCAGAATTTTTGAGCAGCCAAGAAGCTTCTGATCTGAAAATGAAAGAATATTTTCCATTTTCAGTATGGTATAGCGGGGGGAAAGCTCGAGCTCCCATGCTCTCAAAAATAACTGAAAACTCCGAAAAAGAATGGCGCGCTGATCTCTTGCAAATAAAGGAATTGGGGTTTAATACAGTTCGTACTTGGGTGGAATGGTCAACCTGTGAGCCTGAACGTGGAAAGTACAACTTTGACAACCTTCGCCTTTTGATGCGTTTAGCTGATGAGGTGGGTTTGCGTGTAATAATTCAGGTGTATGTGGACTCGGCACCGGATTGGGTTGCTCAGGAGTTTCCTCACGCACTTTACGAAACCCAGAGTGGAAACAAAGTGCTTCCACAATCTGCTCCCGGTGCTTGTACCGATAACAGTGATTATGGAGAAGAAGTGCTTGATTTTTATACCGAAATTGCAAAAGTGGCCGTTTCTTATCCTAATTTCTTTGGATGGGACCTCTGGAGTGAACCACACATTATAAACTGGTCTGCGATTGACTATGTTGCCAATGTACAATTCTGCTATTGTCCGGGAACAAAAGATAAATTCCGTAACTGGTTAATGGATAAATACGGATCAATAGAAAACTTAAACCAAGCCTGGCATCGCAACTTTACTGAATGGAATTTGGTTGATCCTCCACGTTTTAGCACCATCCTCAGTTATACAGATTTTATTGACTGGAAAACTTTTATTTATGAAAAGCTGCAGTCAGATATGCAAAATCGATACAATGCCATACGTAAGGCAGATCCCAATCACCTTATTACGGCACATGCCGTAGGTGCTTCACTCTTCCAATCACCCCACAATGGTTATGGTGCAACAGATGACTTTCTAATGGCAAAGCCTTTAGATTATTATGGAGTGTCGATATATCCCAAGCATAATCATCCCGACAGAGCATGGTCTGTAACTACTCTGCAAACAGTTATGGATTTTACCAGAAGTGCCAACCGCGAAAGAGGTGGATGGTATGTTGGTGAGTTACAGGCAGGAAAAGGAACTATTTCTCTTTTAATAAGCGATCCTGTAACGGCTGATGATCATCGCATATGGGCGTGGTCTGCTATTGCAAAAGGAGCAAAAGGTGTAAACATATATGCTTATTATCCTATGTCATCCGGCTATGAAGCAGATGGCTATGGTTTGATTAACCTTGATGGATCTCTTACAGACAGAGCTATCAAAGCGGGTGAAATAGCGGAGATAGTAGACCGGAATCAATCACTTTTCTTAACATCAACACCTGAAAAAGCGCAAATTGGCATAGTTTATAACCCGCTAAGCCAAATGACGGGTGGAATGCAACGTCGCGACTACCCGGGTGCTCTTACAAATTCCCTTATTGGTTACTTCCAATCCTTTTCTAATCATAACATTCCGGTTGATTTTATTCACAGAGAACATGTTGAAAAGAATGAATTATCACAATACAAACTGCTAATTGTTCCTTATCCGGTAATGTTTACACGTGAGGCAGCTGAAGGTTTACACGAGTTTGTAGAAAATGGCGGATATGTTTTGGCTGAAGCCCGTTTGGCCTGGAACGATGAAAGTGGCTATGCTTCTGAGATTATACCGGGACTCGGATTACACGAAGTGTTTGGTGTTCGTGAAAATGAAGTGCGAATGGGAGAAAATATAAGTCTTACTTTAACTGATAATGTGCATCCTGTTCTTGAAGGATTAAATGTGGGAGACAAACTAAAAGGTTCCTTGTTTGAACAATCACTTACTCCTTTAGCAGGTCATAAAATTGACGTTTTGGCAACTACATCCGATGGCAGTCCTGCATTGGTAAACACCACTTTTGGAAAGGGCGAGGCAATGCTGGCAGGCTCTTACCTTGGCATGGGTAACTTTTCTGAGGTAGATACTATAAACGATAAGTTTTTTGTCAACCTTTTGAAATGGGCAAGTATTGATAGACCTTTCACAACAACGCTTGATGGAAGATCGTCAAAACAAGTGGAAGTAAGATTGCAAAGAAATAATCACAGTTCTATCATCTATATAATAAACCATAGCGACGAGGATGAAGAAATAACAATTAATCTAGATGTTGATAAAAGCGGTGATTTCTCAATAAGGAGTATAATTGAAAACGAGGTTAAAACTCAAAAAAGCAATGGAGATGTTCTGGAATTAAAGACCTCAATTGCTCCTAATAGGGTGATTGCTTGGGAAATTTCTCCAAAGTAGATTAATAGAGTGTGTTTAAATACTCACCGCAAATACACACTAATGTTTGCTAAAACAAACACACTTTATATATGCTGAGATACAACCAAATTTATTTAAACGGATTACTTAACAATTAAAAAAAATGTCAGTAATAGCAATAGATGTAGGTGCCACAAAGATTTCTGCTGCCATCTTTTCGCCCGATGGGGAAATGTTCTCTTTCAGAAAAAGATTGCTCAACAAGCGCAAAGGGAGAGAAGTTGGGGTTTTAATAACCACTATATTAGATGGTTTACTAACCATGGCAAGAAGAAAGAAAATCTCAATAGATAGTATTGGCGTTTGCGTGCCCGGCATTGTTAACTCTAAAACCGGAGATGCGTGGGCACCAAACATTCCGGGGTGGGAATCATTCCCTTTATTAAGAGTTTTAAGAAAATGTGTTTATGATACGTCCATCGATATTTTTATTGAATCTGACCGTTCGTGCTACCTATATGGCGAACTATGGAAAGGAGCAGCCAAAGGGTGCCATAGCGCAGTTTTCATTGCCGTAGGCTCGGGTATTGGTGCAGGAATAATGATTGACAATAGATTTTTGCATGGAGCAGGCGATATTATTGGAGCAACTGGCTGGATGGCACTAAAATCACCATATAAGAGCGAATACAAAGAGTGTGGATGTTTCGAATATTATGCCTCCGGCAATGGAATAGAAGCACGGACTAAGGACCTAGTACGCAGCAAGAAAGATTATCGTGGCATACTAAGACAAAAACCTATTACCAGAATAACAACTCAAGATGTGTTTGCGGCATTAGAAGAAAATGACCCGGTTGCTCAGGAGATAATTAATCAAGCTGTTAAATTTTGGGGTATGGCGGCTGCGAATATAGTGAGCCTGCTCAATCCGGAAAAAATAGTGTGGGGTGGAGGTGTTTTTGGTCCGGCTGCTAAATTAATTCCTGAAATCTACAAAGAATCATGCAAGTGGGCTCAGCCCATCGGAATAGAGCAGGTAGAATATGTTGCTTCTCAATTATCGGGCAATGCGGGATTAGTTGGAGCAGCCTATTTAGCAATAAAAAGTAAAAATGATAAAGATGAAAACCTATAAAGTCAGACAAGTTTTTATTGCAGCATGCATTGGGATGTCTTTTTTTGGTATCTCCATGATGGTCATTGGTGCATTATTGCCTTTGTTATCCGATAAGTTTTCGCTCGATACGGCTCAGGCAACCACATTAGTTGCATTTCTGCCAATTGGTATGCTTATTGGATCAACCATCTTTGGTCCTATTGTAGATAGATATGGGTATAAAGCTTTGCTTATTGCAAGTTGCACATTGGTGCTTCTTGGACTGGAGGGGATGATGCTTTCTGATGATATACTTTTTGTTCAGCTATCCATTATGGGTATCGGATTGGGCGGCGGCATCCTGAATGGTGAAACCAATGCAATGGTGTCAGATATATATGATGACACCAAAAGAGAGTCCAAATTGAGTTTTCTGGGAGTCTTTTATGGAATTGGAGCACTGGGAATCCCATTATTGCTAAGCAATTTGGGCAATATTTACACATACGGACAAATAATAAGAGGTCTGGAAGTTGTTCTGACAGTAGGACTTATTTATTGCATTGTCATCACCTACCCTCTTCCAAAACACCAACAAGGAGCTCCAATCAAAGAGAGCTTTAAGCTACTGCGCAACAAGCACTTACTCCTATTAGCTTTTATTCTGTTTTTTCAAAGCGGTATAGAGGGCTCAACAAACAATTGGACGGTGCTTTACCTTGTAAACAACGCATTTACGACTCAAGAAATAGCTCTATTGAGCATCACAGTTATGATATTGGCTTTAACAATAGCCAGAATTCTACTTGTTTGGATGCTAAAAAGAATAAACCCAAACAAAATCTTGATATTCAGCCTCCTGCTTGCCATCGTTGGATATATTTTACTTATAAATCCTACCAATATCACAACTTTTATAGGCATGACATGTATAGGGTTGGGTTTGTCATCCACCTTTCCAATTATTTTGGGGAGAATAGGCTTTTTTTATGCATCGTTATCGGGCACTGCTTTCAGCATAGCGTTGGTAATGGCACTTATTGGCAACAATATAATCAACAGCATGACCGGAATATTGACAGGAACAATAGCTCCTGTTTTGTATCCGTTACTGATGATTGCTTCACTGATGGTTATACTCTTATTAAACAGAAGAACAACAAAAATTAAAAATTAAAAACTTACAATTATGTTAGCACTACAATGGTTAGAAAATGCGTACAAAACAATGGAGAAAATTGAGAAAACGCAACTCGACAATATTAAAGCAGCAGCTTTATTAATGGCCGATTCAATTGAAAAAAAGAAATGGGTTCACACGTTTGGATGTGGACATGCAACAATACCTGTGGAGGAGATGTATCCACGGATTGGGAGCTTTGTTGGATTTCATCCAATAGTGGAACTACCTCTTACATTTTTCACACAAATTATTGGACAGATGGGAATTCATCAATTCCTTTTTCTGGAAAGAACGGAAGGATACGGCGTTGAGATTATGAAAAATTACGATTTTGACGCTGAAGACACACTCTGGTTGTTTTCGCATACCGGAATAAATGCAGTGAATATTGATGTTGCCATTGAAGCAAAGAAACGAGGAATGAAAGTGATTGTGTATGGCTCATCATCTGAATCGGAAGGAAGAACTACACGCCACTCAAGTGGTAAAACCCTTTTTGAACTGGCCGACGTAGTAGTGGATTCCTGTGTGCCATTGGAAGATGCCTCAGTGCCTTTAAAAAACCATTTCGATAAAGTGGGTCCGCTTTCAACCCTTGGATTTGTCACATTGGTTTGGATGACAATTACCACAATTGCAGAAATTTTAGAGGAGAGAGGAGTGAAACTTTACATACATCCTTCACACAATTTACCTGGAGATACAACAGCAAGAGAACGATTGGATGCAGCAATAAGCGAATACAAGAAAAGAGTAAAAGTACTATAAACATAAGTACTAAGCATAGCTAAAAGACTATTTATGAACGTGTTGATAAACACAGTGATTTTTCTGATTTGTAATAATTAAACAATTCATTTTTATGGAAAACAATAACAGAGAGAAAAACAGAATCAAAATACTAATTTTTGCCATAGCATTGGTCTTTTATTCTGTTTCAATAAATGTTTTTGCGAACAACAATATCTTACTCACACCTAATGTTGAGCAAGAACAAACGCAAACAGTAAGAGGAGTAATAACAGACTCAAATGGTGAGCCCATAATAGGTGCTACCATTTTAGAAAAAGGAACAACTAAAGGGGTAGCTACTGATGAAAACGGAAGATTTTCCATTGATGTACAAACCGGTGCTGTTTTAGTAATCTCATATATCGGTTACGAAACACAAGAAGTTGTCGCACAACCCAATATGAACATCACTTTAGTAGATGAAGCTCAATTGCTCGACCAATTGGTGGTAATTGGGTATGGTGTACAGAAAAAGAAATTGGTAACAGGAGCTACGGTTCAAGTGAAAGGAGAAGATATCTCTAAATTGAATACTGTAGACGTTTTGGGAGCTTTGCAATCGCAATCTCCGGGGGTAAATATTATACAAAACAATGGCTTTTTAGGTCAAGGTTTTAAGGTAAATATCCGAGGAATCGGCACAAATGCAAATGCATCTCCGCTCTACGTAATAGACGGCGTTGCCAATGCAAGCATCGACAATTTGAACCCGTCAGATATTGAATCAATTGATATATTGAAAGATGCTGCATCTGCAGCCATTTATGGTGCACGAGCAGCAAACGGTGTTATACTGGTAACTACTAAGAGAGGAAGATCGGGCGTTTATTCCAGTTCTTATGATGGCTACTTTGGAGTGCAAAATCTTTACAAAATCCCTACCATTTTAAATGCCAAAGAATATATGATGATGCAGGATGAAGGCAGGGTAATGGATGGTTTGGCACCTTACAATTGGTCAACATATATTCCGACGCAAGATTTGGAAGCTATTGAAGACGGTACGTGGAATGGCACAAATTGGTTAAAGGAAATTCAAAACAAAAATGCAGTTATTCAAAATCATTCCGCAAATTTTACCGGTGGATCCGAGAGATCTACTTATGCAATAGGTTTATCCTATACCAATCAGGAATCTACATTGGGTGTGCCCGGCAATTTCCCAACTCTTGATAGATATAACTTCAGGGTTAACTCTGAGCATGTGGCAATAAAGAAAAACGAAAAAGATTTTCTAAAGATTGGTGAAACAATCAACTATAAATATTCAGAAACTCTAGGATCGTTTGGCACAGGAGGTATATACTGGAATGGTGTGCACAACATGCTCATCATGAGTCCATTGATGCATGCCTACAATCCCGAGGGTGAATATTATGTATATGAAGATCGATTGGCAGATGGCTACAATTGGGATATTTCTAATAATGCCGATAAAAACCCTATAGCCTATCTCGATTACTTTATGAACCAAAATAAAAGCAAGTCGCACTATTTACAATCGAGCTTTTATGCCGAATTGCATCCAATAGAAAACTTGCGCATCAAATCGCAATTTGGTTACATAATGGGAGCATCAAGCTACAGAGCATACACGCCAACTTATGAACTTACTTCAAGTTTGAGCAGTGATGTAGATAGAGTAATACAATCTATGTCTCTCTTCAATCAGTATTCATTGGAGAATACGGCAAACTACATTTTTTCAATTGAAAAAAACAACTTTGATGTTTTAATAGGACAATCAATTGAAAAGTGGGGCATGGGAGAAAGTATAAGCGGTACTAAAGTTGGTTCAAACTTTGACGATTTTGAGCATGCCTATTTATCAAATGTTGCAACAACATCCACCAGTGTTGACGCTCTTTCGGGAAGTCCTCACGGACAAGGAGCGCTAGCATCATTCTTTGGCAGAGTAAATTACGACTATAACGAAACCTATATGGCATCGCTCATTATGCGTTATGATGGCTCATCAGTTTTTGCAAGCGGACATAGATTCGGATTCTTCCCATCAATATCTGGTGGTTGGTTGCTTACTAATGAGCAGTTTTTGAAAGATTCAAATTGGTTAGATTTTCTTAAACTACGTGCCTCATGGGGACAAAATGGAAACAATGCAGTATCCACTTTCCAATGGCTCTCTTTAATTACTTCCAACAATACTTGGGGAGGATATTCGTTTGGAGACTCAATGGATAACATCTCCATTGGATCGTATGCTTATAGACTAACCAATCCGGATTTGACTTGGGAAACCCAACAACAAGTTAATATTGGGGTAGATGCGCGTTTCCTAAATAACAGATTGGGTGTTGAAGTTGATTGGTACAATCGTTTAACGAAAGACTGGTTAGTGGTTGCACCCGTTCTTCATTCCTTTGGTGCAAATGCTCCGGCAGTAAATGGAGGTGATATCAAAAACACCGGTTTAGAATTGGGGCTTCATTGGAATGATGAGTTGAACAAAGACATACGATATGGATTCAATGTGAGCGCATCACACAATAGAAATGAGGTTACAAAAATCGCTAATGTAGATGGAATTATTCACGGACCCGGCAGCATATTGTGGGAAGGATCTGATGAAGCTTACCGAATTGAAGTTGGTTACCCAATAGGGTATTTCTATGGATATAAATCGGAAGGTGTTTTCCAAAACCAAAAACAAATTGACAATCACACAGGACCTTTGTTAAATGGAGACAAAACACAACCGGGCGATGTAATATGGACCGACGTTAATAATGACGGAAACATTGATGTGGATGACAGAACAGATATTGGTAGCCCTCATCCCGATTTTACATTAGGATTGTCATTTAATGTTGCGTGGAAATACCTGGATTTTTCAGTAACCACTTATGGAGCTTTTGGACAACAAATAATGAAAGTGTACCGCGATTATTCTGCTTCTCCATTAAATAATTATACAACCGAAGTATTCAAAAGATGGCACGGAGAGGGAACTTCAAACAAACTTCCACGACTGACAAGCGCTTCTAGCAACAATTGGACGCGTGTTTCTGATCTTTACATTGAAAATGGCGATTATCTCAAAATTAAAAATGTAACTCTTGGCTTCGACCTAAAGAAAGCTTTTAACCAACTACCATTAAATCAGCTCAGACTATATGTTACAGCACAAAACCTATTTACATTTACCGATTATTCGGGAATGGACCCCGAAATTGGTTTCGGTGGAGAAGGAGCGGCAAGCTATGCCAGAGGTATAGATTTGGGTTACTTCCCAAGTGCTCGCAATTTTATGGTAGGTGTAAATGTTCAATTTTAATTAAAAATAAAGACATGAAAAAGATTATATATCTACTAATTATATTGATTGTATCAAGCTGCGAAAGCTTTCTGGATACAGACAACCTGACAGAAAAAACAACGGCTAATTTTCCACTCACGGAAAAAGATGCAAATGAAATGCTAACGGCCATATATGCAAATTTACTGTTTGAAAACCCGGAAACATCATCTCAGTATTATTATGCTCAGTTGGCAGGCGACGATTGCCTGGGAGGTAACCTGTCATACTCAGGCAATTGCGCTGTTAATTTTATAATGTACAAAGACAATCTGAATGGTCTTCTCGGTATTTGGAGTAGAAATTACAGATTAATCAACAGAGCAAACAACACTATTGGAACTTTAGATAATGTTAGTAAATGGTCGAGCGATGCAGAACGGTTGCGCCACTTTGGCGAAGCCTATTTTCTTAGAGCAATGGCCTATTACGAATTAGCGCAAGTATTTGGTGGAGTGCCTTTACGCACAACATTAGAAACTGTGAACTTACCACGCGCTACCATTGACGAGGTGTATGAACTCATAGGGGCAGATTTAAAGAATGCAATAGAAATGATGCCAAACAAGATTTACACGCAAGGATCTGAAATGGCCGGACATGCTACTAAATATGCAGCAGAAGCATTGATGGCACGTGTGTTCCTGTTTTATACGGGGCGTTACGAAAAATCTGAACTACCCGGAGGTATTACTAAAGCGCAAGTTATTTCATGGATTGACGATTGTGTTACTAACTCGGGTCACGACCTTGTGGCTGATCAACGTAATCTGTGGGCATATACTAACGAAGCAACCGAAGACAACACTCAAGGATTCAGATATCAATATGTGTTAAACAATGATTTGAAATGGGTTGGAAATAGCTCCATAGAAACTTTATTTGCCAACAAACACAACTTAAAATCAAACTGGACTTATACCTGGTTTAGCAACACTTTGTCGCAGTTCTACTCACCCTCAGCCGACAACTATTCCAAAGAGGAGAGTTATCCTTTTGGCACAGGTTGGGGCGCAGGCCCGGTATCACCGGCAATGGTTGATGAATGGAAATCCTGGTCTGACCAACAAACATACACAAATGGGCAAACAGAAGACCCGCGACTTACAGGTTCAATTTGGTCATACACAGCAATTGATCCGAACAATGCAAATAATGTATTATTAGATAAAAAGATGGACGACGGGGAACCAGACTATACCGTATCGTATCGCTACTTTGAAAATACGGGTTATTTTCAAAAAAAATACATCAATATACATTCCTATTACAAAGACAATTTTGTCCCATTTGGCAAGCAAATGTATCCGGATATTTCTTCCCAAACATCACAATCGCTGCTCCAAATTGCCGATTTAATCCATATTCGATTTGCCGATGTGTTGCTAATGCAATCTGAACTAAAAGAAGATGCAGCAGGACTAAACAGAGTGAGAGCGCGCTCTCATTTAGCACCGGTAGGGTATTCTCTGCAAGCCATAAAGCAAGAACGTCGTTGGGAATTGGCCTTTGAATCAATTCGATGGTGGGATTTGCTTCGTTGGTCAGGTCCTTCATTGGAAGAAGCTGGAAATGCACTTAATAAGCAAAATGGTTTTGATGTGATAAATGCAGCAGTAGTTGTACCGATGGTCAACTTCGATTATAAAGCACGTTTAAAAGAAACTCAAGGCTATTGGGCAATACCACAAACCGAAATTGATATCTCGAACGGAGTTGTAGAACAAAATCCGGGTTGGGGTTCAAATGCACAGTTTACAGACTGGAACAATATGTAATAACAAGATTAAAACAGTATGAAAAATATGAAACCAATATACATAGTAAGTACATTAATGTTACTCTTGCTCTGTTTAGCTTGCGATCCGATTGAAGATCAATCATTGCGTGAGAAATATATTGACAATGCAGGAGAACCAATTAGTCAGGCCGAATTGCAAAAGGCAATATCGGTAACACAGCCCTTTGAGAATAAAGATGGCGTTGTGGAAGGAGATCAGTATGTTGTAATCAAAAACAACAGACCCGATATAGGTGGCACATGGCATTTACGTTGGGGAGCCGGCGAAAAAACCTTTGGAACAGATAACGACACTGTAATATATGATGCAAACGGTGTATACGAAATTTATTATGTGGGAATTTCTGCAAATAAAATAATCAAAACAGATCCAATCACCATTACAGTCACCAATGTGTTTGACGAGTGGGCAGGGCTGTTGACAGGAGCTAAGGATAAATCGGATAAAACTGCTCAAAAAACATGGAAGTTTAGAGAGGTAAGTTGGGGATCGGTATGCAACATGGGTGCACATGGTGGATGGAAATACACAAGTGCCGGCTATACACCCGAATCCAATTTTGCCTGGTGGGCAAGCAGAACATTAGCACAGGTGGAAAATCAAACAATGATTTTCAAATTTGACGGCAACAAATTCATTACATATAATGCTGATGGCACAAAAAAAGATGAAGGAGCTTTTTCGTTTAATCACGACACTCCTGAAGAGGGTGTTTTGGGTGAGCTTTCAACTACCGTTCCCACCATTGGCGGACAGTATGATGAGATAGGTCAAAAGATGGGCACAAACACGTTCTGGATATTGACTCTTACAGATGAATATATGACTATTTATCACCCGCTCAAATATTCAGGAGGAGTTGATTGGGCAGACTATGGATGGTATGCATACTTTGAAGCAGTAGAGTAATCTCGATCATTTTTAAGTGAGTGTCACTTAGAAATATCCTAAATTAAGCAACATATAAAATGAAGAAGATACTATTTATACTTACTCTACTTATCATCTTTCTCAGCTGTGAGAAAGATGATTATATAACCGGAGTCGAAAGTCAGCTACCGCCCATAACTACACCTAAGGTAGAGGGACGGGTGGTGCTGGCTTATGTGACCTACTATGGGAAGTCGATACCCGACCCTACTTATCTTACACACATCAACTATGCGTTTGCAGAATTGTATTTAAAAAATGGAAAGTATGAAGGATTTAAATTGCAAGGGCAAGAGGAACGTTTTCAAAGAATTGTAAATCTGAAAAGAAACAATCCCGATTTGAAAGTATCTATCGCCTTTTCACATGTAGTTGATAATCCCGATAATGCACAAGGTGGAGGATTTTCGGTCATGGCTAAATCTCCAGCTTACAGAAAGGCTTTTGCCAATGATTGCAAAGCATTTGTTGAAAAATGGGGAATTGATGGAGTAGATATCGACTGGGAGTTTCCCGGCATATCGTGGAGTGGACATGCAAGCGATGCAGCCGTAGACACAGAAAACTATACGCTGCTGATGAAGGATTTGCGCGAAACACTCGGCAACAAATATTTACTCACTTATGCGGGTTATTGTAAAGATATGCAAAGTTCGCCAGAAGGATTTAAGTACATTGATGTGAAAAGCGTTGATCCGTATGTAGATTTTGTAAACATAATGACTTACGATATTGCAGATGCACCACAACACCAATCTGCTCTAAAATCGAGTAAAATGATTTGGGATTGCGATAGATCGGTGAAAGACTATTTAAATGCGGGAGTTCCCGCAAATAAACTGGTGTTGGGAATTCCATTTTACGGACGACACTCTTTCCAGGGTAGCGATGGTTCTATTGATTATAATAAAATCATAAATTTAGATCCCATCATTTTCAAAATAGATAATTGGGATGCAGAAGGAAGCGTTCCGTATGTAACAAAGAATGGACAGTTTTACTGTGGCTACGACAATGCGAAGAGCATTGGAATAAAAGCAGAGTGGCTGTTGAGTCTGGGAATGAAAGGCATGATGTTTTGGGATTATGATGGAGATGATAAAATGGGAACTCTCAGGAAAGCAGCATGGGATGGAACCATGAAAAATTGAACAATTAATTTTAATATGCATGTATAAGCTCCTCCCAAAAATTAATTAATCTGCTTTCCGCTTTTAAACTCCCTCTATCTTAAGGGGGACTATTTCCAAGTGCTGATTATTAAGCTCTTCCCCTTTAATGATAAAGGATAGAAAAAGTTTAATAGTCAGCACTTGAGGATTTTAAGAGAGAACTTAAAAAAATAAATATACTACAAATTCAATCCTTTGCATCTTTGCGAGAGGAAATAAAGAATTCAGGAGAAAGCTCATTTTTTCAAGTTCAAGGGATTGTTTCCAAAAGCTTCATCTTCCTAAGGAGCATAGCAGAAAAACGACTAAAAAAGAGAAAACAGACAGAAGTTCAAAAATTATACAAACACCTCTATATTATAGACGAAACCCGGAGATTGTTCCACAAACCGTTCAAATGGGTCTATGAAAACTCTCAAACAACTGATTATTAGAGTATAAACTATTGATATTACTTGCAATATATTAAACTTTTCACTATATTTGAGTATCAATATAACAATGCTAACCAATTAAAATTTAAGGGTATGAAAAAGTATTTATTTTTAGTAGCAACACTTTTGCTAACAATGAGCATGTCAGTTTCAGCTCAAAACAACAGAAGAAACTTTGACAACGGACGGAGCGACAATATAATGAGAATGTCGCCAAAAGAAAGAGTAGATTTGATGACGAAAGAGCTTAATCTGACAACTGAAGAGGCTGCTGATGTTTTAGCCTTGTGTGAAAAACAAGAAGCAGAACGCAATGAGCAAGTGACAGAACACAGAAGTGAACGCGGCATGGGACCGCAAAATCGTGATACACGCCGGAGAGAATTCCGAGAAATGAGAGAAAAACAGATGGAAGAACACTATGCTGAGCTCGAAAAAATTATCGGTAAAGAAAGAGCCGATAAATGGTATGATTTACGTCAAGACGTAAGAGATTACAACAGAGCCGGACGAATGTATGGACGTGGATATTATCGTTACAATCGAGGAAGAGGAAATGGTTATTACAGAAGAAACTTAGACAACAGACGAAGCGACTATATAATGAGAATGTTGCCAAAAGAAAGAGTGGATTTGATGACGAGAGAACTTGATTTGACAACTGAACAGGCAGCACAAATATTAGCATTAAGCGAAAAACAAGAGGCAAAACGCAG
>Ga0265293_10008994_pt1 | contig 14540 bp, 15 predicted proteins | sample Munlanlewell138R_FD_192505 | JGI IMG/M metagenome (GOLD analysis project Ga0265293, IMG submission 192505) | Leachate microbial communities from a municipal landfill in Southern Ontario, Canada - Leachate well 138R | ecosystem: Engineered > Solid waste > Landfill > Unclassified | place: Canada...
GCTTGACGACGTCGCCCTCGTCGACGAACCACTTGGCCGCGTCGTGCTCGCCCATGAGTTGAATGCGCGTGCCGCCCTGGAGTTGCGCCCCTAGCACGAAACCGATCCAATCCTGCATGAACATCGCCGGCCGCACGAACGTGGCCGTCTGGCCGGTCGCGCGGATGGCGTTCTCGCCCTCCCACTTCGCGCGGATCAGTTCGGGAGCGTCGGGGCCGGTGCCGCGCGCCGACATGTAGACGAAGTGCTCGACGCCCTCTCGTTTGGCGGCTGCAGCCAACCCCGCGGCGCCGTTAGCGTCGATGGCCGCGGTCGAATCCGGAGGCGCTCGTTTGGTTCCGGACGCCGTCATCAGCACCGACTTGACGCCCACCATGTGCGAGTCGAACGACTCCGGTCGCTTGAGGTCCGCCTCGACCAGCTCCGCGCCCAGCGCCCTGAGTTCGCCGGTGTCGGTGAAGCGCCCCGTGCGCCGCAACGGTGAACTCGACTCCGGCCTGGCGACGGCCCTCACCCGCTCACCCCTGGCCAGGATGGCCTTGGCGACCTGCCCTCCGAGAGATCCGGTTGCTCCGACGAGCAGGTACATGAGCCTCCTCCTTCGCAGCGATGGACTGCGGGGCGATGCTACGGACCAAGGCGTGACGCCGCCGTTACGCGGAGGCGGGCGGGTCATGAGCTCAGCGGCGTCGCCTTCTGGGGAGCGAGCGCAGGCTGTAACATGCAGCAAGCAATGAGCGAAGATAACGTGGTGCCAAAGCGCGGCTTGTGGGTCATCGACGATAGTTTGGCGTTCCGGCTGATCGTGCAGCAGGTGTTCGGGCGTGCAGGTTGGTCGGTAACGGAGTTCTCCAACCTCAACCCGGCGCTTACCGCGCTCGCGGTGGGGCCGGCCCCCAACGTCGTGCTGCTGGACATCCACTTGCCGGACGGCAACGGGCTCGACAGCGTCTCTGCCTTCGAGAAGCGTGGGTTGGCGGTCGTCGTCGTGTCCAACCTGGTGAGGGCCGAACAGACGCGCCGGGCGTTCGCTGCTGGCGCCGTCGACATCATCACGAAACCGGTGGACGTCAGTGTGTTGATGGCCCGCGTAGAGCGCGCGGCGGGCGCTCCCGAGGGGTGAATGCACAGACCGAGAGTAGTCGCTGTGTTCCTCTCGACGGTGATCGCGGCGGTGGCCGTGATGGCGACCATGGGTAGCGGTGGACCCCGTTCTTAGACAAGGATCCCTTAGTGCTTAAGTGTTACCACGACGCCAACGCTGCAGAGCCAGGGGCTACGCCAGCGGCAGGCGGCACCGATGACGCGGCAGCAGAATCATTCTGTTCGTAGGCTTGCTCCGGCGTGAGCTTGCCGATGCTGCTGTGCTGCCGCTCGCGGTTGTAGTACTCGATGTAACTGCCGATGCCCTGCCGAGCTTGACGCACGTCCTCGTAAGCGTGCAGGTAGACGTTCTCGTACTTCAAGCTCCACCAGAACCGCTCGATGAAGACGTTATCCCGCCAACTGCCCCTGCCGTCCATGCTGATGCTCACGCCGTTAGCCTCCAGAACGCTCGTGAAGGCTAGTGAAGTGAATTGACTGCCCTGGTCGCTGTTCATGATCTCCGGCCGCCCGAAACGCAGCATGGCCTCCTCCAGCGCCTCCAGGCAGAAGCGGACGTCCATGCTGTTCGACAACCGCCACGCCAACAGGCGGCGGCTGAACACGTCGATGATTCCCACCAAGTAGCTGAAGCCCCGCGCCATGGGGATGTAGGTTATGTCGGCGCTCCAAACCTGATTCGAGTGGGTGATGTCGAGGCCTCGAAGCAGGTACGGGTAGATCTTGTGACCGGCCCCACAACCCCACCTGGTGGTCTTTGGTCTCGGGTAGATGGGGCTTAAACCCATCACGCGCATGAGGCGCAGCAGGCGCTTGCGGTTGACCCTGAAGCCCTCCTTCTTGAGCTCATCAACCAGGCGGCGGCTACCCAGGAACGGCCGGTTGAGGTGAATCTCGTCCAGCACCCGCATCGCCGCCAGATCCACATGCGGCACCGGCGCTGGCTGGTAGTAGTAGTTCGAGCGGCTCACCTTAAGCAGCTCGCACTGCCTAGCGACGCTCAGTTCTAGTTCCTTATCGATCAGGTTCTTGCGCTCTTCGCGGCTCAGCGCTTGAGCGCCGTGGACAAAAAATCGCGCTCCATCGTGAGCTCACCGATCTTAGCCAAGAGCCTCTTGGCGTCCTCCTCGCCGTCACGATTCCGTTCCGCCGCCGGCGTGAACAAACCCGAGGCGCCCTCAAGCAACTGCCGCTTCCAAGCAGCAATCTGATTCGCATGCACCCCGTACTCGCGCGCCAACTCAGCCAAGGTCCTCTCCTCCCTGGCAGCCTCGAGAGCGACCTTAGCCTTGAACTCCGGCGAATGATTCCGACGCTTCCTCTTCACGACAAACCCCTTTCAAGAAGCCTACAGCTTCCACTTAAGGGCCTGTCCTAAAACCGGGGTCCAGCGCTGGTGGCCTGGTGCTCTGGTTCGGCGAGACGGTCAACCCGGTGCGGGCTTGGTGGTCACTCGAACTCGCCCTCGGCGGTGTCGCCGTCGCATTGGTCATCATGGCCGTCCTCCACGTTGGCCTACTGGCCGGCGAAGCGTTCTCGGCCGCCGCCGTACAGCACAGCGCCGGGCAGTGGGTAGGGGCGTGGGTGCGGGTAGCCAGTGGTGAGGCACCCGAACCGCCAACCCCCGTTAATCACGGGTATCTATCGCTCGCCGCCGACTTCTGGCGCAACCTCACCCCAATCGTCTGCGAAGACAAAGCTTTGCAGCCTTTTCCGTGTGCGCGGACGCGCGTCGCGCTCGCGGAGATCTTCGGGCAAGTCTTGCTGAACGCCAATGTAACCAACGGCCAAAGCGATCAGTGGTTCGTGGTCTACAGGCACGTGGTACGCATTTTGAACCTGAGCCCGGTCAAACCCACCCATGATGTGCACGCCCAGCCCCTGTGACGTTGCCTGAAGGTTCAGGTACGCAATCGCTAGGCCAACATCGTGATGTGCATAGCGATTGTGCACTCCATCACGTCTGCGAATGAGATGCGCAACCACAAATACCAGCAGCGCCGCTTTATCGGCCCACCGCCTGTTCACTGCGGTCAAGCAAGCGCACGCCTTTGCAAATTCATCAGGCCGACCGGCAGGAGCGATTATGAACGACCATGGCTGCTCGTTAAAGGATGATGGCGCCCAACGAGCGGCTTCTAGCAGCAAAAGAACGTCTTCGTCTGCAATGAGATGGCCCGAAAAGGATCGCGGACTCCACCGCGCGCCGATAAGTGGATGGATTGGATGCTCGCACGAAGCGTTTTCCACCATGCGTTCTCCTGAAAGCTACCGTCGTCTCACTACGCACTCGCTGCACACAAGAAGCCGGTGACATCGTGTAAAGACTACGCGAGCGTGATGTCGTAATCTCCGGCTAAGACCCGCCGCACTGTCATGGCCCCGGACTCCGGCGTGTAACTACCTGTCACCAAGCCTACTGCCTCGCTTTGTACGACGATACTCCAGGTCAAGCCCGTTCCCTTGACCCTTATCTCGTGCCGCATCGTCTTACTTGAGGGATCGGCGATGACTTTGCTTCGGGTATGGTCAAATCCGATACCTGCAAGTGCTACGGCTGCGTGGACGTTGACGTTCCTTGGAAACTGGCTGCAGGCGTCTCGTGTGGATCCATCAAAAAGCGTACCAGCCTCTTCGGTTTTGAGGCCGAGATTTCGCGGATGCTTGATGGTTGTAACTGAGACGTCTTCTATTACAGCCCGACCATCGTAGATGCCGTCCAACCCTAGGATTGCGGCATGCGGTATATAGACCTTGCGTTTTGCAGCAGCACATTTCGCGCGCACCTTTGCACGGAAGTCATCGTCCGCCAAGCTCGTAAGGGAAAACACGAGGAGGTCGCTGTAGTTGAGGATCGAGAGAGCGTTCTCCTTCACGAAGCTAGCGTTCGCGGCTTCCACAACAAGATCGACCGCGCGGCCACTCAGTTCGTCAACCGAGCCAAGCCGCTCTGCTTCTACCAAGTGATAGTTGTCAGATGCAGCTGTTCTGGTCATGACGAAATCCACTGTTGCGAATCCCTGCTCACTAGCAGCCCTTGCAATATGGCTGCCGATTGTTCCCAAGCCGATGATTCCGATGCGCTTCTTCGCGAGGTCCGTCATGTTGGTCCTTCCGTGGTCGTTAGGTTTGTTCACTCGTTAGAGTTCGTAGAGGATGGTGGCGTAAGTTCAATCGCTTCTTGCGAGGCATAAACAGTCTCCTCTACGGTATTGCCCTTAGAGATGAGCTGAGAGGTGATGACGGCGCCCATGAGAATGAATCCGATGAGGGATGAAAACTGCGTGGGATAGATGGTGAAACCAACGACAACACCAAGCAGGAGCCGCTCAAGAATGGTCGTTCGCCGAATGAAGTAGCCAATAAACACAGCACTCAATGCCACGAGCCCCACAGCCGCACTAGCGATTCCCAACAGGATGTCGGGAAGGGCTCCATTGCCTGTGATTGCCGTGAAGGCCATCAAGAATGGGATTAGGTAGAGGCCCTTTGCGGCTCTCCATGCTGCGAAGCCCGTTTTGAATGGATTTGCCTTCGCGATCCCAGCCGCCACATAAGCAGTAATGCACACAGGCGGAGTGACGGCCGAGTCGATTGAAAACCAAAGGATAATGAGATGGGCGACCAGCAAGGGGACGCCCAACGCTGTAAGGGCAGGGCCAGCGAGTACCGCCATGATTAGGTACGAAGCCGTAATCGGTAGTTCCATGCCCATAACAAGCGATCCAAGGCCCACCAGGAGAACGCCGAGGAATATGCTATCATTGGTCCCCGAGACAATCAGGCTGGAAAACTTGACGCCAATGCCAGTCAATGCCACAACGCCGACGATTAGTCCAGCCGCAGCACACGCAGCAGACACGGCGAGCGAGTTGCGAGCTCCGTCTTCTAGCGCCGAACCAATGTCGCTGAGACTCATCCGGCTCTGTCGGAAAACGAAGGAGCTAATCACGAGGGCGACTATCGACATGAATGCTGCGTACGTTGCTGAATAGCCTGAGAGCAGCATGTAGACGAGAAGCACAAGCGGCACAATGTACGGAATGCCGCGAAGGGTGACGGAACCGAGGTGTCGCCAGTAGTGTTCGTGTCTCTCGCTTACTGCAACGTTGTAGCGTCGGGCCATGATGTATGCGTAGGCATAGAGGCTAAAGAAGTAAAGAAGAGAAGGTATGAGCGCAGCTTTAACAATCTCAGTGTAGGGAATGCCGGTCAGTGCGACAATCAAGAACGCCGCCGCACCCATTACCGGAGGCATAATAACCCCACCTACGGAGGCTGCGGTTTCAATTCCAGCGGCTACGTGACGTGGGTACCCGAGGCGGATCATAAGGGGGATAGTGATTGTTCCGGTTGTCACCACGTTTGCGGTGGCGCTCCCGGAGATCGAGCCCATAAGTGCGCTGGCAGTAACTGCGGTCATTGCCGGACCACCACGTAGGCTTCCCGTCAGCGCCTGGGCAAGATCAATGAAGAATGCGCCCGCACCCGTCCTCTGGAGAAACGCCCCGAAGAGGACGAAAAGGACGACGAAGTCCACCACGACTCCAAGCGCGGAGCCATAAATGCCGCCCAAGTCCATGTAGAAAACGTTTACAAGAAGATCTGGACTGTAGCCGCGATGACCAAAGTGGCCTGGTATTAGATTGCCAAATACTGCATACGCGAGGAAAGCTCCGACAGTTGCGATCATTGGCCAACCGATTGTCCGTCGCGCTATCTCCAACGTCAGGAGCCCGGTCGAGATTCCAAAGAACATGTCGGCCACATTGGGATGTCCGTACCTGTGCATAAGTTGGTCTTGGATGAGTTCAATGTAGATCCCGCCCGCAATGGCTAATCCGATGAAAACTAGATCAACAGCAAAGTGCCAGTTGCGCGGGTTCTTGGGCGACATTGGGAAGATAAGGAACACAAGGCTCATTGCCAGCAGAAGGTGTACGTGGCGAGCTGTCGCCACAGGCAAGAAACCGACGCCCGCTAGCCAAAGGTGGAATAACGAGTACGCTACCGCGAAGACAAATATCACCCCCCTTACCGACCTTATCCAGGCGACCGTCCCAGTCCGGCCAGTACCAACGAAGTTGGTCCGTTGATCATCGCTATCGACTGTAGGGGTCTCAGAATCGCCCAACATCCATTGTTCCTCTCGTCAACTGAAATGTTCTGTTGCTGACGTGCATGCTAGTTGGTTGGTTCGATCGCGGCAGGATCGGGATGGCCCCGAAGGGGGTGCGGGCACTTAGCTGTGCCCCGCATCCCCGTACCCACCAAACATTGATACGCCAGTAGGACTACCTCTCTACAGAACGCCAATCTCTTGGTAGCAGCGCTTAGCACCCGGATGAAGTGGCTGCCCTGTGATAGTCTCGATATCTGGGTCAAACGACCAAAGGGCAAAGGCTCGATGAATCTCTGCAAGTTGCTTGCGATGATCGTTAATTGTCATGCACATCTCGTAAACGACGTCTTCTGGCACGCTGTCAAGGACCAACAATGCACCGGTCACGCCATAGGCCGTGTAGGCCTGTTCCTGGCCTCGATAGGTTCCAGCTGGGACCTCAGTCGGTACCATGAACGGCCACTTCGCGCGAAGGCGTTCCACAGCATCATCGTCCATGGGAATGAAGCGAATGTCATTTGTCGTAGCGAGGTTCATTACCGGTGCAGCGGGAACGGCGATGAACTCGAGCCACGCGTCAATCCGCCCGTCAGCCAATGCGCCAGCCGCCTGCTCATCTCCGAGGTACTCAAGTCTTACGTCGGCTGGGTTAATGCCATGAGCCTCAAAGATCCAAATCGCTCGTTCATTGGCAGCTGCACCCCGATCTCCAATGGCCACCCGCTTCCCGACGAGATCGCTCATTTGATGGATGTCACTCTTCGCTTTCACCACCACGAAGTGAGGACTACTGTGCTGAAGCATTAACGATCGGACGTGGGACAGGTCTTGTGGATCATCTTTGTAGGGTGGCGTGCCGTCGCGCGCTGCGAAGACCATGTCGAGCGAATTGAGGGCGATGTCTACCTGTCCATCTGCGAGCCATCTCGGGTTGATGGCGGCGCCGCCCGTCCCTTCAACGGTGACCGAAATGCCGTCAATGTTCTTATTCCAGATTTCGGCTAGACCCGCGGCCATTGGATACCATGCGCCTCCCGGAGGTGACGCGCCCAAGGTGAAGCGTTGTTGAGCCAGCGCCAGCGGAGAAGCTATAACGATGCCAGCCAACATCAGGGCCATGCTCTTCAGTAGTGCGTTTGCAGTTCTCACTTGCTCGTTCCTTTCTCCAACACGAGGCGAAGCGCTTGACTTCTGGCGAGAACTCATGACCGAGCGACCGGGGCCCGAGCTTCCTCAGCAAGCACCCCTTGATTAAGGACGCCGGCGTGTTGACAGAGCAGTTCAATGTACTTGACCAACGCTCGCAGCATGTAGCGCACTGGTTCTTCCATGATTTCGCCGTCTTCGTCCAGCGTGCCAAGCCCTGGGGACATCCGGATGTTGGCGTCGTAAGCGATGCACGGAATGATGCCCATGGCCTTCATCCCCGATTGAATCATGGACGTTCCGGAATACATGTCCTCGATCGAGAAGATGGGGATGCCCATTCTTCCACCGTCCCAGGTATGTTCGTAGTTCACTTCGACGGCGCCGCTGTTGTAGTCCTTACTAATGAGAATCCCGTCCCGCAAGCCCGAGTCGAGTTTGGAGAACTCTTCCACTGTGATGTCGTACCAGACATCAGTTGCATTGCGGTAGGCTGCACCGTGTTCAAGCAGAACTTCGAGCGTTGCGATTAGCCCAAGGAGCGACTCTTTCCCCGGGTCTGCGCCAACGTATGCTGCTTTTCCATGCGACATCACGCCACCAGTACGGGGCCCTTGCGTTCCAAGAGCCCGGGCGAGTGGGGATATAGCCTCCTCCCGGCCAATTGCCAAGCCGACCGTGGGTCCACCGCTTGACTTGTCCATGCTAAAGAGCATTAGGTCGGCTCCCAGCTTTCTAATGTCAGTGCAGTGAAAAGGGAGTCCTGCAGCATTGTCTACTATGGAAGGCACGTTGTATTCGCGTGCAAGGCGTGCCATCTCCTTTTGAAGTATCGGAACGCCGTCTTCGTCTTTTTCCCGATAGCCATAGCCCGGCAGCGTATAGCCGCACCATGCAACCGCAGACAAGAGAGCTTCATGCTTCTTGGCTTCTTGTCGGAATACCTCAGCAGAAGCGGTGGCATCAACATCCAGCAGTAGCTGACATGGGTTGTAGTTCAAACCGTGCGAGTCGTACTTGGCTCCTTTGAGCGGAACAAGCACCGTATCAAGGTTCGAGAGCCGCTTGCCAATTTGCCCGTACTCGCCTGCCGTTACCCCTCGGTCAGCGAATATGTCCTTGTATTTGGGGGGAAAAGGTCTTCCGTAGCCCGCTTGGTGATGGGCATGCCGCTCTAGCGGTGCGATGTACCGCGTGCGATAATTGTCGCCGCGACCAGCAATCGGCGGAGTTGCGAGCGTGTCGTAGGACACGTAGAGGAGGGCCTCACAGGTGCTGGCTGTTACCGCGTCGTATTCATCACCATAGACACTCTTCACGAGTTTGCGGATTTCGAAGTCAAGTGTCGCGCTGCTGATAACCCTTCGCGCACCTGACTCCATGGCATCGGAAATCTTCTTCCGGAGCAGCCCGTGGTTCTCGGAGACAGTTCCGGTCAGACCCACCTGCCGGAGGTATCTATCAGGCATTCCGATTTGCTTAGGTATCTTCTTGGCTTGCTCATACAAGCTGTCTTGCGTCTTGTGGAGATGATCATACATCTCAATCTTGTAATCCCACTGCTTCTGTCCTGCCATGTTGAATCCCTTCCTGGTGAGGGCGGTTATTCCTTGGGCGAGAGTCGGTCAGACCAAAAGACGCCTCCTTTCGCTTGCAGAGTTGGTTCTATTTCGTGGAAGACGACCGTTACGGCATCTGGACTTACAGCCGCCACTTCAACAACGGCGCTAGTAATTCTCTTAGCAAGCAGCGCGCGCTGTTCTTTAGTTCGGATTGCCAGCCATTCAACCGTCACCCTAGGCATGATCAGACCTCTGTTCTGAACCGAAGATGAGTTTCTCCCGGAGTTGAATCCCGAGTTCAATCCCGGAAGCACGATTACTGTTTCTCACAACGATGTTGATGTGGTTTGGAGCGTGCGTCTCATCGAATCCCACTACTTCTCCAATCACGAGGCTATCCTTGGTCAGCACATCCCCTTCAGCAACAACGCCTCCCTGCTCAAAGCCAACAAATGCAATGCTCGCCACACGGTTGACGGTCACTCCTGGGCCCGCCCCCAGCTCGTCCGTCAGGAGAATCTCGTGAATATCCTGGCTTCGAAAGCACCGAGTTCGTTGTGGAATCAATACCAGGCCGCGTTCGTCACGAACAGCCTTGAGAACTGCCACTACCGAAGAACGGATTTCGGTGTGAGGAAAGTCGGGGCGGGTTGAGATCATGCCTGTTGTGTAGGGATCCAAACTCATGCACTCGCCTTCCTTTCGCGGTTTTGCGCTAGTGGAACGCCGCTCGTACCCGCCTACCGATTGCCCTCGTTGATGAATACACTTGTATCCAAGACTCTACAAGTGTATCCTCGCAGTGTCAACAGGGTGCTGCTGAACCGGCGGGTGTGGCATCGGATACCAAGCGCCTCGGATTGAATCGTCGGTTAACTGTTGCAAAACGGACCTGTAGAGAGGGGATTCAATGGACAGTGGCCGTCGTCTGCAGCGCGGCAACAAACGTCAGCACATTTATGAGGAAATCAAGGACCTCATCCGTAACGATGACTTTGACGAGAGGACGTTAACGGAAGTACAGCTTTCTCAACGCCTAGCAGTTAGCCGCACCCCCGTTAGGGCAGCACTGCTACAACTAAAGATCGAAGGTTGGCTTGAGGAAGGCCCTTATGGGCTAAGGGTACGCGTACTAGACAATGCCGAGATCCTTGAAACGTATGCGATAAGGGAGGCACTTGAGGGTGCAGCCGCGAAACTGGCAGCGTCCCGTGCCACGCCAGCTGAGTTGATCGCATTGCAGGAGACCGCAAGAGCGTTTGCATCTGCAGTTGAGGGCGCGCACGCGCCAGAGGCTCTTGAGGAGATGAACGCTCGCTTCCATGCGCTAATGCACCTCAGCAGCCATAGCGCTCTCCTGCGGCGAATACTTGAGCCGCTTCAATTAGCAAATAGTCGCTTCCAGCAATCAACGTTTTCGCGTGCAGGCCGGGCCGCTGCCAGCGCAGCAGAGCACGACGAGATAGTGAAGGCGCTGATGGACCGTGACGGGAAGAAAGCTGAGGACGTAGCGCGAGCTCACGTGCGAGCCGGAGCTGAGGCACGATCCCGCTTGATTGCAGATACGCTCATTGCAGGCTGAAGCGTAAAGCTTTTCGTCCGACACCGACGCATGTTGCGTCCCAATCGTAGAGTAGCGAGCCGATAAGCATTGACGCTCCCATTTGAAGCATTCCTAGGAATCTCAACTGACCAGCTCCTTAGTCTGGCCCTCATCTATACTGCGTCATACTTCATCAAGGGCGCGTTTGGCTTCGGGCAAGTAACGCCAATCATCCTATTAAGCGCTTGGGTAATTGAACCTCATTACGGAATTCTCCTCGCTTTGGTCACGAGCGCAGCCGCTCAAGTCCAGTTCGTTCCAGAAGCTCTTCGTCATGGCAGCTGGCAAATCGCACGCCCCTTACTTGTCGCCAATTTCGCAGGAGCCACTATAGGTATCTGGATCTTCGGCAGCCTGGAACCGCAGGTGCTGATGCTTATTCTTGGGCTCTCGCTTAGCATGCTGATTGCTGCAGACGTGTTCAAACTATTGTCAACCCTGTCGAAGCATGTTGACCTGCGCTCCCGTGCTGTCACACTCTCGTTATCGGGTTTTGCTGGCGTAATCACGGGCGTTACGGGAGCTGGCGGCTTCTTCTTTATTGCTTTGTATCTGAAGCAAGTGTCTGCCAATGCACGCGCGTTTCGCGCCACGACCTTCATGGTCACGGGGTTGATGGTGGCATGGCGCACGATGATCCTTGCGCTGTCGGGATTCATCACTACCCAGTTGCTCATCGATGCCGCAGTTCTACTGCCTTGCGTTGTGCTCGGCAGCCGGATCGGTTCGAGGTTCTTCTCATCTCTGAAAGGAGAGAGGTTCTTCCGGGGTATCCAAGCCCTCCTAGTGTTTGTGGCACTCACCGTGATCTGGAAGGCTGCTCGCGGTCCAGGTTGAGGGGGGCTTACTGAGCACAAGGCGTTGTGGATGTGTTACCGCCAGTGCAATCTTGGACGGCGGTTTCCATCGGTGATGCTCGCCGGCTGATCGAACACCGCCAAAACCGGCTTTACGAAGCCACCCTCGAACAACACGGACTGCGAAGTGATATTCTCTCTCACAAGAAGGCCTCCACCTGATAGAAAGCTTGTGCCACACACACTTTCTACCACGCTGAAGGCCTTCTCTTCTAATGCCTCATGAATAATCCGGGCTAGAAGCAATTTCGTTCACTTAAGGATGAATATTGCTTCGTGAGGCCGTTTGGTGGGTTGCGGCCAGTTCTGGTGTTGTTGGCGTTTGGGCGGGTAGTAGGTGACGGCACGTTTGACGACTCTGGGGCAGGAGCGGAGGCGTTTCGTGTTGCGTTCGGTGAGGATCTCGTTCACCGCTTCAGCTAGTAGCTGTTGGTGGTTCGTGGGGGGAAAAGCTCTCGGGACGCGAGAGTTTGCGCCTCACGGCGCGCAGGCCGCTGGTGAACGACAGGCGGTCGGGATCGACGGTCGCTTCCGCAGCGGCGTGGTGTAACAGCCACCTGATGGCGTAATGCACGCAGGCGAAGCCGTACAGCTCCTGGAGGACACCGTCGGGTTTGCGGCTGCGCAGCACCATGGCTGGCCGGCCCTGAGTGACCTTGGCCTCCCTGATGCTGAGTTCCAACTCCCACCGTTCGCTGTAGAGCGCCGCCAGCTCGGTGGCGGGCGCCAACTCAGGATCCAAGACGGTGGTGACCAGGCGGTACTTGATGTCGGCTGTGAGCCTGCCGGGATCGGTAAGTTCGTACTCGATGACCCTCACCGGCACACCGCGATGAGTACCATCACGCCGAGAGTTCGGGTTCGGGTAGACGCGACTGATGAACGACCCGTCACCAAGGCGCTCCTCCACCGCGAACACGGCGTTCTTCTTAAGGCGCCACAACAGCTCGGCGCCACTAGCCTTAGCGTGCTGCCACAACTCGAACCCGAAGAAACCCCGATCGGCCAGGCACAACATCCCCGGCGTGAGCCGCTCAAGAAGCGGTACTACCAGCGTGTGCTCACTCGTCGCGTAAGCGCCGGCCTCCAGTCCGACGATGGCGCGCGTACCGAGCTCACTAAGCGCCACCCACCGCAGGCGCGGGTAGGCGCTCTTCTCACCCGGGGAGACGCCCGGCCGCTCGAACTTAGTCACGTTCTCACTAGTGTCCGGCACCTCCAGCGTGCTGCCATCGACACTCATCAGGCGCCACGAACGGTAGTAAGCACCCGGCGTCACCGCGCTCGCCAGCGGCGCCGCTACCTCCTCGAACAAGCGCTTCAGAGGTTCACTACCCACTCGCTCACGCGCCTTCGAGAACGCTGACTTCTGCGGGACCGTCACCGGCAACGACGGATCGAACGACCTAAGGCCCTCCACCAGCAACCGGTACAACTCCCGGTAACCCTCACCCGCATAAATCGCCATCGCCAGCACGTAATACACCACCACTTTCGATGGCAACAACCTCACGCGGCGCTCCAACTTGCCCGACTCCAACAGCACCCGATCTACCAGCGACCCCGGGAAGAACGCCGCTAAGAACCCGAACCCGATAAGATCAGGAACCGAGAACTCCCGCGCCACCTTCGGAGGCCGCCCACGCTTAGCCACACCCCACAATAACCACCCAACACCCAATAAACAAGCTTAAGTGAACGGCATTGGGGCTAGAAGGGCGTTCACGCTGTCGCTGGCGGGTGGACAGGACTGTCATGGGGAAACACGTTGCTAGTGGCTCCAGGCTCCTATCAGGTCACGCCCGTCCGGCGGCAGAGTGTCCACTGCCGCCCAGTAAGGCGGCCGACAGATCAATGCAAAGACCCCAAAAGGGTCGATCGTAAGCCGAGTCAAGCCGCCCAACCAGGACCTCCGAGCCCAGTCAAGTCCCGAATTGTCTGTAAATCCCTCCAAGGCCAGTCATCGCTAGGCTGCCAAGCTCACCTCCTCACCAGTGGTCGACGATGCGGCGGAGTTAACCTCGAGCAGTTCCATGTCCAGGTACTTCCGGCCTGAGAGCCACTCTTCGGACTGCTCCACACACAACGCCGTCACCAACCGCAAGCGGGCCTCCCGGTTCGGGAAGATGCGAACCACCCTCGTTCTTCGCTTCAGCTCCTGGTTGAAACGCTCCAGGCCGTTAGTGGAACGGATGCGCCGCCGGTGCGTTTCCGGGAACGAGAAGCACGCCAGCGTAGCCTCGATGCCGACCTCGATCCATTCCGCCACCGCCGGATGCGAGGCACTCCAGCGCTCCACCACCTCCTTAGCGAGAGAAAACGCCCACTCCTGGTCGGACGCCGCGAAGATCGCCTTCAGGTCAGCCGTGAGCGCCGCCTGATGCTTCCGAGCTACCTTGCCACGCGCGTTCCTCAGGAAGTGCACCTGGCAACGTTGCCAACTAGCGCCCTGGAAGTGCCGCTGGATGGCGGCCACCAGGCCCTTGTGATCATCGCTCGTCACGAGCTGCACACCGCTAAGGCCGCGCTCCTTCAGGCGCCGGAAGAGGCCGTCGTAGGTCGCCTCCGACTCCGAGTCGGCCACGTCCACGGCCAGCAGCTCTCGCTGCCCGTCACTCCGCACGCCTTTGACCACCAGCACGCCCTGGCTCACCACGCGCCCATCCACCCGCACGTGCTCGTAGCGCGCGTCAACCACCAGGTACGGGTAGGAGCAGGCGTCCAGGCGCCGCTCCCGCCAGGCGCTCAGCTCGGCGTCGAGGTGCCCCGTAAGGCGGCTCACCGTGCTCTTGCTGAAGCTGGTGCCGCACAACACCTCGGTGACGTCCTTCACCTTCCGCGTCGACACGCCCTCCAGGTACATCTCCATCAGTGACAGCACCAACGCCTTCTCACTGCGCTGGTACCGGTCGAACAGATCCGTCTTGAACGTGCCCTCCCGGTCCATCGGCACCAGCAGGTGCAGCGTGCCGACACGCGTCTTGAGCTGCCGGCCCCTATAGCCGTTGCGGTACCCGCGCCGCGCCTCGGTTCGTTCAAACGGATCCGCGTTCAGGTGCAGCGTGATCTCCTCCTCCAACAACCGCTGCAGCGTCGATTGCACGATGTCACGCAAGAAATCGGGTTGATCCACCAGCGCCTCACGC
>Ga0265293_10008995_pt1 | contig 14537 bp, 13 predicted proteins | sample Munlanlewell138R_FD_192505 | JGI IMG/M metagenome (GOLD analysis project Ga0265293, IMG submission 192505) | Leachate microbial communities from a municipal landfill in Southern Ontario, Canada - Leachate well 138R | ecosystem: Engineered > Solid waste > Landfill > Unclassified | place: Canada...
CAGCCGCGAGGACACCACGGTGCTGGCCACCACGCTGCCAGCGGCGGTCTCGGCATCCAGCCCGGACAGCACGTAATCGCCCAGCAGCCAACCGGTTTCGTCGCCGGAGAGCATCCGCCAGCCGTCCGGTGTCGGGACCCCGACCGCGCAGCGGTCGGCGTCGGGGTCCAGCGCGATCGCCAGGTCGGCGCCGACCTCGGCCGCCAGGGCCAACACCGCGTCGGCCGCGCCGGGCTCCTCGGGATTGGGGAACGCGACGGTCGGGAAGTCGGGGTCGGGCTCGAACTGTTCGGCGACCACGTGCACGTCGTCGAAGCCCGCCAGGCGCAGCGCGGCCAGCGCGCTCGCCCCGCCCACCCCGTGCAGCGGCGTCAGCGCCACCCGCACCCGGTGCTCGCCGCGGCGCACGGTCGCGGCCCGCTCGAGGTAGCGCCGGACCAATTCGGTGCCGGCGGGCAGCACCGGCACCCGGGCGATGCCGGCGACCGGCGGCGCGGCCCCGATGGCGGTCTCGATCTCGACGTCGGTGGGGGAGACGATCTGGATGCCGCCGTCGAAATACACCTTGTAGCCGTTGTCGCTCGCCGGATTGTGCGAGGCCGTGATCTGCACCCCGGCCGCGGCACCCAGCTCGCGGACCGCGTACGCGACGACCGGGGTGGGCAACGGATCCGGCAGCAAGGTCACCGAAAATCCCTCGGCGGCAAACACTTCCGCGGTGGCCAGCGCGAACTCCGCGGAGTTGTGGCGGGCGTCGCGGCCGACCACCACCGTGGCTCCGCCCAGGCCGCGCTCGCTGAGCACCTTGGCGACCGCCCACGTCGCGGTGCTGACCGTCGCGATGTTCATGCCGTCCGGGCCCGCGCGCATCGGGCCGCGCAACCCGGCGGTACCGAACCTCAGCATGGGCCCGATTGTGCCCGCTCGGCGTCGGCGAGCTTGCGCAGGATCGGCGAGACCAGCATCAGCAGGTTCGTCTCGAGGTCGGAGAGATGCTCGGCCATCATGGTGTGCAGCCAGCGGTCGCGCTGGGCGCGGTCCTCGTCGAGGAACCGCCGCCCGGCGTCGGTCAGTTCGATGAGCTGACGACGGCGGTCCTGCGGGTCGGGCCGCCGCGACACCAGGCCGGAGCCCTCGAGGTCGTTGATGCTGTCGGTCAGCGACTGGGCGCGCACCTGCAGGCGTGCGCCGAGCACCGCGGGGGTAATCACGGTGCTGCGGCTGATCTCGCCCAGCACCTCGATCTGCGACAGGGTCAGGCCGCCGGCCCGGCGGTGCCGGCGCATCTGGCGGGCCAGCGCCATCACCGATTCGCGCAGGTCGGTGGCCGAGGGATTGGCGGCATCGGAGGACACATACAAAGTTATACCTTCGAATAACGCGGAATATAACTGGTTCGACGGGTGAGAAAACAAGGGCATACTTGGTAATCGTGACGATGAGGGAACGTGGACAGCTGGCGGCGCGCTGGCTGGTGCTCGCCGCCGTCACCGCCGCGGCCAGCGTGGGACTGACCCTGGCCGGGGTGCCCTCGGCGGCGCTGTTCGCCGCGCTGGTGGTCGGGATCGTCCTGGCGCTGTCGTCGTTCGCGCCGGCGGCGGTGCCGCGGCGGGCGGGCCTGGCCGCCCAGGCCGTCCTCGGCGTCTACATCGGCACCATGGTGGCCTCGGACTCGGTGGCCGCGCTCGGGTCGCACTGGCCGATCGTCGTCGGCGTCGTGCTCGCCACGCTGGTGATCAGCCTGCTCGCCGGCATGCTGCTGGGCCTGCATCGCGACGTCACCCCGCTGACCGGGGCCCTGGCCCTGGTCGCCGGCGGCGCCTCGGGCCTGGTGGCCATCGCGCGCGAACTCGGCGGCGACGACCGGGTGGTGGCGGTGGTGCAGTACCTGCGGGTGGGCCTGATCACCGCGTCCATGCCGATCGTCGTGACGGTCATCTTCGTCGCCGATCGCTCCCAACCCGTGCAGTTGCCCACCGACAGCCAGACCGCGCCGTGGTACCTGAGCCTGGCGATGGTGGTCGTCATCTCGGTGGTCGGCGCGACGCTGGGCCGCTGGGCCCGGATCCCCGGGGCGGGCCTGCTGGGCCCGATGGCGGTGACGGTGGGCCTCGAGGTCGCCGGCTGGTCGCTGGGGTTGGCGGTGCCCATGGTGCTGGTCCAGGTGGCCTACGCGCTGGTCGGTTGGCAGGCCGGGTTGACGTTCACCCGCGACGCGCTGCGGGCCATCGGACGCACGCTGCCGCTGGCGCTCGCGCTCATCGTGGCGCTGGGCGTGGCCACCGCGGGCCTGGGCCTGCTGCTGTCCCACGTCACCGGCCTGACCCCGCTCGAGGGCTACCTGGCCACCAGCCCGGGCGGCGTCTACGCGGTGTTGGCGACGGCGGTCGAGACCGGCTCCAACGTCACGTTCATCGTGGCGGCCCAGGTGCTGCGCATCCTGGTGATGCTGTTCGCCGCGCCGCTGCTGGCACGCGGCCTGGTGGCGGCCGGGCGGCGGTTCGGCCGTCAGAGCCGGGCGACGACCGCGGCCAGCAGGGAACCCATCGCGGTGGCGGACTGACGGCCCGCCTCGAGCACCTCGGCGTGGCTCAGCGGCGCGCCGGTCATCCCGGCGGCCAGGTTGGTCACCAGCGACACCGCCAGCACCTGCGCGCCCGCCGCGCGCGCCGCGATCGTCTCGTGCACCGTGGACATGCCGACCAGGTCGGCGCCCAGCGTGCGCAGCATCCGGATCTCGGCCGGCGTCTCGTAGTGCGGTCCCGGCAGCCCGGCGTAGACGCCCTCGGTCAGTGTCGGGTCGATGTCCTTGGCCAGCGCGCGCAGCCGCGGTGAGTACGCGTCCACCAGGTCGACGAACTGCGCGCCGATCAGCGGCGAGCGCGCGGTCAGATTCAGGTGGTCGCTGATCAGCACCGGCTGGCCCACCGAGAAGTCCGCGCGCAGCCCGCCGGCGGCGTTGGTCAGCACCACGGTCTCGACGCCGGCCGCACACGCGGTGCGCACGGGATGCACCACGTGCTGCAGGTCGTGGCCCTCGTAGGCGTGGATGCGGCCCAGCATCACCAGCACGCGTCGGTCGCCGACCAGCACGGAGTGCACCTGCCCGCGATGGCCGGCCGCGCTCGGCGGGGTGAAACCCGGCAGCTCGGACATGGCCAGGGTGGCGGTCGGCTCGCCCAGCGTCTGCGCCGCGGCGGCCCATCCGGAGCCGAGCACCACCGCGACATCGTGCCGCTCGACACCGGTGTGTTGGGCAATCGCGGCGGCGGCGTCCTGCACCGACGGGAGGGGATCGACGGTCACGAGCGATGACCTTAACGGGCCAGTGCGATACTTCAACGATGTCCAGTGTCTCCGCATCGTCGTGCGCCGAGGCCGTCGAGGACACCGTGGGGCGGTACCGCGACCAGCTGATCGCGTTGTCGCACGACATCCATGCCGAACCCGAATTGGCCTTCGACGAGCACCGCAGCTGCGCCAAGACGCAGGCGCTGGTGGCCGAGCGGGGCTTCGCGATCGAGCCCGCGGCCGGCGGGCTCGACACCGCGTTCCGCGCGTCGTTCGGCAGCGGGCCGCTGACCATCGGGGTGTGCGCCGAGTACGACGCGCTGCCCGAGATCGGCCACGCCTGCGGGCACAACATCATCGCCTCGGCCGCGGTGGGTGCGGCGCTCGCGCTGGCCGACGTCGCCGACGAGCTGGGCCTGACCGTCGTGCTGATCGGCACCCCGGCCGAGGAGTCCGGCGGCGGCAAGGCCCTGATGCTCGACGCGGGTGTGTTCGACGACATCGCCGCGGCGGTGATGATGCACCCCGGCCCGCTCGACATCGCCGCGGCGCGCTCGCTGGCGCTGGCCGAGGTGACGACGACCTACACCGGCCGCGAAGCCCACGCCGCCGTCGCACCGTTCCTGGGGGTCAACGCTGCCGACGCGGTCACCGTCGCGCAGGTCGCCATCGGGCTGCTGCGCCAGCACCTTGCGCCGGGCCAGATGCTGCACGGCATCGTGACCGACGGGGGACAGGCGCCCAACGTCGTACCGGCCCATGCCGAGCTGCGATACACGTTGCGCGCCAACGACACCGACTCGCTGAGCGACCTCGAGGACAAGCTCTCCGGCTGTTTCCTGGCCGGGGCGGTCGGCACCGGCAGCGACTACGAAGTCCAACCGGTGTCCCCGGTGTACCGCGAGCTGCGCCCCGACCGCTGGCTCGCCGAGACGTTCCGCGCCGAGATGCAGCGCGCCGGCCGCAGCCCGGTGCCCGCCGACGTCGAGGCCGCGTTCCCGTTGGGCAGCACCGACATGGGCAACGTCACCCAGGTGCTGCCCGGCATCCACCCGATCGTGGGCGTCGAGGCCGGCGGCGCGTCCGTGCACCAGCCCGCGTTCGCCGCGGCGGCCGCGAGCCCCAGCGGTGACCGGGCCGTCATCGACGGAGCGGTGCTGCTGGCGCGCACCGTGGTCCGGCTCGCCGAGACGCCGGAGCAGCGGGACCGCGTGCTTGAGTTGCTGGAGAGGCGGGCGGCATGAACACCCCCACTGTCGCCGATGTCGCCGAGTCCTGGTTGGCCACCAACTTCGACGACCTGGTCGAGTGGCGCCGGCACCTGCACCGGCACCCCGAGCTGGGCCGCCAGGAGTTCGAGACCACGCAGTACGTCGCCGAGCGGCTGGCCGGCGCCGGCCTCAACCCCAAGGTGCTGCCCGGCGGCACCGGGCTGACCTGCGACATCGGGCCGGAGCATCGGCCCCGGATCGCGTTGCGCGCCGACATGGATGCACTGCCGATGGCCGAACGCACCGGCGCCGTCTACTCCTCCGTGGTGCCGAATGTCGCCCACGCCTGCGGGCACGACGGGCACACCGCGATCCTGCTGGGCACCGGGCTGGCCCTGGCCGCCGCACCCGAGTTGCCCGTCGGGGTGCGGCTGCTCTTCCAGGCGGCCGAGGAACTCATGCCCGGCGGCGCCATCGACGCGATCGCCGCCGGCGTGTTGAACGGGGTCTCCCGGATCTTCGCGCTGCACTGCGATCCGCGGCTGGCCGTCGGGCGGGTGGCGACCACGCCCGGGCCCATCACCTCGGCGGCCGACTCGATCGAGATCACCCTGCACTCGCCCGGCGGGCACACCTCGCGTCCGCACCTGACCGGCGATCTGGTCTACGGACTCGGCACGCTGATCACCGGCCTGCCCGGGGTGCTGTCGCGCCGCGTCGACCCCCGGCACAGCACCGTGATGGTCTGGGGCGCGGTCAAGTCCGGCGTCGCCGCGAACGCCATCCCGCAGACCGGCACGCTGGCCGGGACGGTGCGCACCGCCAGCCGGGAGACCTGGCTGGAGTTGGAAGATCTTGTCGCCGAGACGGTTTCGGGACTGTTGGCGCCGTTGGGCATCGAGCACACGCTGCAGTACCGCCGGGGCGTGCCGCCGGTGGTCAACGAGGAGGTCTCGACGCGGATACTGACCCACTCCATCGAGGCGCTGGGCCCGGACACCTTGGCCGACACCCGGCAATCCGGCGGCGGGGAGGACTTCTCCTGGTACCTGGAGGAGATCCCCGGGGCCATGGCGCGCCTCGGCGTCTGGAGCGGTGCGGGCCCGCAGCTGGATCTGCACCAGCCGAACTTCGATCTCGACGAGCGGGCGTTGGCCGTCGGGGTGCGCGTGATGGCCAACCTGGTCGACCACAGCGCCGCGTTCTAGACGTTCAGGTCCCCGGGTCGAGTCAGCCTCCACGCAGGTGCCTACTCGCACTTCGTGTGCGTGGCGTCTGACTCGATCAGTCAGGTCCCCGGGCCGATGTTGCTGGCCGGGCGGGTCCGCAGATCGTGCACGTACTCCGCCGGGGCCCCGGCGATCTCGGCGGCCTCGGCCATCACGCCCAAATAGCGCGCCGAGGGGATGCCGCCCTCCCACGCGTCGACCACGTAGAGCCAGGCCAGCACCGGATCCGTCGTGGTGTCGGAGGTCTCGCGGTGCACCCGGCAGCGGATCTTCTTGTGCACGCCCAGCTCGGAGCCCTCCCAGCGGTCCAGGTTCTCCTCGTCCTCCCTGGTCATGTCGTAGAGCACGACGAAAACCTTGGAGGTGGGGTCCTCGACCACGGTCGCCAGGGCGCCCTCCCAGCCGATGTCCGCGCCGCCGAAGGTCAACCGCCAGCCGTACAGCCAGCCGGTGCCGGCCATCGGGGAGTGCGGTGCCCGTTCCAGCATCTGCTCTGGATGCATGTTGGACCCGTAGGCAGCGTAGAGCGGCACGGGGGAGATCTTAGACGGAGCGCGACGCGGTGGGCCGACATCGGCCGCCCAGGCGGCGTCACGGTCCGGGTTGGCCTAGGTTGAAGCACGTGAGACGGATCGTGATCATCGGCGGTGGACCGGCCGGCTACGAGGCGGCCCTGGTGGCCGCCGGCTACGGCAAGGAGGCCAATCAGGTCACCGTCGTCGACTCGGACGGTATCGGCGGGGCCGCCGTGCTGGTCGACTGCGTCCCGTCCAAGGCGTTCATCGCCTCTACCGGGGTCCGCACCGAACTGCGGCGCGCCGAGGGCCTGGGCTTCGACATCGGCATCGACGCCGCCAAGATCAACGTCAGCCAGATCAACAACCGCGCCCTGACCCTGGCGGCCTCGCAATCCGCCGACATCGGCAGCCAGTTGCTCAACACCGGCGTGAAGGTCCTCAGCGGGCGCGCCGAGCTGGTCGACGACGTCAGCGGCATGGCGCACCACCGCGTCAAGGTGACCAGCCACGACGGCCGGACCGCGGTGCTCAAGGCCGACGTCGTGCTCATCGCGACGGGGGCGCAGCCGCGGGTGTTGCCCAATGCCGAACCCGACGGCGAGCGGATCCTGACCTGGCGGCAGCTCTACGGCCTCGACGAGCTGCCCGAGCACCTGATCATCGTCGGCTCCGGGGTGACCGGCGCCGAGTTCTGCCACGCCTACACCGAACTGGGCGTCACGGTCACCGTGGTCGCCAGCCGCGATCAGATCCTGCCGCACGAGGACAGCGACGCCGCCGCGGTGCTCGAGGAGGTGTTCGCCGAACGCGGTGTCACGCTGGTCAAGAATGCCCGCGCCGACTCGGTGGAGCGCACCGCCACCGGCGTGCGGGTCAACCTGCAGGACGGTCGACGGGTCGAGGGCAGCCACGCCCTGATGACCGTCGGGTCGGTGCCCAACACCAGCGGCCTCGGGCTCGAACGCGTCGGCATCGAGTTGGCCCCCGGCGGTTACATCCCCGTCGACCGGGTCTCGCGCACCCCGGCCGCGGGAATCTATGCGGCCGGCGACTGCACCGGCCTGCTGCCGCTGGCGTCGGTGGCGGCCATGCAGGGCCGGATCGCGATGTACCACGCGCTGGGCGAGGGGGTGTCGCCGATCCGGCTGCGCACCGTCGCGGCCGCGACATTCACCAGCCCGGAGATCGGGGCGGTGGGCATCCCGCAGAGCGCGATCGACAACGGCAGCGTGCCGGCCCGCACCCTGATGCTGCCGTTCAGCACCAACGCCCGGGCGAAGATGTCGCTGCTGCGGCACGGTTTCGTCAAGATCTTCTGCCGCCCGGCCACCGGCGTGGTGATCGGCGGGGTGGTGGTGGCGCCGATCGCCTCGGAGCTGATCCTGCCCATCGCGCTGGCGGTGCAGAACCGCATCTCGGTGACGGATCTGGCGCAGACGCTGTCGGTCTACCCGTCGCTGTCCGGGTCGATCGTGGAGGCCGCCCGGCGCCTGATGGCCCACGACGACCTCGACTGAGGCCGGTTCCCCTTGCCGCGAATGTGCGAGTCCCCGGCGGACACGCCGTCGTCCACCCCGGTTCTGCGCACGCTCACGGGCCACACTCGGCGCGGACAGCACGTAACCTGAGTTGCGGTACTGCCCCGAGTAGCCCCCAGCAGCTAGGAGCACGCGTGAACGACGCAGCCGGGCCGGAGACGGCCGCCGCGATCAACCCCGCCCAGCGCGCCAAGGCGTGGGAACGCCTGGGCGCCGAGCAATTCGACGTCGTCGTCATCGGCGGCGGCGTGGTGGGCGCCGGGGCCGCGCTGGATGCGGCCACCCGCGGCCTGCGGGTCGCGCTGGTCGAGGCGCGCGACTTCGCCTCGGGAACCTCGAGCCGATCCTCGAAGATGTTCCACGGCGGGCTGCGCTACCTCGAGCAACTCGAGTTCGGGCTGGTGCGCGAGGCGCTCTACGAGCGCGAACTGTCGCTGACGACGCTGGCCCCGCATCTGGTCAAGCCGCTGCCGTTCCTGTTCCCGCTGACCAACCGCTGGTGGGAAAGGCCGTACGTCGCGGCGGGCATCTTCCTCTACGACCAGCTCGGCGGCGCGAAATCCGTTCCCGCACAGAAGCATCTGACGAAGTCGGGCGCGCTGCGGCTGGCGCCCGGGCTCAAGCGCAGCTCGCTGATCGGCGGCATCCGCTACTACGACACCGTGGTCGATGACGCCCGCCACACCATGACGGTGGCCCGCACCGCGGCCCACTACGGGGCGGTGGTGCGGACCTCGACGCAGGTGGTGGCGCTGCTGCGGGAGGGCGATCGCGTCATCGGGGTGCGCATCCGCGACTCCGAGGACGGATCGGTCACCGAGGTGCACGGCCACGTCGTGGTCAACGCCACCGGGGTGTGGACCGACGAGATCCAGGCGTTGTCCAAGCAGCGCGGCCGTTTTCGGGTGCGCGCCTCCAAGGGGGTGCACATCGTGGTCCCGCGGGACCGCATCGTCAGCGAGGTCGCCATCATCCTGCGCACCGAGAAATCGGTGCTGTTCGTGATCCCGTGGGGGACACACTGGATCATCGGGACCACCGACACCGACTGGAATCTGGATCTCGCGCACCCGGCGGCCACCAAGGCCGACATCGACTACATCCTGGACCACGTCAACACCGTGCTGGCGACCCCGCTGAGCCACGACGACATCGACGGCGTCTACGCGGGGCTGCGGCCGCTGCTGGCCGGCGAGAGCGACGACACCTCCAAGCTGTCCCGCGAACACGCCGTGGCGGTACCCGCGCCCGGGCTGGTGGCGATCGCCGGCGGCAAGTACACCACCTACCGGGTGATGGCCGCCGACGCGATCGACGCGGCCGCCGAATTCGTCCCCACCCGGGTGGCGCCGTCGATCACCGAGAAGGTGCCGCTGGTCGGCGCCGACGGCTACTTCGCGCTGATCAACCAGACCGAACACGTCGGGCAGCGAAACGGCCTGCACCCGTACCGGATTCGTCACCTGCTGGACCGCTACGGCGCCCTGATCGACGAGGTGCTCGCGCTCGCGGCCGAGGACCGGGAACTGTTGGAGCCGCTGGCCGAGGCGCCGGTGTACCTCAAGGTCGAGGCGGCCTATGCGGCCGCCGCCGAGGGGGCGCTGCACCTCGAGGACATCCTGGCCCGGCGGATGCGGATCTCCATCGAATATCCGCACCGCGGCGTGGATTGCGCGCGCGAGGTCGCCGAGGTGGTGGCGCCGTATCTGGGCTGGACCGAGGCCGACGTGGAGCGCGAGGTGGCGACCTACATCGCGCGGGTCGAGGCCGAGGTGCAATCGCAGGCGCAACCCGACGACGAGTCGGCCGACGCGCTGCGGGCCTCGGCCCCGGAGGCGCGCGCCGAGATCCTCGAACCGGTACCGCTCAATTAGCCGCCGGCGCAATCCCGCGCCGCTGCCCGTGCGGGACGGTCTGGGGCCGGCCCGCGTGCGGCTGCGCGGCGGCGCCGTGCTGGTGGAGTTGGCCGACCGGTTCGGCGAGGCCGCCGCGGCCAAGGTGCTCGCCGGCGAAGTGCGCGCCGCCGACGGCAGTGTCGTCACTCCCGGCACGGTGCTGCCGCCCAATTCGCACGTCTACCTGTACCGGGATCTGCCCGAGGAGGTCGAGGTCCCGTTCGACATCCCGATCCTGCACCGCGACAACGACATCGTGGTGGTGGACAAGCCGCACTTCCTGGCGACCATGCCGCGCGGGGCGCACGTCGCGCAGACCGCGCTGGTGCGGCTGCGTCGGGAGCTGGGCCTCGACGAACTCAGCCCGGCGCACCGCCTGGACCGGCTGACCGCCGGCGTGCTGCTGTTCACCGCGCGCCGCGAGGTCCGCGGCGCATACCAGACGATGTTCGCCCGCGGCGCGGTGCGCAAGCGTTACCTCGCGGTGGCGCACGGCATTCCGCGGCGGCCCCTGCCGACGGTGATCCGCGACCGGATCGTCAAGCGCCGCGGGGAATTGCAGGCCGTCGTCGAACCCGGCGAGCCGAACGCCGAAACCCTCGTCGAAACCGTCGGCACCGACACCTACCTACTGACCCCGCGGACCGGGCGGACGCATCAGCTGCGGGTGCACATGGCCTCGCTCGGGGTGCCGATCGCCGGCGATCCGTTGTACCCGAACATCGAAGACGTTGCGCCCGGGGACTTCTCGACACCGCTGCGGCTGGTGGCGCAGTCGTTGGAATTCGAGGATCCACTCACCGGCCAGGTCCGCCGTTTCGTCACCGAGCGGCGGCCGTGATCATTCGCCGCCCGCGCGCCACCCGATCACGCCCACGGTGATCATCCGCAACTGCCGGATGGCGGTACGCCGGATCTCCTCGATGGCCGCGGGATCGGAGGTGTCCTCCAGGGCCTCGGCGATGGAGATCATCGCGTTGACGAACAGCATCGCCAGGATGTTGAGATCCTCGCTGCTCCAGTCCGACAGGCCGGGGAAGCGGGCCAGGTCGATGGCCAGCTCCGAGGTGATCAACCGGATCTCGGTGCGGATCGCATAGCGCAGCACCGCGACGCCGCTGGAGCGCTCGCGGGTGATGAACCGCCAGTGCTCGGGGCGTTCGGTGATGCCGCTGATCACGATGTCCACCGATGAGTCGATGGTGCGGGTCGGGTCCAGCTTGCCGGCGCGCGCCCCGCGCAGCATGTCGCGCAGGGTGCGGAAGGACTCGTCAATGAGGACCAGGCCCAGGGCCTCCATGGAGTCGAAGTGCCGGTAGAACGCCGTCGGGGCGATGCCGGCCTCCCGGGCGACCTCGCGCAGGCTCAACGCGCTGAAGCTGTCCTCGGCGAGCAGTTTGAGCGCGGCGTCGACGATAGCGCGCCGGGTGGCCTCCTTGCGCTCGATCCGGGAGACGGCGTCGCGGGATCGCGACCCCCGGGAGCGCCCGGACCGCGACGAATGTGATTTGGGAGTACGACTGTTCACTGAATGTGAAACCTACCACAGTGGGTTGATTTTTCATTGACGGGAGGCCGTCTACTGCCGCACGGTGTACACATGTTCACCGAAACACGTAAACCCCGACTGCGGGACAAGCTGCTGCGATCGCCGCTGATGAGCGTGCTGACCGGGCCGCACGGCGTGGACAGCTACACCGAGCTCGTGGACCCGGCCTGGACGAATCGCGAGGCCAGGGCCACCGTGCTGGCGGTGCGGCGACAGACCTCCCGCAGTGTCACCCTGACGCTGGAACCGAACCGGCTGGGCGAACGGATGTTCGCCGGATTTCGGGCCGGCCAGCACCTCACCCTCACCGTCGAGATCGACGGCCGACGCCACACCCGCTGCTACTCGCCGGCCAACGGCGAGAACGCCGGGCTGATCGAACTGACGATCGGCCGCCACGACGGCGGACTGGTGTCCTCGTACCTCTACGACCACGCCCGGGCGGGCCTGGTCGTGGGCCTGGGCGCCCCGGCCGGCGACTTCACCCTGGACTCGGCAGCCCAGCGGGTGCTGCTGATCTCGGGCGGCAGCGGCATCACGCCGGTGCTCTCGATGCTTCGGACGCTGCGGGCCCGCGGCACCGCGACCGAGATTGCGTTCGTGCACTACGCCCGCGGCCCCGAGGACGTCAGCTACGCCCGCGAACTGGCCGCGATGGCCGATGTCCGGGTGCTGTTCGGCTACACCCGCGCCGCGGGCGGCGACCTGGTCGGTCGCCTCGACGCCGGGCACCTGGACGCCGCCATGACCGACCCCGATGCGGTGTACGTCTGCGGACCGCGGGGTCTGGTCGACGCGGTCCGCTCCCACCACCCGTCGGCCCGCTCGGAAAGCTTCGTGCCGCCGGTCTTCGCCGTCCCCGCGGAGACCTCCGGCGGACGGGTGTCGTTCACCGACAGCGCCGTCTCCGTCGACGACGACGGCCGCCCGCTGCTGCAACAGGCCGAGGACGCCGGACTGCAGCCGCAGAGCGGATGCCGGATGGGTATCTGCAACACCTGCACCCGCCGCAAGACCCGCGGCGCGGTGCAGAACCTGACCACCGGCGCGGTGTCCACCGCCGACGACGAGGACGTGCGGATCTGCGTCTCGGTTCCCGTCGGCGACGTCGACATCGCGCTCTGAGTACATCGCCTTTCGAGCAAGGAGAGTCATCATGACCATCGCCCTGACCACCCCCGTCGAACCAACCCCCGTCGAACGCACCCTCGAGAAGACCGTCGACGGCACGACCGTGCGCATGAGCGCCGAACAGGTCGAGGCCTTCGGCGCCGAACTCGACGCCATCAAGGAACGCGTGATCGCCGACCTCGGCGAGCGCGACGCCGACTACATCCGCCGCATGGTCAAGGCCCAGCGCGGACTCGAGATCGGCGGCCGCGCGCTGCTGTACCTGCCGCCGCTGTGGCCCGTCGCCACGGCGATGCTGGGCCTGAGCAAGATCATCGACAACATGGAGATCGGCCACAACGTCATGCACGGCCAGTACGACTGGATGGGCGATCCGGCGCTGCAGGGCCGCGTCTTCGAGTGGGACACGGCCTGCCCGGCCGAGCACTGGCGGCACTCGCACAACTACATGCACCACACCTACACCAACATCGTCGACATGGACCGCGACATCGGCTACGGCATCCTGCGGATGAGCAAGGACCAGAAGTGGAATCCCTACTTCCTGGGTAACCCGGTCTACGCGTTCCTGCTGATGGTGCTGTTCCAGTACGGCGTCGCGCTGCACGAGATGGAGACCGAGCGCATCCGCGCCGGGGAGATCACCGTCGGCGACAAACGCGAAGTGCTCAAAGAGATCTGGCACAAGACCAAGAAGCAGACGCTGAAGGACTACGTGGCCTTCCCGCTGCTGGCCGGCCCGTTCGCCCCGTTCGTCTTCGCCGGCAACCTGACGGCCAACCTGATGCGCAACGTGTGGGCGTTCATGATCATCTTCTGCGGGCACTTCCCGGCCGGCACCCAGGAGTTCTCCATCGAGGAGACCAAGGCCGAGACGCGCGGGCAGTGGTACTTCCGGCAGATCCTCGGCTCGGCGAACCTGACCGGCGGCAAGCTGTTCCACATCCTCAGCGGCAACCTGTCCTTCCAGATCGAGCACCACCTGTTCCCGGACCTCCCCGCGCACCGCTACGCCGAGATCTCCGGCGAGGTCCGCGACATCTGCCGGCGCTACGGGATCCCGTACAACTCCGGGTCGCTGCCCAAGCACTTCGCCTCGGTGGTGCGCAAGATCGTCCGCCTGGCGCTGCCCTGACCAGCGCCGCCCGACGGCACGTAGGTCTTGCCGCGCGGACCCCGAGGTGCTTGGGTGAGCCCGGACCTGACCAGGCGAGAGGTGTGTGGACGTGATGCGTGCGGCAATTGCGGCGATGGCGATCTTGGGCGCCGGTGCCTTCGGCGGAGCCGGGTTGGCCTCGGCCGACCCGGGCGCGCCGAGCGCCGATCAGCTGACCTCGGATCTGCAGGTGGTCCTCAACACCGGGGCGCCTGACGCCGAGCGCGCCGCCAAGCTGCAGGGCGGCCAGGCCGCCGTGCCGACCGCCAACAACATCGCCAACCAGATGAACCGCTACTCGGCGCTGTTCGACTGGCGGGTGCAGAACCCCACCGTCAACGGCGACCGGCTGGACGCCCAGCTGGCGGTGTCGGTGCCGGTCATGGGAACCCGCACCCACGACATCTACTGGGTGCAGCAGGACGGCGACTGGAAGCTGTCCAACGCCTCGGCCTGCGTGATCGCCACCCAGGTCGCGGCCACCGAGTGCACCGTCTGAGTCAGCGCTGACACGCCGGACACCAGTAGGTGACCCGGTCCCCGGAACGGTCGGTCTCGATCGCCGTCCCGCAGCGCCGGCACGGCTCGCCCGCGCGGCCGTACACCCACAGGTCGCGGCCCCGGCGGGTGTCCCCGGTGGTGACCCGCTGCACCCGGGATCGGTTGGCCCACAACATCTGCTGGGTCCGCTGCAGCAAGCGCACCGGGTCGGACACGGCCCCGACGGCGGTCTGCGGCCGCAGTCCGAACACGTAGCAGAGTTCGTTCGCGTAGACGTTGCCCACCCCGGCCAGTACCCGCTGGTCCAGCAGCGTCTCGGCGATCGGGCGGCCCGGGTCGGCCATCAGGTTCGCCGCGGCGGCCTCCGCGGACCAGTCGGGCCCCAGCAGATCCGGGCCCAGGTGCGCGACGACGTCGAGATCGCGGGCCCGCTCCAGGATCTCCAGGACCCCGAGATCGACGCCGACGGCACGGGAATCGGCCGTCTCGAGGATGATCCGGACCTTGTGGGCCGGCAC